>Ga0209354_10000555_pt1 | contig 17677 bp, 29 predicted proteins | sample LauGreSpBDMM15DD_2_FD_187562 | JGI IMG/M metagenome (GOLD analysis project Ga0209354, IMG submission 187562) | Freshwater lake microbial communities from Lake Michigan, USA - Sp13.BD.MM15.DD (SPAdes) (version 2) | ecosystem: Environmental > Aquatic > Freshwater > Lake | place: Lake Michigan...
GGGAAGTTAAATTGCGCCGTTGATGAGGTTATTGTTAGCGGTTCAGATGGACCCCATAAGGTGCCGCCGCTGACAGTGACCGTGGTTGCAGAAGTATTTGCTCCGTCATATATCCCGCCGCAATCAACAAAGTAAGCATTCTTCTGCTCTGGAAATATTCTTGGCTGCTGCTGCTCAATGTATCTTTTTGTTACGCTGTTGATGGTTCTTTTGACTATTACATAAAGAACGTCATTGGTTCCTTCAGCAACTACCGTGCAACTCTCGAACGTCCCATCAGTGTCATGCCGGTGCCAGGCACCAATGCTTTGCTCTGGAATGTAAGTAAGGCCGAGCAGATCTCCGGTGCTAGATACCATCCAAATTAACGGCAATGGAGACTTTGAGTAGCACATATCGTTAACAGTATATGTGTCAAATAGGTGAGCCGCTCTGATTGAAAGGTCACCGGTGATGAATCCCTGCGCTTGCCAGTTGTAGCCGCACTCGCGTACATGGCCTCCCCTCGATGATGCGTACACCAAGGTATTGTTAATAACCACCGGCTGCACATTGCTCGATCCGACATAACTCTGGGGTCTAACACTGATCGTTGATGGGGTGATCGCATCTGAATTGACTGATGTGACCCTCCATTCTGCGGCTGATGTGAGCAATAGAAGTTGAGTGAGGGGGATAATGTGTCTAATCGTATTCGCTTCACGAGCGGCCACTCTGAATGCGATCCTATCGTCATCCTTAATCGGGAGAGAGTAGGACATATCTGATTCAGTTCCGGACCTGGTCATCCAGATCTTCTGTGGCTCTAATGTAGTCCCTGCGAAACACCTTCTCTGCTCGTAATATGAGACTGCTGCCGGGTAGTTACCTACCGAGTTGAACGCGCTCTCATAGGTTGGTGGAGTTACCCCCAGGTCAGGAGCAATATTGTCATCAACAATTGAAAGGCCGCCAGTTTCTCCAATGTAACCATATATCCCGCCTTGTAATTTGTAGACTCTGTACCTAGTGGCGCCACTAACAGCATCCCAGCTTATGAAATTAGTACACCCTGTCTCGAATAGATTCGATCTTATAAAGGCAAGCTTTACAGTTCCACCAGCAACCCATGCTGGCATTGCGGCAGTAGACACAACTACGCCAGCTTCTGTTTTTAGTGTCAGAGTTGTCGCTAAAGGAACTGTATTAACCAGGTAGAAGTTCCCGTTCAATGCTGTTGGACCGGTTGTGATCCCAGATATGTATACTCGGTCGTTAACCGCAAGGCCATGGGCCGCTGTTGTGATCACGCCAGGATTGGCAACAGTAATGCCGGTGATATTAAATGAAAGCCCTAGTGCGTTGGTACTGGCAGCAGATTGACTTATATCGTCAGCCCCCACAGCAGTTACTGTGTAGTATGCGTTGTACTTCCCAGGCGCCGTAAACCCTGTCGATGTTACCGTTGGGTTTGTTGGTGCCGATATAGGTGGCGTGAAATTAATGGTTGGTAGGGTCCAGTTGGTGGCACCATTCCTTCTTAATTCCCTGGGAGGATACGTTGGATGCACCAAAGTAATAATGTCAGCAGACTGCACATAGTGGATATCGAACAGATCTGCGGCAGCGTATGGATTTGGAATCTCGTAGTAAATACTTGGTAATGGATACCAGTAAGTTGCATTCGGCGGGGCGTTCCCGGTGGTTCCTAGTATGCAGTAGTAGTTAATCCCGGCAGAACTGACCAGTCCACCGACAATGTACGCTGTTGCGCCGCTGTACGCCGCTGGAGACCCTGCTAGTAGAGTCGCTCCCTGGGTATGGAATCTGAAATACCCGGCACCCATCTCGATCACCATGGTTTGGGTGGTTGAGTAGGTGAACGGTATTAAGCGAGTCGCTACGTTTGAGTTCTTAACTTCATTTACAAAGGCAAATCCAGCCCTATTCTCTGCCGGACCTTGCGGCCTTGCTATGAAGTTTCTGCACTTTGCCACTCCACTCTGATACTTACCGTCATCTATACGCCCGAACATATCTGGTGACATCTCACCACCAGAAAAAGATCCTTTAAATATCTTTATATTTGGCATCTTATCGTCCGGCAACCCATGAAACTATATGACCCGGCTTAACCTGGCGGTCAATAGAATCAGATTCCTTCGCTTTCTGTAAATAGATGGACATCATTTTTGCACATCTTTCCGCTTCCGCAGCCCCGATATCACCTTTAATTATTGGACCGGCAAGCATCGATGCCAGGTGCCAGGCCAAGGTCATGGTGAACATCGCGGTGAATTTTGTGGTGTCAGTTACCGATACAGAATATCTAAGTATCGCATTCTCTTGATTTGTAAGGATAATGTCTGAGCCATCATCAGCAGACTCTACTTGATATGGTTGTGGAATATATTGGCCGCCCTGTACTAGAGGGACATTGTTGGCTGTATACCCAAGAGTATCAACTGGGGAGTATATTGAACTGTAATCTGAATTTGAATCTGGTGGAAGGATTGCGATGCAACCGATCCAATTGTTTGGTACTGCGTAGACATACTGCCATTGAGGAACTGTAATGTTCAGCAGATTAAGGGTTGCTCGTCTGGTGGTGAACGCCCATGTATGCATTTCTAACAGGGTGTCCCGTGCTATTGGGTAGAATCTTGCAGCGTGTTCTGACTGAGCAGATCCTTCTGGAGGATATAAACTCGTTACAGTTGCGTTATCTCCAAGGTTTGCTAGAGCAAGATTAACAATATCGACTTCTGATGCCATAATTTCCCCTCAGAAAAAAGGGGGAAAAGGTTTCCCGAATCCCCCTTTATAAACACTAGAAACGCACCACAACTATTTCTTTTTTGTTTCCTTTACAACCTCTTCTTTAGCATCGTCCTCTACCAGTTGAAGATTGGATCCTGGCTTCGTGTCGTACTCAACAACATCGCCTTCCTCACGAATTGCATTGTTGATATATGATTTTACTAAAACAAGGTATTTCTTAGCCATGGCTAGTTTCCTTTAAATTATGTTACTGAAAATCCTGATGCGTAGAATTTCTTACCATCTTGGATGTCTGTAACCAGATCAGCAGTCACCGTGCCAGCAGTGTATGTGCCAACAATGGTGTATCGCGTACCGAGATACCGTTGCCCCAAACTTGCCAAGGCAGGGTTTACTCGCACAGCAACATTTGTACCGATCGGCAAGGATGCGGTGACGATTGCATCACTAGATCCAATAACGGTTGGTGAGGTCAATGCTGCTGCGGCTGAACTGATAACTTCAAATTTTACACTAGTACCACCAACAGCAGCGGTAATCATAGCGAAGTTGAAGTATAAGGCCGCACCTTCGCCCATGTCCCGTGCTGTTACCAGGTCAATGGTGTTGGTGCTAACTGCTGTGGTCGTTAATGCTTGCGCATCTGAAACCCGTAGAAGTGCATCTGTGATCATTTTAATTCTCCTCTGTTATCTAGATTAGGATACAACTGCTTCGGTGTTAAGCAACGAATCAACACGGCGCAGTGGAACTCCCAGGAAGCTCAACCATGAATCAGGCTGACCAAATTGGGTGAGACCTTGTTCAATCTTCAGAACGTATTGGCTCTTGTCCATAGCAGCAAGTGCCAGGCCAGAGTGAACAGTACGGTTCATGTAGAAAGCTGCACGACCCATGCTCATGTTGGGGATGCGATACAGTGAACGAGCCATCAATTTAATCAACGCGGTTGCAGCGGTGGAAGCTTGAGTACCTGACTGACCAATAAGATCGCTGACATCGATGTTAGGGATACGAACGACATAACGCCAATCCTTAACAACCAGGCCATTCTTCCACTGGTAGCGGGTGGCCAATGCTTGCATACGGGTGCCATCTGAGTTGTAGACGGTCTGTTCGCCCAGATCTTCATGGACCAAACCAGCCTTAGAACCCTTAGGGAACGGGCAGTAAACAGTGTTGTCACCCCAAACTACCAAGTAAACAGAGGTGTTGTCTGAACCAGAACCACCGGCGCTCAGAATGTTCTGTGCGTTTCCGCCAGACAGACTTGAGTAACGTGATGCCAGGCCAAGGAACTGCTTTGGATCTGTACCGGGATTGCCGTAGAACAAGGTCGTTGCTTGGGTTTGGTTCATTGCTTCCAAGAACGCCTGGTCTTCAGACAGACGGAACTGGCTGGTATTGCCATTCAGCATCGCCAAGTCTTTGTCCACTTCTGAACGGGCTTCCAGAATACCGCAAGCTTCATCCACTTGTGCTGTGGTTGATTTGCTGTTTGGAATACCTTGGTTCAATGCTCGCCAATAGACAGTAGGCAGACCGGTACGGATAACAACACGCTCGCCCGTTGGTAAGTTACCTTCCTTGAATACTGCATCTTCCAAGATCTCGTTGCTTTGTGATAACAGTTCTGCAACGACCGGCACATTCCCGGTAGGGTCTGTACGTTTAGCCCAATCCGCTAGGGTTAGGGCCGTGTTTGATAGTGTAGCCATTTTTAAATCTCCTTTTTAATGCTGTTGTTGAGTAGGATAAAGTGAAGCGGCATAGTCAGCATTAGACTTCGCTGAGTTCTTACCACCTTGACCGCCACCGACAAACTTATCTTCACCAATTGCTTTACCGGCTCTATAGAAAAATCTGATTATCTCAGGGTGATTTCCAAGTCCCGATTCATTCAGCAGTGAAAGCAAGCCAGGCGTACCAAACTGATCTAAACTTTTCTTTGCGATTGCCAGGTTTTCTGTGAGTCTTTCCCCACCGAACTCCGTGTCAGCCTTAGAATCATTAGTCCATCCAGTACGCAACTGCTCCAACTCACGAGCCTGACGGGCCTCGACAGGTGGACCAAGTTTCGATAATAACTTCTGCGCAGCATCCTGAGACAAATTCAACTCTTTAGCCACTTCGGTATAAACCTTCATTACTTCTGGGTCGTAGTTCCTACCCTCTGGAGGTTTAAAATCATAGTTCTCAGGAGAGCCATATCTGACATCTGCCTGTTGGCTTGTTTGTTGACCCTGCTTGCCATCTGTAATGTTGGGCTGGGTTTGCTCTGATGCTGCTTGCTGCGATTGCGCTTGCTGGCTTCCTTGCGGTTGCTGGCTTGCGCTACCTTGCGATACAGATTGGCTTTCAGTGGTCGTTGGGGCCGATTCCGTCATCGTTGTTTCTTGCATTTTGAGACTCCTTTAGCATGGCTGGATAAAGCTCTGGACATAAAGTGTGGATCATTGCAAGCATACGATTACCAAAGTTCCTCTGCCCCTCGTTGAAAGCCATCGTCATCGAGTTGCTGTTGAACGATAGTCGGAATACGCCCGACTGATCCAGAAGCCGCCATATAATCCTACGGCCCCTTTTGTTTCCCATGAGCCACTTAATATCTATCGACTCATTCTCAGATTCCATTCTATCGCGCACCTCTTTATCAGACTTTGCGCGGTCCTGGTCTCGTGTATCTAATGGATCGTAGCTGCTCATTTCCTAATTTAAACCTATATTAAATAGTTACGGATAGTTCTCTTCAATACTTTGGCGGCTTTGGTGGCTTTTTGCTTTTACCTTTCATGGCAACCTCCTTTAAGTTACTTCATTTATTGTAAGAATAATCGATGGAGCCGCTGGCCTGGTTGGAGATGTCTGGGTTCCAATAGCAAGTAGGGAAACATCAACGCTAGTTTTAGACCAATACAGTTCAACGTATTCCCCAACAACCATGGGTATATATATATTCCAAGCGGCAATTGTATGCCCATGAATGCCGCCGTGAGTTGATGCTATTGATATTAATGTGCCGCTATTCGGGATCGCTGTTGATGCACCTGTAGTGCCTTTAGCGAACCAAACACTTACATCATTACCTTTGGTATCTTCATTAACAAATTGAGCGGAAAACTGGAAGTTGTATACACCATCCCTATTAACACTGAATTTTGAGTTAGATGCCATCGATACCCCGGTATTCGCTGCGTCCGAATTATCAAATGTCATCAACCTGGCTGTGTCAGCGGCTCCGTTTTGGTTTGTAGTGTCAAAGAAAGATCCGAATCTTGATGTTCTAGCAAAGAAGAACTCGCTTCCGTCAGGATCTTTAACTCCAACAATGTCTAAAGTTGAGTGGTCATAAAGCCATTGACCACCTTGCTTCATAAAGACAGCCATTATTAACCTCCGTTTGAGGTCACCTGTGGACCGTAAAGCATTGCAGCCATGGTGGTATTGTCTGACTTACCTTCTGCTGGCAAGATCTCCATGTCCGTAATCTGAAGGTCTACTTTAATATCTTTGCCGCCACCCTGTGTACCGTATGAGCTTGTTGATTTAACGTATACATTGGCATGAAGCATCATCGTTGAGCCAACTTCTGGCAGCGTGGTGATATTTAGTTTTTCTAATTCATCAGTACCAAGATGCAGACACAGACCATACGGATATTCTGGAGCATCTCCCTCCATCTCTCCCGGCATCTCTTCCATCTCAGGCTTGCTCTTCATATTAATCATTGCCATTTCAACCTCCTTGTGGGGTGTTATAACCGCTGAACATATCAATCACGTTTGTCAAAGCATTCGGATCTTGTGTTGGAGACTGGGCAAGATTCTTAATGGTCTGAGATGTTTGCTGCGCTTGCGCTTCTTGCTGCTGCGCTGCCATTGCCTCTTGCCTTCCTTGTCTAATTATTGCGACCTGTTCACCAGAGACTACCAGATGAGGATCAACCCCCAGCATATCTGAGTAAACGTCAACCCATTGGTCTGAGTCGAACCTATCGAGAACATCCGGCTTGATCTGGGCGATATTCCCCAGGCCAGTTACAAATCTATCTACAGAATTGGTGCCGATTGCACGTTGAGCTTGGGCCAGCATGGATACGAACTCAATATTAAGGTCCACTCCCTGCAACTCCTGTGGTGGAGTTGGGAGGATACCGGCCTCAACAATGCGATCAAAAGTTAAAGTGACCAATGGCTCTAGCAGCTCGTTATGTAGCCGCTCAAGAACCGGCCCAAGCATCAATAACTTCTCTTCATGTCTCTCAGCAACCTCAGTTGCAGTCATCCTGGTGTCGGTTGCAGATGCAAGCATAAGGAAAAGATCGGCATAGAACGCGCCACGAATGCGCTCACGCACATCTTGTATGTCTGCCAATAGGTGAGATAGGTCTAGGTTTACATCGAACGCTGTACGGATTCCTCCACCGGCATTGACTTGGTCAACGAATGTTATCCCGCCAGGAAGGGTCTCGACATCACGGTTCTTCATGCTAGATGGTACTTGAAGAGGTGGCTTTGTCTTGTAATCGATACCTTGCGCCTTGCGTAGTTGCTCATGCTGCAACTGCTTTACATCGCCCAGAGCTTCCATTGCCGGTGATCCACCGTAGATATCGCCACCACTCGTGGACCATCTAGGCACCACTGCCGGGAACACTTTATAGCCAGACTCACGCAGATACTGGTCAGGATTTCCACCAATTTCAAAGTGGACGGACATGAATGGCATATTCTTTGAATCTTTTTTGCGACTGTCACGGTCTTCACGAGGCTCGATTGCATGGATGATCGTCACCCACTGGTCGAGAGATCCGCGATCAAACATATTCTGTACGCTTGTTGAGCAGTTCTCGTACCCAAACTCTTTGACCAACTCCGCCACAGTCTTCTCAAACTCACGGTACAAGGTGCAGACCGTGCCTTGGTAGTCGGTTGCGATAGCAAATTCCCCTGTTGTCAGGGGATAGTTATGAATTACATTCTTGTAGTCAGGGAGAATAATATTGGCTGAAGTTCCGAATGCTCCGAGTTCCTCGTACATCTGGTGCAATGCACGGTAGGTATTGGACTTCTGGAAGATGATCTGCATCAGCTTGGTTACATCGTTCAACCAAATCTTCACTGGAGCGTAGTTATTCAACTCAGGATCGCTTGTGGCGAGTCTAAACCATGGACGGGCTGGTGAGGTAGCACCTGCCATCATCCCGGCGCCCAGAACCCTTAGAGCGCGAGTGCCGGTGTTGTCATAGATATTGTTGTGTCTGCGCCAACCCTTGTCTCGATCTTGAACAAAGAATCGCCCGGACCTTGGGAGTATGTAGGATGAGATCTCTTGCCAATGACTCCACCAAGAAGCCCGTTCACTCTTGAGTTGACCCCAGCGAGTTAATAGTTTTTCGCGCTTTGGTATTTCAAGCGGAGTGTTTCTTGGTGCCTGAGTCTTTATCTTCGCCATTTAACCACCCAATAGAGATTTTCTTCCAAGTGCTAGGCTTGCTGGATCAATGCCCATACCTTCAGTGAGCATGGTTGAGCCGCCGCCTTGACCGGTTGCCGCTTGTTGAGTGCCGGATGCTTGGCTAGATGCAGCAGCATTCTGCTTTACCTGGCTTTGATCGATGACTGGAGCGACTGGTGCTGGTGGTACATATGGGGGTGGGGATGGACCGCACATAATAATTCTCCTTTAAGTTAACCGCCGAGTAGTGTTTTCTTTCCAAGTACCAGGGTATTTGGATCGACTCCAACGCCCTCTGTAAGCATTGTTCCTTGTCCAGCAGCCATCTCCTCTTGCTTTGTCCTGGAGGTTGTAGTGGCAGCCGATGCATTCTGCTTGACCTGTGTCTGATCGATAACTTTTGGAGCCTCTGGCATTGCTGGCATTGGGGGCATTCCACCGAAACACATATTATTCTCCTGCGAAATTAAATAACATCGAGTGAGAGTAATGCTTAAAACCCATTCTCTCCCACAACTTGGCCGTTCTCAAATCAGTTACCGCACTTGCGTAGTATCTCTTGACCCCGCGAGATCTCATCTCGTCCAGTCCAAACTTTATCAGCTTCTTGCCGATACCATTTCTACAATCTTTCGATACAAAGAGGCCAGCTTCTGAACAAACCAGGTCTTGGTTCTGCATATCCAATGTGATGTAAATATTAAAATACCCGATAGGTTTATCATCATTCCTCGCAACTATTGAGATCATTGCACCAGCATTCGCGGCCCTCTTATACTCTCCAAGCCTTGGATTGTATGGAGGCAGATCAACTCCAATCTCTCTTAACCTTACACAAGTCTCAGTGTAATGCTCTTCGTACAGTTCTTTTAATTCTTCGTACTTCTCGTCAGCATCTTCCAACGCAATCGTTTGCATTAGCTTCCTAGTAGCGTGGTCTTTTTACCTAAATTTAGTTTCTCTTGAGGAATTCCAAGTTGGCCGGTGAGCATCGTCTCTCCGACACCTTGCAGGGCGGCCATCTTTTCCTTCTGTAGTATTCCAGTATCCGGAGCCTTTTGATTTGCCTGGTTAGTGGCTTCCTCACTAAGCTTCATCTGCGCCTTTTGTTGTGCAATTTGGGCATCTTGTTGTTGTTGTTGCATTGCCATTTGCTTTTTCTGTTGAGCAGCGGACTGCTGGCCAGCATAGATTGAATAACCCATAGTCATCGCACCAACCGCTGCTGCGGTATATATTGCTGCTGCTACTGCTCCAGACATTTTCCGGCCCCCCTTGATTGCAGTTTGTCATATTCAGCAGACATCTCTACTTCGGCTTCGTCTACAGTTGTTGCGCCACTTTTAAATATAGCTGTCCAACTAGTTTCCTGATGAGCGTAAACAATTCGCTTCAGCCCTTTCGAGGCCGGGATGACATTATATCCAGTGAGCCGGATCACATCAGCGCCTGCCGTAAACGTGATATCTCCAGAGATAATGCACACATGATCATCGCTCATCGGGACTCCGGTAACCACAGCGCCTGCCGGTATTCTTACAGTCCTGGCGTACATTCCAGCATGGATCAGGTGCGTAGTACCAACATCTATCTGCGGCGCTTTTAGTATCTCAACCTCCATCTCTCGAATCTTATCTTGCGATGGGGCCGATCCAGTCCTAATTGCCATATTTGCATGGCTTGAATTAGTTACGGATACTTGATTCTTCTTTTTGGTACGGGTCATATTCTTTCCTTCCTTTGTAATTCCCCAGTTCCATCACAATGTGCCGCTTCGGAGTGTCCATCAATGCCAGTACATAGGCCGATGCGTAATCAGGTGACCGACCGATCTTCTCGATGATCTCCTCCCTGCTTGATACATAAACCGTACTTCCAACCAGCTTCCATGTTGGAGCAGCCAGATCAGCCAGCAAGCCAGAGTCTGGTGGTAGGCATATCCCAGTATTGTTTGCCGGGTCTAGAGCCTCTCGCATCCTCCAGTAGAGTTCTGAACGCTGGTTCTTGAACCGCAGTCTTCCCGACTTATCCAATCCCAGGGCGGACTCCGATACATTAACACCAATGACTTGAAGTCTCGACTCAGATAGGAAATCGTATGGACTGGCACCCACTCCGATCACATCAATATGAATCACGCATCGATCTCTCATTGCTCCAACTACCAGACCGGCAACTGTTGGCCCGTCAGGAGTTGCGGATCCAGGATAGACCATTGGAACATCGAACCACATTCCGTGCCTTCGAGCCAGGAGAGTCTTATCCTTCCCCGCTCTGGCCACATCGACACCAATCGAGTCCATTGGAGCAAGCTTCTCCGGCCTCCTCCACCGCTTCATGGCTTGATCGATCCATTCTGTGGGAATCACTTGCCATGGGTTATCTTCAATCCCAGCCTGGAAGTCACCATTCAGCATCTGAGATCGTAGCGGTTCTGGCAGAGACTGCAACTGTGCCATGTATCCAGTGTTCAATAGGTATGGATTGTCACCGATTCTGGATGGGACGAATGTCCGAGACTGCGGAGTTATGCGCTCTTCATCCAGGTCGAATGGCTCCCCGCTTACCACCTCAAGATCCTTGCCGCCAACTGTTGCATACCACCGGAGTTCACCAGGCTTGGCTGGATTTGGATGGGTCTTATCTAGCCATGGAGCAAAGTACCGAGTGATCCACCGGCCACCGGCAGTGGTGGGAGGGTTGAATGTAAGCAGTGCCTGGCAGGATTGGTTTGGTTTGGTGGTCCGTAACCATCCCATCACATACCTGACCTGATCCTCCCTCATGTTCGCGGCTTCATCGAACACAAGGAGGTCGTGGGGCCTACCTTGATATTTCTTCTCATCGCCAGGGTTTGGGAAGGAGCAGAACTCTACCTGGACCCGCTGGCCATCAGGTCTCTTTAACCTCCAGATATTGTCCTTTCCATTAAATCCTATCCTATTGCCCAGCAGATCTGTGAATCGGTCGATCACGCCGGTCAACTCGGTGCCGTTCATGCGGAAGATGCCAACTGTCTGGTGTTTGGTGAGAGACTTTCCTACCGCTAGATCCGTCTTACCTCCACCGGCTGCGCCACCGTATCCAATAATGTCAGCCTTAGAGTGGTATGCCATGGACTGCGGGCCAGGCAGTGGTCTCCATACAACAGTGTCTGTTTGAAGCAACTGGTCCAGTTCGGCCAGCTCTTCCGGAGTTAGAAACTTTAGAATGTCTGGATCAATCTTGATCAAGCTTCGACCTTTCGACCGCTTCGTTGATGATCTTAGCAGCCTGGGCCGCCCGTTCGTTGTTCGTCAGAGGATTAAGGGGCGCATCTTCGTCACCAGCAAGGATCGTCCGGTCGCCGTAGACCTTCGGCAATTGCTTGGAGAGTATCCATTTCCGAGTATCAACTCGCAGTCTCTGGTGCTGGACCCCGGCGTTATCGATCCTCCCGTCAGCCAGCTTAACAGGCTCTTGATCGGCGATATTCAATGTGTCATCAGCCATAACCTCAAGCCCCACAAGGCGAGAGTGAGCGTACTGTAGACGAAATTCTATGTTCGCATTACTTGCCAGCCATTTTATAACTTGTCCAACGTGAGGAAATTCATCGCCTTTGCATATGGATCGCAAGCTTTCACCGGTCTCCATGCGCTCACAGATTAAGTTGCCCATCTCTGCTGTAAAGGTGGATGGTCTACCCACTGGATTCTTCTCTCCGGACTTTTCTTTAGTTGTCATGATATTTTCTTGAAGTGATCTATTGATTGGGATCTGCGGGTGTAGTTGCAAATCTTTTGGACTCCCGCCACGGATATTGAATAACGTCTGGCAATTTCTGAGTAACTCAGCCCTAGATCCTCTCTGAGGTCTCGGATGTGATCGATGTCATCATTACTCAATTTGGAATTATGATGATCCTGGCCAATTCTCCAGCCAAATTCGTTCACTGCTACATATTTACCAGGCTTATCACCCAAGATGGGGGGCATTGCTTATTAATTTGATTGCCCAAATCAATTCTGGAGGTGCGATACGGTTTCCCATAAGCCATTCCCGCCGTACGAACATGAGTACAGCTTCATTTTACACTGTTGCCTTCATTACACAAGGCAGATAGCACTATAGATTCAGACCTGATTTTGATGCTCGAATCTATAGTTACAGTTTTGTCCGACAGAATGTCTCAAGGTAATTTGTACTTTTCCCTGCAATATGAACAAGCTCCCTCGATTAACCTACCGCTCCACTCCCCACAAATGTCGCAGTCACCGGCCCGTCCAGGTCTCAAGGGTTTTCTTGCCACCCTCAGTGCGTAATCGAGATCCTTTTCCATCTGTTCGTTACCTAAATCAGCTTCATCGCTCATCATCCAATCCTTTTATAAGTTGAGTGTATTTAATCTTAATCTCCTTCAACTCTTGGATGGACCAGTATTTTGATTGATGGACCCCTTCCAGAAATTCTAACCGCTCGGCACCGATTCTCCTCAGTAACTCCTGTCGGTACGGTACGATATTACCATGCAGATGGCAGTTGCACGGCTGACACTGAAGGTGGACGTTGTCCGGGTGGAATCTGAGAGATGATCTGGTGGAGGTCGGGAGATAATGACCGGCATGGTTCTGGCCGCCGTGGAAGCGATTACACGAGATGCAAGGCAACTCCCTATCTCTGACCCTAATCCACTTATTAAACGCAACCTGGGCCTCTTTAAGCCATGCCCTGCGGTCTTTATCTTTAATAGCTGCCCGAGCTTTACGAATCTCCGCGTTCTTTTCCTTCTTTTCTTTGTTTTCTTTCTTCTGGCGGTTGATTAGATTCAACTCGATAGCGCATCCGAACCCACAAACTGCTTGCAATGGCTTGGCCTGTATGAACTCCACCTTGCAGACTTTGCACTTCTTATGCCCTTTCATACTTCCCTGGGATGGTGTATTTCTTGGCACCGGCAACGCAGTCGGGGCAGATCTTACGGGTGACCTTGCCCCACTTATTCAGCTTGGTTGCCCAGAGCGGAGGGTTACTATAGTCTTTTATTCTCCGGCATTGCATACAATACTTGGTCATGTTACTGCTTTGTCGAGCATCCTGGCGCTGGATTCCAGGGATCTCCATACATCAATCTTGGCCTGGGCTGCGATCATCATCCACCTCATTGTTTCGTATTGCTCGATGGCAACACGGATGGCAGCAAGGTGATCCTGGTACTCCTCATGAGCATAAGCAAAAGACTCTTTCGCAGACTCAGTCTTCAGATCCGACTGGTTCATAAGCAGACTCTTCTTGGATTTCCGGAACTCCTGGAGATAAATCACATTTGCTTTACACCTCCCATACTCCTCAGCGTTGTCTCGAAGATAGTCGAGTGCCTTGAACGGGCTTATTTCGTCTTTCATTTTTAACCTCTTTTGTTTTGACTGCTGTGTACTGGAATGAAGGAGGGTAGACCCTTGATCTATCCCCCTTCTTCTTTGGCAATGGGTCGGGATGAACCGTTATAACCGACTCCGACACGATTTCAAACTTACGACCAGGCCAGTGAATCAACTCGTTCGTCCTACGATCATGTTGAGACAGTGGTCCTCGACCCTTTCCTTGTCTATGTCACCCCATTTCTCGCGTTTAAAAATAGTATTCATGTATTCTTCGACTAGCTGTGGCTTAGACTTCCCCCTCACCCTGGTGTTAGGACTCCAGGTCCCAAGCTTATTCAGAAAAGCGATCTCGTGGCTTGTTATCCATGCAAAATTTTCAGAGGCCATTTTATACTCCAGTTGTTTTGATTGATTTAATTGTCTGTCTGATATTTGTAGATACAAAATCCTTTCTCTTATCCACGGTATCGAGACCCATTTTTTGATTCCACTTCAACGCCTCGCTTGTATGAAAGTTCTCATAATGCTCCCTACAGACATTTAATTTGTTAACTACAAGTATTGCACTTCCCCTGCACGATCCAACAGAGCAATTAACAAACGGCCTGCTCTCCGGTTCACTTCCTCTTTGATTGTATAACATCGTTTAACCTCACTCGTAATAGTCTAAGATCATCAATTATTTCTACTCCTTCCCGTCTTGCTCTTTCGTGCGTTGCTTCTTCTGTGTCGTACCAGTTCACATGAGGACCCTTTAACTTCAACTCTGGCACCGTTGCAAGCCAGTCCGCACTAAAACCAGCCCACCCCTGCTCAACACAAATCTTTATACCGGCGTTCATTGTCAGCCCGGCACCCAGAATCTTTTTGGAAATAGCATCAAATGCGGTTTCTGTAAGAGGAAGTCTTTTGATCTTTCTTATTGATAGCCAGTCTTTTGCTATTTGATTTTCAACTCCAACATCGAGAAGCATCGATAGATGCGTATGTATTTTATTATTGGTTAATGGTTCTTGGTTAGTGGTTAGTAATGGCTTAGCACTGGGTTCTTTTGGGTTATCGGTGGGTTTGGCCTGGGTTCTCTTTGGCCTCCCGCCTAGCTTTCCGTTGGTAGACTGCTTGGTTATGTAGGTATAATATGCCGCAATCTTTTCCTCGGCGTGTTTGTTTACACCACCCGGAAAGAACTCTGACAATACATTTTGAAGCGCCTGTTGATCTACCCGTAACCGGCGGCTAAGGGTCGCTAACCCATCGGTTGGCAGTGGCTTTTCTGAATCGTAATACATCTCAAGCGCGCGCCGATATGCCAAATCCTCTTCGTTTGTGAGGTGTTGTGTTTTTTTAGCGTACTCGCCAATGTTCCATTCAAAGAAGTGCATTCTTGCCCCCTTTTAATTTCTGATTAAAGGAAGGCTGTATGCGCTTTATAAGCCTGCATTCTCTCATCAACCAATCTCCGTATTTTGTAGATGGTTTATATTTTATGATGATGTTTGTATCTTGAGAAAATTCACCCCATGGCGTTATAAGTTCTTTTCCGTAACCGTAACGTATGGAGTGTCCACTAAATCTATTTCTAAGGCTGTTAGTTGAGCCAATATATTTCAATTCGCCATCGAAATAAATAACGTAACAGCATGAAACAATTGGAAGTTTGCGTCTATTTTCTAACAGATTTACAGATTCCCATGTCATAATTAATATCCTTTGTGGTCGGGGTTGGAACGACCAACCAGGGTAATAGACAGCACGGAGTAACAGGCTAAAGCCCATGACCGACCACAAAAGATACTAAGAATTTGCATTTGATGCTCCGTGTGAATGCTGGGATCGTGACTCCCAGTAGTTGCGATTATATCAGTATTTTGCCTTGATAAGGAAAGCTTTGCTGACCCGGATGCTTTCTCCGAACCGGTTCTTAACATACACCCGCAAGCCTCGGTCTATGATATGGCCATCAGCCTGTAACTCTGACAACCGGCGGCTCAACTCAAATATTCCAAGCTTCTCGTAGGCCTGGATGCGAGTGACACTGCCGCGCTTCTTTAACCATTCTAATAACCTAAATTTCTGTGATTTCATTTCAGTCTCCAATTTTGAGGGATAGGTATTCTGACAGCCCTCATTCTCAATAAAACAACATTGACCTGACTAGCAGTCAATACGTCCGGGAAACGCTGGATACTGTTTCTGTGACTGTATCCAAGCTTTGTTGCCGCCCTTTCTGCGGTTCCCCCCAACAATTCTATAAGGTCTTTTTTGTTCATTCGACATTATAGGCACAACAATTGTACAGTTGCAAGTGATTTATTTATGCACAATGGTGTTGCAATTCGTTTGGTTCTGATATATGATTTGGTCGTTGGTTGCGGATAGTGAGTATAGGGTGCCAGGGGGATGAAGATCCCACGTTAAGCGTGCAGAACAAGCTGATTGTGAGCGAGTTTGGTTGCAGCCTTAGTAGAAAGCGAATTCGGTTCTTATTCAATCGGAACTGTTTTCGCAACCAACAACAGATTTTTAAATTAACTGGAGATACAAATGAGATACGATAAATACGGTAGTGATCTTAACAACTGGGTGCCTGAGTTCGACCCCATCCCATTCTTACTGATCGCTGTAATAGTCCTGACACTGGCACTCGTTTCATCAATCGATCACTGTGGGGCATAAAATGACAAGAGAAGAGTTACAAGAATTACTTGCCGCTGATTGCGCTGCCAGTATCGCTTCGTATAGTGCTTATGAGGCTGTTTGTGAGGCTAAAAAAGCGGTTATTCATGCGGAAATAGCTTATACCGCAGCCAGGCTCGCTCATATAAAAACTACAGAAAATTATATACTAGCTATCGAAATTAATTACGGAGTACATTTAAAATGATTTTAAAAGACATCATCGAGCAGCAAGTAACTCAGTACCAGTTGGGAGTTGCTAGAAGTATTCTGAGCTTCAACAGCATCAAAGATCCAGCGACTCGCGAAGCTTTACTGAAGTCGTATCGCTCCATCATTGAGAGGGCAGATGATCAGCAAGAGGAACGTGAGCGTACCTACACATCAAAAGGTGGCGATAGCTCACTGGACGAGATCCTGGATGATCCTAGACGTGGTCAGGCAGCATCTATAAACAAAGGAGATTACTAATGAAATCATATCAATCGTATGCGCCTAGCGACAGTCAGGTGAGTGATGCGGCCATGATCATACTCAATGATGGCGGGTGGGTCTGCAAGGAACACTTCGTTGAATTACTGGACCAGTGGATCGATGACTCTACCGAACTGAATTATCAACAACAACTACAACAGGAGCAACAACATGAACAAGTCTGAGTCTATAAATGAGTTAGCAGCGGCATTATCTCGCGCACAGGGTGCTATAAAGGGTGCATTGAAGGATAGTCTCAACCCGCACTTCAAAGCCAAGTACGCTGACCTTGCCTCCACCTGGGATGCTTGCCGCGAACAGTTGGCCAAGAATGAACTGTCTGTAGTTCAGATGCCCGATGTATCTGAGACCGGCGGTATCGCTGTTGAGACAATACTCATGCACTCGTCAGGCCAGTGGATAAGCAGCCGATTTGTAATGCCTCTTGCAAAGCCCGATGCACATGGAGTTGGATCTGCGATAACCTATGCCCGTAGGTATGCCCTGGCAGCCATGGTTGGTATCGCTCCAGAGGATGACGATGGCAACAAGGCCATAGAAAAGGATGACAAAAAAGAAGTTGAGGTTATGTCCGAACGGCAGATAGGTGACTTCAAGGTCAAGATCGCGGCCTCTCAGACAAAGGAACAAGCCAAGGCCGAATGGCAGAAGGCGCTTCATGCTTGCACTGTAATACAGGATCTGGCTGCTCATGGAAGGATCAAGGAGGCTCTCTTGAAGCATCTGGAGTTTATCGATGCGGCGGTGAAATAATGGATATCCAGGGATCTGATGCCTGGTTCAAAGCCAGGATGGGCCGTGCCACAGCATCATGCTTTTCGGATGTACTGGCCAAGGGTCAAGGCCTTACTCGCAGAAAGTATCTAGAGAAGATTGTGATGGAACGGCTGACCGGCGAGGTAGAGGAATCATTCTCCAACGTCCAT
>Ga0209354_10000558_pt1 | contig 17596 bp, 19 predicted proteins | sample LauGreSpBDMM15DD_2_FD_187562 | JGI IMG/M metagenome (GOLD analysis project Ga0209354, IMG submission 187562) | Freshwater lake microbial communities from Lake Michigan, USA - Sp13.BD.MM15.DD (SPAdes) (version 2) | ecosystem: Environmental > Aquatic > Freshwater > Lake | place: Lake Michigan...
CTAAGTCTTTCATAATCAAGCGTTGTGCCTTTAGATTAACGCCCTTCTTTTCTAGGACCTCTTTGACGACTCTCTCACGCTGCACCTTGGACAATCCCTCAAGTTGCTCAGTCAGTTCCTTGATACGTTTCTCATCTGCACGTTTGGCTTTTCTTAGTCTTTTAACTAAGTCATCGCCTTGCAGATTTGCATCGTTATCTTGGTCTTCGTCTTCTTCATCCCAGTAGTTGTTGCTCATAGCAACCCACCCTTCTATTCGTTGATTAGTCGCAAGCCACAAGTCAATTCGGGGAAATTGGTTGGCTCTTGCTACCAGACTTATACACCCCACGGGGCTGGTCTATCCGTGTGGGGAATCTATTTAGAACTGACCTGCGCTAGATGATTTTCTTAGCATTTGAGTACTCAAACCAGCAGCACCTAAGCCTGCTGAACCTTTAAATGATGCTATTTCTTTTTCTGCTAATTGTGTACGTTTACGTTGAGCAGATGCAAGTCCTTTAAATACTTCTTGTTCTGCAACTTGTTGGTTGTAATCAACCTTATCTTCTTTATAAATTTGCGATAACTTTGTAGCAGTGGGAAGTACCTCTGAGATAGTAGAGTATCCTTTACGTGCTGTTGCTAGGTCTACACCAAACTTAGCCAATGATTCTGCGCTAGTCATATCAGTTGTAAGCCCACCCTGTGCAAGGGCTGCGCTACCAATCTCTGCTGCAGTAACCTTCTCCTGTAATTTAGGTAGGTTTTCTTTGGGATTTAAAAAATAACTAACTAATTCTGTATCTGTAATCTTATAAAAATCACGAAGAGTAGATTTAACTAATGGGTCTGCATTTTCAACACGAGTAACTACGGTAGATACTCTATCTTTAAATTCAACAGCAGATATATCTCCACCAATAACGTTAGCCATTGCGGCTTGTCTTGTTTTTCTATCTGTACCTAATAAATTTTGTTGTCCATATGCACGAAGTGTTTCTGAATAACTATCCTCAAGGGCTAGATATTCTCCTTCAGTTAAAGCATTAAGACCAGCGGCTGTTCTTGTGGTATTACCAGCAAAACGTGTTTGATATGTTTTGTTTTTACGTAGTTCAATTATAGCCTCATTAGAGGTTAATCCTTGACGCATGTAACCAGCAATAACTGGTGCTAAATCACTTAAGTCATATAGTGCAAATGTAGAATCAAGTAAAGCAAATGCATCACGAGTTTCTTTACTTATGTTAGAAGCACCCGCAGCACCTGCGGCACCCGCAGCACCTGTAGGGTCATTTCCTGCCATATCAGAACTACCAGGAACTGGAACTCCAAATTGACCGTATTCACTAGACACTCTTTTGGTTGCATCTGCAACTGACATACCACTAGCAATTAAATCAGCAATTTGTTTTTTTTGTAAAATGTTCGCCATTGCTTGGGTATCAGTTGTACCATCTGGTTTTCTTACTTGCCTTTGTTCTTCTGCAGTTAGTTGTCCAGATATAGGCGTATCATTAAAATATCCTTGTGCATTGATACCACCACGAGAAGCAATATATTCTTTAGTATAACCAATATCTAATGCTTCTTTTTCTTTAGCAAAATTACGTTCAGTACCAGTAATAGTTAAACCTGATGAAGGAGAAACCATGCCAACAACAGTAGCAGCAGGTGGTTTTCCCTTAGTTGGATTTACACCAGTATATGACTTTCCATCAATCACCACTGTTTCAGTTGGTGCACCATACATATTTGCGGATGTACCAGTAACTGTTGATGGAGATGATTGTGGTAATGGATTATAGTTATACGCAGGTGTTGAAGGTACTGGGGGTAAACCCATTCTTGCTCTAATTTTGTCGCGTTCGTCAGCCATTAACCTACCACCCCAAACATCTTAAGAATATCGTTGGCATATCCCGCTGCTTCATCTCTAGCATTCTTAGTCTTTCCCCATTCTGGTTTATTGCGAAGTAGTACTTCAAACTCTGTAGTAGACATAACTCCAGGTTTTCCATTGTTTCTTAATGCTACTTGAATATCTTTATCAAATGCATCTAAGGATTCTGATGGTACTTCTAAAACTTGAGACTTTAGATTTCCAAATTGACTAGCCAAATTCTTTATACTAATACCATTATCAATAGAATCCCCTAGATTAGTATAAAAACTTTTAGCCATATTTCTAATCTTTTGTTGTTGCTCTTCTAACTTACCAGTAGTTAAACTACCACCTGGTCTTAATCCACCAATTACCTCATCAAGGGCTTCTTGAGTACTTAACTTAATACCATAACTAGAGGCATAACTTTTTAATGAAGATATACTTCTTGCTACAGCACCATTGCCAGAGGCAATAGCCTCTAATGAAGTACCACGAATTGCTGGCTTAATAGTATCTGCCATAATACGTGCATAATCTTCTTGGTCTAGTAAAGAGCCAGACTCAATTACTTTACCCCCAACAGTTTTCTTTTTGACAACAGCATTCTTCATTTCTTTACTTACTCTATCAAAGAAATCTTTTTGCTCTGCAGTAGTAGCCTCACGTCCAAGCATCTCTACAGTAAACGCATCAATCATTTGTTTAGCGTCTACTCTAGTTATCTCCTGTGCACGGTCTGTAGGTCCGCCACCACCTGCATAATCAGGTCTAGCATTAAGCCAGTTAGTTATGCTAGTAAAACCGCCTTCAAGACTACCAGATGCACCAAGTGTATCTACTATTTGTTTGCTCTGTTCATTGGCTGCTTCTATAATAGCCTCAGTAAGACCAGAGTCTGATTTAGTTACATAATCTTTTTCGGTTAATTTTCCTTTGCGATATAAAGAAGTACGTAATAACTCTATATCTTTGTACTCTTTTTTAATTGCCGCAACTACTTGATTTCGGTCAACAACAGAAAAGTTTTTACCATCTGGAGTTACATATAAAAATCGTTGATATGCTAATCCTTTTCCAGTTGCCTGGGTAATAATACGTTTACCAAACTGGTCTTCTTCAAGTACTAATCTATCACCTGGTAGTGCAGTATCACTAAATCTTTTTAGTAAATCACTCTTATTAGTTGGTAGAGTAGCACCTGTTTGATATGATTCACGTCTATCTACCATATTATCTATCCTCAATTCCTGCTATAAGTGATTCTCTAGAATAAAAATTAAGCAACCCAGTAAATATAATTCTATTTGCTTCTTTTACTATTGGATTTGTTTTACCAAGTTCTGTTAATATATTAACAACTTGTTCTTTCTTACTTGACTTCATACTACTAAAATCCCAACGCATACCCATTGCTGGGTCCTCTGCAAGGGTAACAAACTCTGATACATTCTTAATAGCAAGGTTCATGGCTGACCTTGTTTGTAAGTCAATAGGAGATTTAGGTTCGGCTACTGCTTCAGATAAGGCTTTAAACATTTTCTTTAAATCTCCACGATTAGTTCCTTTTCCACTAATCTCAGCATCAAGATATGGATTAGATACTAAAAGAGCGGTACGTTCCTGTGCAGCCTTGTCAATTAATTGACGTCTGGTTATATAGCCAGGTTCTTTCTTTAGTGCTTCATTAAGTCTATCTTCAATAGCAAAATATATTTGTTTATCTTCGGCTACTGATACACTATCTAAATATTTTTTAAAGTCTGGTATATCTACTAGACCTTCTGATTCCATCCAAGCATATATATCTGGGTTATACTCACCAGTTTTTGGTGCGAATAGATAACCTACTTCTTCATAGGTATCAATAAACTTTTTATTTCTAACTGACCAGTCTTTAACCTCTTGAGTTGTATTAATAAGAACTCTAAACTCTTTAGTATTACGTGGTACTAGATATGCTAACTTTCCTGGATTTTGACCAGTCCAAGTAGCAACTGCTAAGTCAAATATATCCGCAGTATCTTCATCGGCATTACGTAATAAACCGTTGTATACTTCCCAGAAGGATGCTTTCCAACTAGTAACACCAGTTTTCTTAAGAAAGTCTGGTAAATTTTTAGAGTCACGTAAGGTAGGTTGTCCTGGGCTTATTAAGCCAAGCATGTTACGTGCAATAATAATACTATGTGTGCTAAGTTTTAAGTTTGATAAATACTTTGCACGTTCTTCAGTTGTTGCATCTGCTGATAGCCCATTACCAAAGGCTTGGCTGTAAGCAATAGCCTGTAATAATGCTGTACTTTTTTGTCTATCTGATTCAATTGAAGAAACAGTAGATAAAATATTACCAGCCAACATAGGCATAATGGCACTCTTAAATGTCATCCTATCACCGAACTGACCAAGTGCTAAAGTATCAACAGTTTCCGCAAAGTCAGTAGCAAGAGGTTGTCCAAATGGCAACTCTCTTAAAATTGCTCTAGCAGTTACAATAGATAAAGCACTTATTGGTCCAGCCAGTGCTGGTTGTCCAGCATCAGGTGAGAAAGATGGATTTATTAAACGTAACTTAAGTGTAAATTCATTAAATGATGGAACTTGTAATGTTGAGTTACCTGTAAGTGTACGTAATACTGGTTCTATTGCACCATTGATTACAGAATCAGTTGGGAAGACAATAAACTTATCTCCCTTTTCATCTTCATAAACATCACCAGACGCTTCAAGACCTGTATATAATAATCGTGTACGATATAAAGCACGAAGTGGAGTTTTTGTATAAACTCTAAAAACACGTCTGTAAAAATCTTCAGTTGCACGATAAAATCTACCTACTGAACGAACAGATACTGCAAAGTTAGAACGAATAGATGGATTATCTACAAATTCAATTAATTCATCTGAAGCCCGACTTAGGGCTAAGTTTGTATATTGACTTTCAACATGTTCTGTTGCCCTAATTTTTGCAATTCCTGGACTAAGTGTTGGGTTTTCTTCAAGCATAATCTTTTTAGATTTTTCAATAGCCAGTTTTTCAAAAGGTGCTAAATCATTAAGTGCTTTTTCAGTTTTAATAAGCAACAATGGTTGACGGAAGAAACCAGTTACCACAGCGTCCATTGTTTCCATGGTCCAATTTTGCCATTTAGAGTAAAGGTAACCAAACCCTTCTCCTTCTGCAAAAATTTTCATATCCTTTTCAGGACCAAGGTTATATAAACGTGTTTGTATATTTAATCTTGGCTGATATCCTTGAGTTAAATCTTCAAATTGTTGAAATTCAATTTCGGCAGATGCTTTACTCCATGGGTCACGGATTACTTTTTTACTACCCTTTGCATTTGTTTCAATTTTTAATTTGGCTGCTTTAATTGCATCAAATAATTTTTTATTATAATTAGTTGGACCACCATGAAAAGTATTTCTCATATCCATAAGCATAGTTTCTGCGTGGATACGGGCAATCTGTACATCTGGAATACCAGATTGACGATATGCAACAGTTGTACTAAACAAAGAAAGGAATCCTTTTAACTTTGTTTCATTAGCAATAATATAATCGTCTTCAAATCCACCAGGAAGTCTATCAACTCCTACATCTTTTAATACACTATTACGGGCAAGAATAAAATCCATGCGAGTTTCAAGTGCGTTATTTCTAAAAAATGCACCTACTGGATTTACTACTGCTCCGTCTGCAATTTTTTCACTATTATAAGAAAAACGAATACCCCAGTTATCAAAATGAGCAAGAGCAATTTGCTTTGTTGTCATTTTATTAATATCTATATCACGATACTTTTTGCCTAGAGCAAGACCTGCTTCTTTAAATGCTTTAGTTGCATTACTATTTATAAAAACAGAATCTAAATATTCAATATCAATCTTACCAGTCATCATACTTCGAGCAGCGACTGAATCAGCCATAGAGTCAAGAACTTTAGGACTGTATTTCATAATTCTAGTAAGGGTATTCCAAGTACTAGGATTCATTTTATCTTGATAAAGATATGCTACTCTTAATAAAGTTTCTTCTCTAATAGCCTCATGCGCTACATCTGCCAATGCAATTTCATATCCATATTTTTTGGACATTTTAACACGGGCTGTTTCTAAAATATCTAATCTATCTTGGTTACTTAATTTTTTAGTTCGGTCTAATTCTGAAAAAATTGTTCCAGGAATAGTTATTTCTTTTCCTTTAATTCTTTTTGTTGTGCCCCCATAGATAAGACCACGCTTTAATAGACCTTGAGTTGTTTTAGAGCCAGTAGCAGACTCAAGTGCTGAACGACCTGCACGTCCGCCAAATACAAATTTAATTAAATCTCTTCTAGGTGCTGTAAGTCCAGCAAAAGTAAGTTCATCTACGCTACTTCGTGACCCTAGACGTGGGAATAAAGTATGATTTGACCAAAAGTCAGTAACAAATTTAGAGAATTTATTTCTAGTAGCGCCACCAAATAAGTTAATTACATTTTTTTGTTCTGACCAACGTGAAGTTACTGCCTCTTGATATATTAAATCAAATGGTAGTGGAGCAATACTTCTGGCAACCTGAGATGGTTGAACTATTCCCTTAGATGCTTGAAGGAATGTTTCGCCTTCACGAGTAACTGATGCTGGATGAAACACATCTACTAAATCAAGTGGTACCTCAGACTTAATAGTTGAAAACATACCAGTTTCATTAAAGGTAGCAGAAAGAATTTCATTCATAACCTTATCACCATTTACTGAACCAGGTAAACCAGCCTTAACCATAACGGCTGCATACAAGTTACGAATCATTGTAAGTTGTATTTCTGGTGCTTCATCTAAAAATACCTCAGCAAAGGCACCTGCTGTATTTTTAGGCATAACTATTTTTGCTAGGTTTTTAACCTCTTCAATAGTTTTAATTGCATCTTCACCATAGATAATACGATTAGGAGAACGTCCAAAGGCTGTTCCTAATTTATATAATTTTTTACGTGTCTTAGAAATATCTGTAGTTAAATCAATAATATCTTTTACGGCTGGATTAACTAAATTTTCTCCATCGTCAGCAACCTTTTTTAATACATCCAATACAGTTGCTAATTCTTTTTCACCCTTATCAATATAAGAGGCTACATCTGCATTTCTAGCAGTAGGATTAAATATTGAATCAATAACTTTATGAGATGCAGAGGTAAGAGTTCGATAGTTTTTTGCTACAGAAATTCCATTTCTGCGATAACTTACACCATCTACTCTGCCGCCTAATATTAAATTAAAGTTTTCTGGTTCAATAAAAAACTTACGTGCTTCTGCTGCATTAAATACTTTACTTTTTGCTAAGTCTTTAACAACTGAAAGATTAGCCCAATCTGGAAAATCAGAACGCATCTGTTCGTATACCATATTTTTGGCTACAGGACCTTCTGCTTCTGCATATCGTTTTACTGTTTTACCTAGTTGCTCGTCCCATAATTTAATAACATCGGCTTGTTTAAAAACAAAATCTATACCACCATCAACATTTCCACGTTCGGCAAGAAATTGAAGTTGGTCAGCAAGTTTTTCACCACGACTTTTAATTCCACCAAAGCGACCAATTGCTTCCCCAACACCAGCAACACCTCTACCAATGGCTTTAGTACCTTTGATTATAGGACCAACGCCAGTATATGTTAAAGGGTCAATAGCAACTTGATATGTTCCATCTAAATAACCAGATGTTAACCTAGCAGCACCTTCACGGGTTTTTTTATCAGTTAAATCAATACCAATTTTTTTAAGTAATTTAGTTGCCCAATAACTTTGATTAACTTCTGGGTCAGCCTTAAGCCAACTTCCAACCTTATCTCTACCTGGAGATACTTGGGCATATAACTTTACTTCAGATAATAAGTCTTGAAATTTTTTTGGTTCATCACCCATAAACATAATTGCATTTAACATGTTTGCATCGGTCTCACCATACAAGTCCATTGACTCGCCTATGGTTCTACCTTCTGCATGCCCACGAATTAAAGTTACTAATGCTTTACCATGTTTGGTTTCATACTCAGAGATTTTGTCCCATCTCCAAGAGTTCTTTCCATCAAATGCATCTGAAAGAATTTTCTTATCAAGTCTTGAACCTCTACCTTGTTCAGCCTGTTGTTCGGCAGGATAAGGTGTATTAAGAGTTCTGGAGTATTTATTTGCAGCAGTAAATCCTGCAATTACTGGGCTAAAATATAATTTAGTAGCATTACCTACTGCTTTACCAACTGCTTGAATTACTTTACCAAAAGTATTTACTTCAGGTTCAAAAATTTCTTTATCTGACCAAATACTATTAATAGTTTTTTGAATCTCTGTATCAAAATTAAGAAACTCTTTACGTCCATCTTCTTTACTAAGTTGTAAAAGTCTTTTTCCCTCTTTACGAGCACGGGCTAACTGGCTTAGTTGTATTTGTTGATTGATAGGAAGGTTAGCGTCCATTGCTGCCTTGTAAATATTAGGACTAAGTTCAGCAATAACTGGGTCTAATTTTATCTCTGGCATTAATACCCTGCATCGTCTAGCATGCGATAGACCATTTCAGAATCTCCTGAAACATCATATTGCGTAAGACTTCTAATAACATCCTTAATTGTAGGTTCTTGCATTGGAAGTTTTCCAAGAGCCATTGAACCTGGTCCATCACCAATATCTACACCACTAGTAATTACTTCATTTTTACGACTAGTAGGAGCAAATAAAGGTGTTACATCTCCTAGGCTACTTTGTGGTATTGGGTCACCAGCCATAGGCGCTGCTACTTGTTGGTCGTAAGTTGCTTGTCCTTCTCCTTGTGGTAATCCTGAAATGTATGTTGCACCTTGTGATGGTCCCCCGTCAGTGCGTTGACTAAGAGCGCCAGGGCCTGATACTGGGGCTGGGTTATTCGGTTTTCTATATCCACCTTGCTCCATCATTGACATAATATCTCCTACTTAGTAAATTGTGTTTTAACATGAACTGGTCCACCGCACCAAACATTATATTGAATTGCTACATGTACTGCTTTCTTAGCAGCACCTGATGCCTTGGCGTGTGTCTTTGTTTCTGTTTCCATCATTGCTAAAGCGCCAAGGGCTAATCCCCCACCTGCGCCTATTCCGTATAAACCTCTATCATCTCGCATATATCCATAGTCATCACTAACTTGATATAACTTTCCATTAAAACAAATTAATGCATCCCATCCAGCATCATCATCGTTTTTATTCTTAGGTGCTGGGTCGTAACCTGCTTCAGTTAGAGTTTGTTTTATAGATGGTAATACTCTAATCATCATAAATCTATCTGGGTCTTGCGTCTTAATTACTTTAGGTGGTTGCCATAGGTTATTAAGAATATCTCCTGCTATAGCATCACCTGCTACTGCAACTAAATACTCCCCAACCTTAACTATCTTGTCACAGCCCTTGGCTACATATGGTTTATCTGTATACGTGGTCATAGAGTCTGCTGCCAAAACAGCCCAACCTTTACCCTGTATTCCAACTATTGCAGTCATTGTCCCCTTCTAAACTATCTTCTTACTACTGTCCTTGCACTAGCATTTGCTCTACCACTTGAAGTTAAACTAGATAAAAGACTTTGTAATCCACCACCTTGTTCTGCTTCTGGAGGTAGACCTCCTGCTGGACCAACGGGAGCAGGGGACGCTTGCTCAACCTGTGGGGCACCAGCAGGAGGTAATTCTTTAGGCTTAAATATTTCTTCAATTGCATCTTCAATACTTATACCTTTTTGACGGGCTTTAATTACATCTGCAATTTTAGTAATAATTTCAGATGGGTCCATTCCCTGTGTAGCCATTTGAGGTATTGCTTGAGTATATGCTCCAAGTGCACCAAGTAATGAGTTACGCATTTCTTCAACTTCAATTTTTTCTTGTTCTTGGGTTACGTTAATACCAAATGGTAGTTCACGCATAACCATATCTTTAGATATAATCTTGGCACCTAATGCTTGTAACATAAAGACAAGTCCCTGTGCTGGGTTAAGACCAGCAAGCATACCGTAACGAACATCGGCTGAGTAATCAGACTTAATATCTTTAGATGGTTTGTAATCAATACTGTATGGAGAACCAGCATCTACACCACGAACTGTTTTCTCAAAATCAAAATATGATTCATCTATTTCAAAACAAATAGATATAACATCTTTTAATGCTGAAGCAAAGATAGCCTGAGCAGATTTAACCTGTGTATCAAATCCACCCATAAGAGCCTGAACACCTTGGCCAGTAATAATACTTGCATCAAGATTACCAGTACGTGATTCTGGATAACGTGTTCCAGTTCTTAACTCTTGTTGTAATAATGTTTGTTCAGTAAATGCACCAGCAGGTACAGGTAGTTCTACCCTACGCACACCCGCAGGATTGTTTGTGCGAATGATTGAATCTCCGCCAAACTCTATTTCTTGAACATCTTGTGGGACAACAATTGGTGCCTGTACTGATTTCTCTGCTGCTTCCATCGCAAGTAATGCGAACCTATTACGAAGCAGTTGAATACCTAGTACATCATCAAATTGTCCACGCATCTCACCATCAACTGATGGGCGCCTAGCAACTATAACCATCATCTTACCAAGGGGATTAGCCGCTTGTAAAAGAATCAAATTGTTTCTAGTAGGGATATAAATTAATGATTGGTCTTTATCGTAATAACGAACAAAGTCAACCTTTGAATTTAAGTCTTGTCTATATCCCTCTTTACCCAAAAGTTCATATTCGTATTCTGGGAATTGTGCTACTAACTCAGCAATTGTTATTGAGTATTTCTTAGCAAAGGCAATGCAACGTCCATAGCGGTCAAATTCTGGGTAAGCCCCAATTGGACTTTCTATGCGTATACGTGGCAGCCCCGCCTCTTCGTCTAATTCAATGATGAATGGGACGAAACCGAATGTGATGTAATAATCTGCACCTGTATACATCTGTACTTGTAAATCTGAATGAGCAAAATAATTAGAAGCAATACGGGTACGCTTGTCAGCAAAAGAACGAGCACGGTCAGAGACTTGATTAGCGGCTGAGCAGTTAACTGCTGGTAGCGGAGCCATAACTTCTGATAGGTCACGGGCAACAATGTCAATAAAGTTTGCTACTACGTTAGCATCTACACCTTCTGGAAAGAAAGAAGGATATACCTGTGCAATGTGTCCTTTACGGACAGCAAGAACATCTTGTGCTCTAGCATCACGGTCTGAGGAACGTTGTTTAAGAGACTCTACTCTGGCTGCAACCTGTTCAATACTTAACAATTATTTACCTACCCTTATTCATATAGATGGGGAAATGCTATTTTTCTTAACTCTGCTATTCGTTCACGAGATGGCCTGCCACCTTCTGCCAATAACTCTCTTTCCCTTTTATCTCCAGCACCACGAATTTCATACATCTTTCTAGTATGTGCAGCAGTTTTTGGTTTTGATTTAACTGTTGGTTTTGGTTTTTTAACTTTAGGCTTAGTAACTTCTTCAGTTAATTTTTTAACTACCTTTTTGATTATTCTTTTTTTAGTCTTAGACATTATTTTTTCTTAAATTTTCTTTTAGATGCAATTTTTCTTAAACGTTCTGCTTCTCTAACTGCAGCAGCAGCCCTTCTATCTGATTCCCATGATTTTTCCATTTTATTTGGATTTAATACTTTTTTAGGATTTATTATACTATCTCGCATTTGACGCAAATACGCAGTACGACCTTCTTTTTCAATTTGATTATTACGTGCTATTAATCGTTTATCTAAATTTTTCTGAAAATCTAAACCTTCACCTGATTTAAGATTATAATCTCTTTCAAAAATAGTAGATTTAGGAGAAGAAGTTTTTCCACGTAGTTTATTAATCTGTCCTGGACTTAGTATTAAATTCTGTCCACGATATTTAACTACTTTTTTTGCACCAAGCATTTCATTTCTAGTAGGAATTTTTTTAGTTAAAAGAATTGGTTGTCTTTTAGTAGATTTTGCTTTAGGAGGATTTTGTAAACTTGACCAACCTCTTTCTTTTCTTTTCTGTACACCCTCACGTTTTCTTCGACTTGATTCATCTGGTGATACTTTTGTAATTTTTTTAACAGTAGTATTTCTAGGAACATTAGATGGTCTTGTTTGAAGATTTCCAGAACCACGAGGACGGGTAATTCCTTTACTACCGCCAACCCTTTGACTCATTTCCCTTGATACATTGCGTGCTTCTTTATCAGAAACTTTTGCTACTTTTTTCTTAGCAATATCAGCAGCACGCTTCTTAGCAATGATGCTTGCAATTTTAGCAACGGCCATTATCTACCTATGTTCTTATAAGTCTTACCTACAAACTTTGCACCCTTTTTAACTATACCACCTACAACACGAGCAACTGGTCCACCTACTGCATAGGTTGCATAATCTGCTTTGTTAGTTGGGTCAAAAATATAATCTTTCATAAACTTTACATTGCCAGATGGTTTAACTTTTTTAGTAGGACCAAGGTTCATTTTCTTAGACCTAGCCATTACTTACTCCGTCTCTTTACTGGAACAGTTTTTTGACGTGGGCTAACAGATTTAGAAGCAGCGCTTGCAGCAAGTGCTTGATTACCTTGAAGAGTTGAACCGCTTTTTTTAGCATATTTAGCATATTGATTTACAAAACTATCACTTTGTTTTGCTACCTTATGGGATGCCATTCCATATTTTTTTTCTCTAGCGATTGACTTTGCTTTTCCTTGGCTAATAGTTTTAGTACCTAGAGTTTTTTCTAATTTTTTGTTAATCTTTTTATTTGTTTTAATATCTTTATTACTACCAACTACTAAACGTTTAGCAGCCTTTACAACTTTCATTGGGTTTGCCATGTTATTTGCCCCGTCTTTTTACTGGTATCTTGGATTTTGGTTTTGAATTCTTTGGACCTGTAAAAAGAGTACTATTACTTGTTTTATCTTTTTTAGTAACTTTTCTACCATCCATTGTATTAGTTGCTTTTCTAACATTTTTGTTAAAAGTTTTGTTAGGGCCAGTAACTTTATTTTTACCGCCACCTTGAAAATTTTCACCATACTTAATTTTTCCACCCATACTTGGAAGTCCTCGATTAGTGCTTACATAAAAATTACCACCAGTATAATAATCTAGTTTTTCTTGAATTCTATTTGCTTTTTCAATAGCCTTAATTTTTCCAGTAGTTGGTAGTTTATCACTTTTGGAAGTTTTTTTTCCACGAGGTCTAGAGGGTGCTGCAGAAAAAACTTTTTTAACAGCCTTGATAGCCTTCATTGGATTTGCCATGTTGCTCCTTTATAAGTAATTGTCAGCCCATTGGTCTGCAAAGGCTTCGTCTAGATTGACTGTATATCTTCTTTCCTTTTGTGCTCTTGTTGTCCAGCGGTTGTTTGCATATCTGCTTATACCGCTTGTTTGTTGCATAAACTCCCGTGCCCTAAGCACAGTAAACCATAAAGCCATAACACAGTCGGTCTTACCACGAGTGTTAGGTTTCCAAGTTATTAACTGTTGTACCAATGCCTTCATACCTTCAGAGTGTTCTGTAGAAGGAAACTCAATAACATTGTTATCTTGGAACTTACCATCCCGTAAGGTTCCCATTAACATAGACATACCAGCAACACCAAAGTTGCTATCCCATTTGTTCTTACCAGTAAAGTGAGATTCTAATCTACAACCACGAATAGATAACCCTTGCCTTAAGTTTTCATCTAAGGAGTAGGCTTTCTGGTGAGCGTTAATTTCAACTCGTAATTCTTGTGGTTGATACTTTTCAACTAACTCTTCAATGGCTGTTTGAATTTTTTGCGGGGTTGGGTCTGCCATGTTAATACAATCAAGAACATATATCTTGCTATCAAATCTGTTATATGTAGTCACCACAAACGCAGCATTCCCGCCCATTGCGGGGTCAAAGCCTATTATTGTGTACCCCTCAATGTGCGAGGGATGTCCTACCGCACCTGCTTTCAGCAGGCCACGTTTGCGTTGACCTCTGATACAACCCTGAACAAGGGCTGGAGGAAATATATTATCTTCTGAAACATCTTCTTGTTGGTATACCAAAGCCCATGTTGATGGTGTTACTTCACTACGTCTTCTTGCTAATGCTTTACCGTCCCACTTCGGGAAGAGTCCTTCTTCGTCAGGTACTTCAGAATCCCCATCCCACGCAACATCCGACTTAGGCCAAAGCGTTTTCCAGTTTTGCGGCTTCTCAGAATACTGTAAAACAGCAGGCATGCCCATATAAGTAAAAGGGCTTTTGCCCCCAGACCAATGCTTGGTCTCTCGGATTTCTTTATAGAAGTCTTGTGCAGCAATTCGTGTCCCAACAATTAGTAACTTACCGTTCTTACCCAGACGGGTAATAACTTCCTTTTGTAGCCAGTTGATTTGTTTTTCCCACTCATGGGCGTTGGCCGTAGTTATGCAGTCATCAAGAATGATGAGGTCAGCCCGTGCTCCGTAAATTTGCCCACCCATACCAAGTGCTTGGATGGTAGGGTCCTTCTCACTAGAATTTCGTGCATCGCCCCCAAGATAAACGGTATCAACTCGCCAAGTGTCTGAGTCTTCTTTCCAACCACCTTCGGGGCCAAAAGTTGTTTGCAACTTTAACCAGCGTGGATGTGAGAGTCTCTGCTTGATTGCGTACACGAATTCACGTGCCTTGATAAGCGTTTTAGAAACCACTATAATGCGGATATTTGGATTGAGGGCGATACGATATGTGGAGTAGTTTACGGTTATGACCGTGCTCTTAGCGTGCTCAGGGGGCACGTTAATCAATAGACGGGCTGGGTCAGACTTTTCGTAAACCATACTAGGGTGCAACCACGAAGGGGGTCTATCCTCTAGTAAGTCAATCCAATCTTGGTGATGCGGGAATACCTTTTGTGCTAGGAATATCTCAGAAAAATTTGGGAAATCTATTTCATCCTTGGGTATACCCAGCGAAGCAAGGGAGGCATCCTTTGCGGTGGCTTTAGCCTCCGTTAGGTCTGCTGCAAACTTTTTATCCCTAAGCATCCATATTCTGACGGTGTCTGGTTTCTTACCACAGACTTCCATAGCCTTATGAACTGAGTGGCCTTCGGCCACCAAGGCTAGAACTTTAGCCTTTGCTTGTCCCATAGCCAAAGATTTTGGGTTAGTACTGCCTTTGTTAAATGTCATCAGTCCCGTCCCGTTTGCATCAATCTGTAACAAACCGTAAGTACATTCTGTAACGCAAGTCCCCCAAGGACTTGCTACTGTTAAAAAAAGAAACAGCCTCTATACTGTTTAATCCGTTCAACAGCCTAAAACGAACACTTTTAAACAAAGTATTTTTTTATTAGCCAAAAAATCAGTACATAATAGGACAAACTGGTACTAGTATTAGGGGTACTTTGTACGGGAAAATCTTTATCAGAGATACATATACTACTTAACTCTCCTTATTAAACACCCTGGGTCAAACAATACACAGCGCAGGTTGTAACTACAATACATCCATACAGTTCAGAAGGGTGCGGAGCGGATAACAGTCTTCGGGCTTAGGGTTAGGACCTGGCGCCCTCAGTTAAAATAAATCTTTTGCTGAGTTGGTCAGTGCTGAAAGGCTACCATGAGCAAAGAACGCTCATGGTGTGTGGCTGATGTAGTAGGAAGGTATCCTGCTACAGAATAGGAGATAAACTCATGAACTCTTTCTCATTCGAAAGTGCTCGTGTTAAGAAGGTTTTTGATAATAAGGGTGGAATTACCCTTGCTATCCAAGACAACAAAGCAGTATCTCAAGCGGACGGTTCATTCAGGTCCGTGTTTGTTTGCTCTCGTCTAGTAGGAACGGCTGATGCTGACCTACTAGCCTTTATCAGAAGCAACATCACCCCAGATTCAGTAGTTAATGTATCTGGCTTCATGTCCACTCGTGCTGGCAAAAAAGATGGCGAGTGGTTTGATAACTTGGTCATAACAAGCCTTACATTGGCTCAATAAGGGCCAATGTCTTCCTTTGCGTTATCATCATCTACGCAAACCTTCTCATGCTCTCACGAGAATCTAGCCACTTGGTTAGATACTCGTGATGAGTATTGCGTAGAATGTAGTCTTGAACTAGAAGGTTCTATGGCAGAACATGCCTTGGACCTTCACGAGATTAATAGAGGTGAGCAGGAGTCTGAACCATTGCTCACCAATGATATACCAAACGATAATGGATTTAGTCATCAATGGACTAATCGTGATGGCGAATACCTAGAAGGTGTATACGATATAACTAATCGACTTCCCAGTTGGTTATATCTAGGCAAGCATGTGTTCCCCATGATGAAACAAGATGAGTTAACTGCTTATCTTGGCTTACCAGTAACGGACACAATATGTATCGCTTGCCACTTACAAGTCAACAGATTTGTAGGTTGCCAACAGTGTATAACCCCATCTCAATCTCTATACAATGAGATTCACAGGGTTATGCACCTATAGCAATTGGCAGGGTGGGATTCAGGTCTCACCCTGCCAACATATTTTTTTTCATATTGGGGGGCCACAAAGTAAGTTGATTGGATAACTACTAGTCGAACGGAGATAGCATGCGTAACAACGAAAGAAAAAATGGTAAGGCTTGGAAAAAGAATCCAAAGATTACAGTAAAAACTAGAGAAGTAATTACTGGTATCAGCAAAACTATTGGCGGATATAGCATAGCCAAGTTGGCTATTCGTGCCAAGAAAAGAGGCATGTAATGTATCTAGATACAGGAACAATGATTGGTATTATCATAGCCCTAGCCGCCAGCATGTTGACGATGGGCTATAGCATCTATATCATTAAGACACAGAACCAAATCATTCAGCGCATGAGTGATGCCACTGCAACTAGACGCAAGATGGAAAGGTAGATAGCAATGAAAACACAAACCACAAATGAATACTTAAAAGAACTAGCACAGTTTTTAACTAGTGATGCATGGAGTGAAGAAAGAATAATGGAACTACTAAGCAATGTATATCTCATGGGATATGCTGAAGGAGTAGATAACAAATGAGAACAGAACAAGAACTACTCAAAATCAAAGAAGCATTTGCCCTATCAACAATGGACATGCTTGATGTCTTTGACGAGTTGCTTGCAACAGGCAGGCTATATGTAAACGATGAGCCAACAGTTAATGACCTCGCCAAAAATCAGGAGGAATCTAATGAGTAAAGAATTACAGGATAAGTTAGATGCCGTTGCATTAGTTCTGCAACCTATTCTATGGGAGATATTAGATGAGATTGAATGGTCTAGTGCTAGTGACAAATAGAATGGTTATACTTCAGGCTGAATTTGCACGAGCAGTAATGCACCCACTGTTCAATGACCCAGAAAAATACTGCATACTATTAGATGTAATACAAGATGCAATCGATGAAGAAAGAGAGATAGAGGTAGCCAATGCTTGACGAAGATACCCCTCAATGGGAGCATACCGTGTGGATTATGGCCAAAGTTAGATGCCGAACCACACATATAAACATAGATACAGCAGGTGATGAGGCTCTTGATGACCCTGATAATTGGCATGTGTTAGAGTTTGATAAAGGGGTTAAGCACAGTCAAGAGATTGTTAGGGTGAAATGATTGAACAACTCATTGCAAGTTCATACCTCACAGCATCACAATCCTGGACATTCTTATTACTCTTTGGATATCTCACATGGAGGTTTATTAAATGAGGAAACTATT
>Ga0209354_10000564_pt1 | contig 17500 bp, 16 predicted proteins | sample LauGreSpBDMM15DD_2_FD_187562 | JGI IMG/M metagenome (GOLD analysis project Ga0209354, IMG submission 187562) | Freshwater lake microbial communities from Lake Michigan, USA - Sp13.BD.MM15.DD (SPAdes) (version 2) | ecosystem: Environmental > Aquatic > Freshwater > Lake | place: Lake Michigan...
AATTGGGTAACTTACGAATAATTTGTTCGCATTCATACCGAACCGTATATGCAACTTTGCTGTCGAATTCCAATAACGGGACAGTAATATCATTGGCGCATGCCTCGACATTTTTGCGTGAAAAAACGAATGCAATGGCGGGTAACATTTCGCGCTCATATAAGAAAGTCGACAATTGATTTAATACATGTTTGCGTTTCATGAATACGCGGTTATCATCGAGATATTTATTCATTTTGATTATTTTTTTATACCCCAGTTCGTTAAATTTACCGTGCTCGTCTTGAAGCGACACCAGTTTGTTTGTGTTATCGCGTATTTCTTGTTGGATGCTTTTATCTTTGATGGATTTAAATATAGATTCAGTAGTCGTCACAAATCCATAATGTGATAAGGGTACGACTCGATGGGAGGTTGACGCCAAATATACTTTTTTTCCACCATCGGCAACTTCTCCTCGTTCACACCATTCTGCGAATCCGGTTGGGTTATCAATCGTTGCAGACAACATTACCATTTGGACATGACGAGGCAACATTAATATAGTCTTTTCCCATACTTGTCCGCGTTCGGCGTCATTTATGTAATGAACTTCGTCAAACACAACGCATGCTAATTCTGTCATGATATTCATTTGAAACTGCAGCAGAGACGAAGACGATTCCGGACTGGAAGGACTCGACTGACTGGTCTGGTTGAGACCCGTAAACAAATAGTTCATTAAAATCTCCGTCGTCATGATAAGAACATCGGCGTTTGGATTGGTTTTAATATCTCCCGTAAATAGGCCAAATGAGATTTCCGGATATTTTCGCGTAAATTCGTAGTATTTTTGATTGGAAAGGGCCTTGATAGGGCTTGTGTAAATTACCTTTTTCCCATTTTTTACAAAGTGTTGTATAGCAAACTCGGCAGGAAGAGTTTTGCCCGAACCAGTATGTGCAGTTACTAATACATGGTTTCCCTCAACAATCGATTCGATTGCATATTTTTGAAAATCGCTGAGAGGATATGGATATAATTCAAAATGGGTTTCATATTTTGAATTAGACGGATATGGTTTATCACAAATAACGACCATGATTTCGCCGTGTATACATATTATATGTGTGGTTGCTTCTATATTAGTTGCAATTAATATTACGTACAACCTTGCATTGCCATGTTATTTTGATTATATACGTGATTTCAGGTAAACATACTCAATCACATAATAATTTGATTTTTTCCATGACAACATTAACGTCAGTATTAATCGTTAGATTTGGCATTATGCTGTCTAATCCCAATTGGTGATTCGGTTCAATCGTATTGCACAACACAACTATAGATGTTTTATGCATTCCATATGCAAATGCAAGTGGAGATAATAAATTTCCAATATATTGTTATTTAATTCTCATCCAAAAAACAATATAAAAATGCGTCATCTAACTAATAAAACAGCATTAACCATGGCTAAAGTGTGTTTTATTACTGCTATATATGGTAATTATGAAAGCACGTGCAAGAAATTTGTAACACAATCGATCGAAACTGATTTTATATGTTTCACCGATAATAAGAATATGAAAGCAAACGGTTGGATAATTGATACGACCCCATACCATTTGGTAAACCGTTCAAAACTAGATGTTGTTGGAAGTTCATTCCGCAATTCAATCGATAATAATAAACATACGTTTAACATCGCAAAATATTATAAACAGGCTTTTCAAAATATTCCACGATTACATGATTATGATGCAGTTGTTTGGCTAGATGGTACTATTCAAATACAAAACCCATATACGGGGGTGTATGTACTGAATAACATCAATAAACATAAAATAATAGGATGGGCACATGAATATAATAAGGGAAAACTATTGAATGAAGTAAATGCTTCGAATAATCCTCGATACACATCTACCAGTTGGAACGGCCAAGATCAACCATTTCAGGATATATTTACCCAATATAATGAATATATCAAATCTGGTTATACAGATGATTATTTTCGAAATATAGACAGTTCTAAACCGAATTTTGGTCTTTGGATTACATGCTTTGTCGCATTTGCAAATAAGGATCCTCATGTATCTCGTTTTTTGGATAATTGGTATTTGCAAACATTAGTACATACTACGCAGGACCAGATCGGGTTTCCATATGTATGTCAAATGATGAATCTTGTTCCATATACACTTCCAGATCATGAAATCAAAGGGGATAGACCGCATGATGATACTGATTTTTATATTAAATTAGCACATGGTCGATAATTTGTACACATAATGCACGGATGAACATTTGTGTGTTACCATATATGATTATATCAAGTATACATGACATAATCAGGTGTCCCCCATATTTATACTCGCTGTAGAACAACTACGGGTTGATATGAGTTTTTGGCGGGGCGTTGATTAAATAGTCTTTCTTTTGAATACCCGTACCAATTCATTTGTTTGAAATTTTCAAATAATTTGGGCAATCGCAACGGACCATATACCCGGTGTGCATTCCATACTAAAGAATCCCTCCCAACCGGTGAACCCCATATTAATAGGCCATCTTTCTTTAAATTTTTATGAATAACTTGCATCGTTTTTAGATCACCGTCTGGGTCGAGTGGGTCACCATATCTACCTAACCCACTGTGCTCGATGGACGAAAACGAAACAACCGAATCGTATGTATTACTGTTTTTTTCAAAATATTCAAAATAATCTTTACATGTGATTTTATCGTAGCTGCTTTCAGGAACGTTATATTCAATCGTAGTTACAGTGTTATTTAGATTAATAAGTATGGCTTCTATCCACGGGGTTAATGAGCCAACTACTGCGACATGTTGATTCTTTATATTATATTCTTCAAACGACCTTAATAAGTTAACACATACATCGTGTCCATAATCAGACTGTCCTTCTGCATTATTTCTTATGTTATCTGGGGTGAATCTATTACAAAAATCCGCTATAATCGAGTTGTTCCATATAATGTTGTCATTGGTTCGGTTATCAAACCACCAACTAAACACAGGGATCCGGTTATTCATTGTATATTGTGCCAATAACTCATTGGGTATGTTTTTGTATGGGCTATCGGTATACATAGACATTATATAAGCCTTTAAATAATTAAAATGGAACGGTTTTAAGCTGTTTCAAAATAAATACTCATATATCATTCACAATGTACATGAAGCTGGTACATTTATTTTTTCAAATGAAGTCAAAATCAATGTATGATATATGTTACTTAATAAAATATATATAAATATATATATAGTTTAGTTGAATCATGGATCTACAAAATAACCAACATATTTACGGGATACCCAATGGTGTTTTGTATGGACAAAATGACAGAATTGATGAGTTAAATAATCGATTGAGCCAGCGACATTTCTCGGATTCCCCCCTAGAGCCCAATTATGACCCTCGTCCTGCTCAAACCAAACGAACCCTTTTTCCCATGGTGAAAAACGCGCGTCATACAACGGAACCATCAATGCAATATCCTGTATACAATACGTCGGCAAACTTCAACCCCGGCAATAGCAATGCCCCTACAGCCGGGTTCAGACAAAACGTGGATGTTGAAACCGTTTTACGTAACCAAACATTTGCATTGCAACACGGTGCCAGCCAATCAGTGTATGTTCCTTCTTCCGCGAGCGAACTATACAATGTTAGTGTGGTATCAAGTCCGTCGATTCAGCCTCATCCCGATTTATTCGCCCCACACACATTTTCGAATCAGGCTCATCCTAATTTAGCGGGTGTAAATATTGGCAATGACCGATTTTTCAATCATACACGAACACAATTGCGCAATCAATAAGACATTTTTGTGTCGTTTTATTATATACCAATCTATATAATAAACCAATGCTTGAGTCGTTATATGCAATATTTACTACTACAAATCCAAACCTATTTTTTTTAAGGCAGGTTCTCATATTTGCGATTATATTGGTAGTTGTAGTCATATCAAAAAAATTATACACTCGTACCAAGCGTGAAGGGTTTACCCAGACTGACCCGTTTGTATATAAATACGGCAAAAGTGCAATGGATACATTTTATGCGGATATTTATGATTCATTACACGATACCCGTTCTCGTTCTCAACGCGAGTTACTTAAAATAGTCGAAATGACTGACCCGTCCGTGAATCACAGCACCATATTGGACGTTGGCTGTGGTACTGGATATGTCGTGAATGAATTGACCCAGGCAGGATACGAGGCATATGGAGTCGACAATTCAAAAGATATGTTACGCCACGCCATTCAAACATATCCGGAAGCGGAATATGTTTACGGAGACGTATTAAACCCGATGCAATTCGACAAATCAACATTTACACATATATTATGTACGTATTTCACCATTTATCAGTTAGAAGATAAGGCCAAATTTTTCCAGAACTGTTATTTTTGGATGAAACCGAATACGTATTTAATAATACACCTGGTTGATACGTCCAAATTTACACATATGATACCACACGAGGCTGCGCAAAACGAAGAACAAAAACTCCAAGGAAAGCGAATCATAACATCCAATGCATTATTTAGTGATTATAAGTATAAGTGTTCATGTGAAATTCCAGATGACAGTGACAATATCCGTGTCGAATTTAAGGAGACGTTTACCGATTTAGATACAGAGCATATTCGCCAAAATGAGTCACATTTATTTATGGATTCGATGGATACCATCCTGAAAACCGCCACCCAAAACGGATTTATCATGCACGGTAAAGTAGACATGAAATCATGCAATGGTGACGAGAACCAATATTTATACATTTTGGAGCGACCTTTGTAAAATCGTTGTATAGAGCAAACCCTTTTCGCAAAATATAGTAGAAATGATTTTCCAGTATATTTTACTCATTTGGTTGGTTGTAGTTATTGTAGTATGGGCAACAATAAAAATAAAATATCCTTTTTGGAACAACCAACCCGTATTTCATACATATGACTATGTTCGTTCGTTATATAAACAACCGTTTGTTGTGCACACAAACTGGCCGCGTAAAACAAAATACGTGGACCCGGTGCATGTATATACGTACCCGGTAAATGACGACAATATGAAATTAATCAAAGACGCGGCGAAATTATTACAATCGCATTATTTATCGAGCGAACGGATTGATTATATGATACAGGCAAACGTATTATATGCTTTGCATACTGGCCAGCAAGAACAATCATATTTTTCTGTATATAAGGTTCTCGAATATGGTCTAAAACCCAACCAAAATGATGCAAAAGTGGAAATTGTAAAAACTGACAAAATTTTAGGATGTATTACGTCCCGTGCATTAAGTATGTATATCCGCCCAACCAAGAATGAGACAACATTCACGCAAATTCCTGTATATTTTATGGACTTTTTATGTGTACATCGAGAACAAGACTATAAAAATATAAGTAGAAAACTCTTACAAACACACGAATATAACCAGCGTACATACAACAAGAATATTCAGTGTAGTTTATTGAAGAAAGACGGAGAACAATTCAGTGGGATTCGTCCGCTCATAACATATAATGCATATTCTTATAACATTCCTGCGCGGAAAGTGACTCGATTGAAAACTAGTTACAATGTAAAGTTATTAAAACCCGGAACAGTTAGTTTATTTTTTGATTTTTGCACGTTTAACATGCAGAATGAGCCGAAAACATCCATGTTCGATATCATGGTTCTCCCTTCTATTGGAAATATTGTTGCACAAATAAGAGAAAAGAGTTTATATGTTGGTTGTTTGCGTTATATGGACGTAGTATTAGGATTTTATTTTGTGAAAGATGCCCATCGGTATAACGAAGCATACGAATCGAAAACTCTTACACTGGTTGCCAGTGTGCAAATGTGCAGCGATTCGCGGTTGTTTTATTTAGGGTTTTTACATGTATTAAGAGAAATAATACATACAAATGCTGACTACAAGGCGATTAATATCGAGAACATTGGACATAATCAATACATCAATGACATATGGTCGAACGAAAATATGCCCATTAATGCTACAAATATGGCTTATTATAGTTATAATTATGTATACCCATGTTCTCCAATTGACCAGACACGGTGCTTCATTTTACAATAACATTTTGATAACTTTATCGTCACCATCGAATAAACGTAATTGTAAAACATCGTTTATATTGTAAAATCCAATATATTGGTGGACTTGTATACGCAGGTTCTCAACGTCTTCGATTTTACCTATGAAAAAATGACAAGAAATATTATTATAAGTAGTGGTACATAGGAAACGGTCAATGGATATATGAAGATTCAACTCTTCGGTCCATTCGCGGCGCAAACATTCTTCGAGTGTTTCGTTCGATTCTAGCTGTCCGCCTGGAAATTCCCAGTAGTTGGGATTCGGCCCATTAGCAGAACGTAAGCCCATAAGTATGTTGCCCTGGGCGTCAAACATAATGCCGCAGGCCACGTTCGTAATGCCGCAGGCCACGTTCGTAATGCCGCCGGCTACATTCACCGTGCCATAATCGTGACTCGCGCCACCGGCTACATTCACCGTGCCGCAATCGCGGCTCGTGCAACAATCCGCGATCATCATGCCACAATCGCGACTCATGTCTAAATATAGTGATATTCAATGAAATATCATTATGTAGTTTATCTTATATATTTTCCGCTGCGTGCAAAGGAATCGAGAACATAAATCACAAACACGCCTAAAAATGTATATAACAAGAATTCTTCCGTAATGTTATTCGTTTTCTCGTGTTGCTGTGCTTCCAACAAATGAATCATGTAATTGATTTTCTCCATGATCTTATCATCACCCCCCCCCGCCTGACCACCAATACCCATATTCGCGTAATATGGTTGCGACAATTTCGGCCGAGAGTTTTGGTAACTTTTGGCATAACTGTTATATACTTCTGCAGTCGGCTCGTTTGCTTTGTACATGGTTGGCGATTCGGGGCTGGATTTCATGGCATTAGATGCAGTTAAATATGATGGCCGAGGAGGAACATATTGTCGAGCGGACACGGGAGTTTCCGTATCTCCCTTCACCTGTATAGTTGGCGGGGAAATCGGTTTAAACTCGCCCATTTTATTGTTCTCCATCGCCGCAGATGCGCTATTCATTTTATTCAACAATTCATTCACTTTCGAGCTTTTATATTCATTCGTATTTTGTATATCTGCTAAAGAAGATGGTGCCTGGAGACGATTATTTTGGGGATTCGGTTCATGCTCAATATCATTCGGGTCATCTCTAGTATCCACCTCATCAATTGGAGACGGCGTTTTTTTATAAGTACGTCTCATAGTGGACGGCCGCCGTCTGGGCTGTTCTTCATTTGTCCACGGACTTGCATATGATACTAAATTAGACATTTGAAAGAATCTTCTTATACTTAAAAAATACATAGATTTTAATTCTACACAACTAAACCCTCCCGGCATAAATCAAAACATAGAACTACCTAATATTCACTAAACTGGTTCATAAAGAAAATGACAGGTAAATATATAAAGCCATGAAAGCGACAATTGCCCAGTTTATCCCGATTATATTAATTTTGATAATGTTAACCTACTCCAAAGAATTTGTGCAATTCAGTCATTCTATTTTAGGCAAAGTAGCAGCGATTGCACTCGTTTTATTTTACACTCATTTAGATAAATATGTGGGCGTGGTACTATGTTTATTCGTGATAGTGTATTATCAAAGTGATTTTGTGGAAAATATGCTAAATACCGACGATATTATGAATGAAATGGCCGAAAGTGTGAAAGAAAGTACATCTGGTACCAAAGTGAATGACTCCATGCCGAATATTGATAAAATACAGGGTCGTGATAAAAAACAAACATCACTGAGTGAATCCATGTCAAATTTGGCAGACGTATATCCTAAAGTCGAGAATATGGAAGACGAGGATGTTGAGGAACCCAGTAAAACTGGCAGCGTTAATGTAGTGAACGAATTTAGGAAAGAAAACTGTAAGGGTGCTGACTTAATGCACAAGGATATGAAAGTGAAACCTGACATGATTGGACATATATTTCCAAATGTAGAATTTAAGGATGGCGAATGCAATGTATGCGACAGTACATGCAAATTTTCGATTATAGAGAACCGTCTAAAAACAGAGAAGGAACTCTTTCGAACGGAGATTCCGGAAGGAGCACGTAACAAACCTAAATCGAAATCCGTCGCATGAGCGAAAGCCGCATCCAAAAATAAGGCATAAAAATATATAGCAATAGCGTATATGGTAGAAAAAAATAAAAACCAATCCGGCATATCATTATTTAGTTATGTCCATGAACAAATACAGGCATTAAACAACAGTAAGGTGTTTGCAGGTATTATGATTATTACATTGAACGTTGTATCGCGTTTTGTAAATATTAAATTAAGCAAGACGATGGAGTCGTATTTAAAATACACCTTTAGCAAATATGTATTGGTTTTCACAATTGCATGGATGGGAACACGAGATATATACATTGCATTGTTTATTATGGGGTGTTTTGCAATCGTGAGCGATTTATTATTCAACGAGGAAAGTATATTTTGCATATTGCCTGACGAATTTAAAGACCATCACTTATCTATATTAGAAGAACAAGAGAACATGGCCAATGTCACCGACGAAGAAATTGCCAAGGCAAAGAAGGTATTGGAAAAGGCAAAGGAACAAATGAAAACAAAAGATATTGAGCTGGAAAGTTATAAAATTTAGTCGGTTGGTATCACCAAAAGTAAGTTATACACCATTGAACATTTATAATGGAACGCAATTGGGCGTTCCATAAGATGTGAAACGGCAACCGTTACCGACAAATCAATTGAAAAGGCAATCCTCCGTAGGAGGATTGTTCCATTTCAAATGTTAATCGGTATATTATATGAAATAAAATTATGCATATAATATAATTAGAACAATACATGGACGAAGTCGAATTTACTATAGAGAGTTTGGCGATTAAGATTTATACGAACATACCCGATAAACAAAACCAGATTGTGAATTTTACGCGAAGCATGTTATACATACCAAAGCCGACAAATAACGACGAGTTAATTGAAGTCGAATCGGTTGCATTAGAAGACCTGCCATTTTTCACAACAGATGTAGAATATCCGGTGAATCAATTAAACCTGCTTGACTATCAATCGCGCGTGAATTTCTTTTTTAATTCGGGTAAGTTTGTGGATATATTGAGACCCTATTATGTGAAAGAAGATAATGTTGCAGGCGAAACTTTCAAAAGCACCGATGATAGTTATTATGAAAAACGCGAACGCCGGACTCGTGAAAATATAATGACAATGTTGGAAATTCTATTTCCAACCAAATTCCCGGTCATTAATGACATCCAAACGTCTTATGATTTCTTAAAAGACAAACAATCAACGCGACCATTTTGGTTTAATCCGTTCCAAACACATTATTTCTCGTATTTAAAAATAGGTGGCGGCACATATACCATAAAAAAAACAGTATGGTTGAATGATATGTTAAACCATCCAGTATATCGTAAAATGATTGTAGAATATCGCAAAGTGCGCAAATGGGCAGATGAACAATTATATAGTAAAGATAGCAGGTTTGGCAATCCAGCCGAACAAATCAAAGATATCAAAACAAAAATTAAGGCAGAACTTAACAAAATGAGTGAAACCGTCACCAAATTAAATGTGATTGCAGATGACTACATAAAAGGTGCCAAGAAATCTGCAGGTGGGGCGGAGAAAGAGAAAACGAATAGTTTTAAAACTGTTACAACAGCTGTAAATAATGCAAATGACCAATACATGGTTATTGATAACGTTGATAACACTGACGATGAAGCCAATGAATCCGCTATTATCGAACCGGCTATAGCATTGGGTGACCCCGACATTAAATGGATAGAATCAGATACTACCCAGATAGTCCCTTCTCAACCTGCTGATATAACCGCCAAGAGTAGCCCTCTTAAAAAACAACTACGTGAAGCATTTAAAGCAATTAAAGGATATGAAGCGAGTATAAACCGATTGAAAACCAGTATAGAAAATGTAAAATCATATTTTAAGACTACAATTGCAAAGGCGATTGGCAAGACACCATCAACGACCATTTTACGTAAATTCCAATCAATTATGAATGAATATAAAGATCCTTTCCGTAAATCATCGAATATATATTTGCAACATTTAATTGATGGATTATTTACCGACGATGCTGCAGCAGAAGAATATTACAAATTATTAGCTGCAATCTATAAGAAATATATTCGGGGTGAAGGCCTAGATGCAGAAGACGAAGAACTTTTAACCGGTGGCACGAATGAACCTAAGCTGGTAAATGTGGGTATTAGTTATATAAATATCGGCGAATCGAATAAACCAACACGAGAAGTCTATTTTATGGTAGATTTGGTGGATGGTGAAATAAATAACGAGAACGTGTCATCAATTTATTGTCCATTTATTGGGGATTATCTTGGTAACCAATTAGAATATTTAATAACCGAATCGCGAAATCCTCTAGAAAACAAATGGGCAGTAGATAAGAACCGCCAAATGTTTTCGCTAAAAAAAATAGAAGCGTCGATTGCGAATAATTTCTCGAGCAATGAATTGTCAGCCAGCGAAAGCGTTCCCGGTCGTAAAATTGGCCCAGGTCAATTAATTGAGAATCGCCAACAACCAACACGACCAATTATGTCACCCGTGCAGAATTTCATGGCATATATAATGAAAGACCCCACCGATTTGCAGAAACAATTGGATGAATTAAAACGTAAATATCTAGATAATGATATTACTTCATTAGATTCTGTTAGAATTTTGGACCAAATAAAAGAAATGAAACAAAGCCCTTTTGCGAAACAATTGTATGAAGCCATTGAGGGTTGGAATGAAAACCTGGAAATAAAAAATAATAAGGTGATTAATAGTTTGATTGCAGTTATAAATAGCATTAAAGCGAAAAAAGAGATGATTACAAATGAAAAAGAGAGTTATGCAACTAAGAATGACCCGTCCAAACAAAGATTATTAATATTAAGCAAAGAAGAAGATGTAAATAACATACTAGCTAGCATTGCAGAAAAAGTACTTGCCCATGAAAAAACAAAGCGTGAACGAATAACGGGGGGTAGTACCCGGAAACATGTAAATCGTGATCGTCATGAGCATAAAAAAAATACAAAGAAACATCGTTAATTATTCATATATTTGTTTTTGTGTAAATAAATATATACAGAGCATATGCAGTTATATGATTACTTTTTGTAAAATACTGGCTTCTTATCTACAAACTTACCGATTTCGTCGCCAACTTCGTCACCTGCTGCAACAGCATATATGACGCCATTGACCTCGTTTGTCGTATAGTACGAGGTGCCTTTGATCGTGATTTCAAATACCTCGGCTTCTTCTTCCTCGGCCTCGACCTCGACCTCAGCTTCCTCTTCGGCTTCTTCTTCTGTCTCTTCCTCAACCTCGACCTCGGCTTCTTCCTCCTCTTCTTCCTCTTCTTCTTCTTCCTCAGCCTCAGCCCCAGCCTCTTCTTCGGCCTCTTCCTCTTCTTCGGCCTCTTCCTCTTCTTCCTCTTCTTCAGCCTCTTCTTCCTCTTCTTCCTCCTCTTCCTCAGCCTCTTCTTCCTCCTCTTCCTCTTCTTCAGCCTCTTCCTCCTCGGCCTCTTCTTCGGCCTCTTCAATGTCATAAACGATGTTCTCAGGCGGGTTCACCTTCATCGTCTTAATGATTTTAATATCATCAACACGTGCAATTTGTACTGTCGAAACCGGCACGGATAACGCAGGGACGGATAACGCAGAGACGATCGAGCCAGGTTCAATCTTAATCTTCACATGTTCATCGTGCGAACATTGAGTGTAAGACGAGCAACAATGTGGCTGTTGACGAAATTCAGGCAAAGAACGAATCAAGCTGCGTAGCGCCTTATTTTCCTTGCGTAGCTTTTTATTCTTTTTGATTATGCGCTGCACGCATGGCAGGTCCAAAACCGCGTTATATGTGTCTTCGTAGATGCTCATTATGCGAATGTATGTGTAATATACCTAAAAATATGGAACGAACATAAAATCAATTTTTTACTATGATGGAATTCCATAGCCAATATTAGGTCAAATCACACGATATTTTGTACCATTCTGGCGGAAATAAATCATCCGTAGGTTTGTTAGCTAATGCGGGGCCAAACCACTTATTCGGGTAACATACAATCTTATCCGGATTACGATTTAAATATGCGCCCCACCAACTAAACGTACTATTCGCAATTATATTGTGATGGCAACAACTCATCATTAGCATCTGTTTCCAATCTGGGATCGTCGAATCTATATTCACAAACTTAATATCTTCAAATTTGGATTTCAACCTCGCAATAAACGGTTCAATGATATGTCGGTCCTGCGCCTCGCAAAAATACAATATTCGTATATATGTTTGACCTAGTCGGCTCCGCATTTCGCGAATCGCATTCTCATAGTACTGGTAAGGAAGCACCGGATGTGCATGTTGGATAGCTTGATAATCCCCTATGCGAAAATGCATACTGACATTAACACCGGCCGCATTCTCGCCGCTAAAATGTTCACGCCGAATATCGATATGCCATTGATCTAGTTTCAACATTGAAAAAAGCGTGGCCTGGTTATGTTTAAAATATTTATAACTTTGAAAGTATCCATGCAATAGAATCGCTGGATTGTTAATTGCCGGTGGTATTTTATTATATGTAAATCCGGGTTCGTTCATAACAGGGAATGAATGTAACACTTCGTTTGTAATCTTATTTGTAGGATTATTTGTCGTAAATAATAGAAATGATTTTAGAAAATTACTCCAATACGTGGGACGTTGATGCGGTCCAGTAGTTATACCCGGTGTAAATGGAAATACAATCACGCGCCCCGCATCTATCCCATAAGAAATCGTTGCAAATATTTGAAATAGTTGATTGCCCAGACCCCCCATCAAATAACATGATACGACGGATGACATTTATATGTAATATATTCAATTATTTATGTATTTTTACGAATACATAAATAATGTTATTATAGAAGCTAGACAAATCACAGTTACACGGTTAATAATCTTAAATTATCGGCAAAACAACATTCTAGTTTTAAGTCAGTAATCTCCATAATTCTATTTACATTTTTCCTTACGTGCTCGGCAAACTCGCATTCCGCACTTTTTACACATTTGTATTCGAAATTTTTTAAATATTTACATTTGATCGCAAATAAACCCAAAACGCAATCGTCAAACATATATTCTTTTGTACACACATTGAAAAATTTTACAAACGCGTCATATACATCACTATTATTTTTAACTAATTCTATAAAAGTAGTATCCAATACTTTATATCGACCAGTTAATTTTATAACAACGTCATCATCCTGAATGTTATATTTATTAATTACTTCTTTTATATCTAATAATTCATTTACGCCTTTATGTCTAAATCTAGAAACATTATTATTAGTATAAACAATATCGCACGATAACCCATCTAAATATGTTTCACGCAACCCATTGTTTTCAACTATTATTGGTTTAACCCGCTGAAGATTTAAATCCGCCCCTTCGGGGCTAGGATGTAAGTCTTCAGTGGTCATTGACACATCGTCATGTATTAGCGACAATAACTGGGTGATACTATCAATATATCTATTTTTTCGGTGTTCTGCATTACGCGAGCCCGACCTGTTTTTAATAGATGTTGTAATTATAAGATAAATCATACTATAAGAAAATATTTTAAAGTATAATTTTGAACATATTTATGGGCGGCGGGTTAAATTAGAATCCAAAATTTTCCTTCATAATATCGGTTTTACTTGGACCCTGTTGTTTTTCGCTTTGGCGTTTCACTTTATATACGCCGGATTGTTTTGATAATGCCCCCTTTGACCCATGGATGCCCGTATTTTCCATATCATCAGTATTTTCGTGCAATTCGGGTAATATTCGGGCCATTGGTTTTTCAATTACCAGTAACATATGGTCGGTCTTCATCAATTTACGATATTCTTGTATGGTAAGGTTGCCGTAAAACTTATCGAGCAAATAATGCGGGTCGGGTGCAGGTTTAATATTCTTCTTAAAATTATAAACCACACTATATAATTTGTTCAATAAATGATACCGTTCAAATTTAATCGAGTCGTCTACATTTTCTTTTAACAAATATGCGACTGCACATTCAGGTCGACAAAATGACCCATAACCACATAGTTCCCCGTCGACTTCATATTTTGGAATATAACACGTTGGATTGTCGTAATCATATGTGCACCAAAAACATGCGGATTTCTTATCTGGATTGCTGTTGTGGTAGAGCTGTAGTTTTATTTGTTTAATTTTTGCTTGGATATCTTTCATACTAATATCCGCGTCATTTGTTTCGGTATTATTTGCACGACTACATGTAGTGCATTCATGTTTATTTATTCCGTGCAATGCCGTAGTTGAATTTGTATATGCACTATTATTAGTCTGTGTATTATTGTCTGTTCCAAAATGTGAAAACGTGGACGTAGACGATGGAATGTATGCCATAATGTCCGGTGGTGGGTCAGGAATATATTCAGTGGGATTTCGTAAAATATGCGAATCCGGATCTTCATTGTAATTTAAACTGTCCAATGAACACTTCAAATGCAAAATGATATTGGCTACTGACATCCTCTCGTGATTATCTGCAACCGGGGTTGCAATTAATTTGCCGCCCTTTGGTTTGCGTCCGCGTTTCTTTGGAAGTTTATCCGCGGTGACCGGACTTTCAGTTGCGTCAACATGTGATTCTTCTTCTGTCTCCTTCTTCTTGCGTCCTCGCTTCTTCTTAACATCTTCGTTCATCGTGTTCAGTGTCGTATCCATTTTAATAATAACAAAAAAAAACGTTTATATCGTTTGATAAATTAATTTACGCGGAAAATGATAAATTGGCCGACTCACTGCATATGTTTGCGTTTGCGTTTCTATAACACGTACGGCATAGTGGTTTATAATTTGAAGAGCCAATGAGGACTTGCTCTGTCTCTGTAGATGTTCGATGTGAAAATATCGATGGCTGTCCGCACTCGCATACCGCCTGCAATTTAGTAATCGTATCACAAAATGGTATTAAATCACACAACTTACCGAATTTAATACGTTTAAAATCTCCATCCAATCCACACACAACAACGTGCTTTTTATAAGTTTCAACTAACATAACAACCATATCGTGAATATCCGGGAAAAACTGGCCTTCATTGATTAGAACCACGTCGCTATTCATAACATGGTCAGTACGCACAACTTCCTCCAACTTCATACATTGAATGCACGGTATCATTTGTTTATCGTGAGTAGATAGCAACGTATTATGGTATCTAGTGTCTGCCGCATAATTAATGGCAACCACGTTCACGTTCTCCTCGACACATCTATTGTATATTTCTATTAATTTTGTGGTTTTGCCAGAAAACATAGGGCCAATAAAAAGGTCTAAACATCCAGGAGAAGACATTTATAATAAGTGTTTACATAAATATAACCGTTTCAACGAAATTCAATTTTCTTATTTTCATATTATGAAGAACAATATAGAAATTGCACGATAATTTATTGTATATAGCTATTAATGTCACATACGAATGAAAATATACCATGGGTGGAAAAATATAGACCAACAAAATTCGATGATATTGTATTGGACCCGGCAAACCGTGTTATTTTCGACAATATTTTATCGACCGGATATTTTCCCAATCTAATGTTTTATGGCCCACCAGGAACAGGAAAGACGACAACAATCATGAATTTAATCAACGAATATAACGCACAATATAATCCAATGAGTAAAGGTTCCGTCATACATTTGAATGCATCCGACGAACGTGGAATTGATATTATCCGCAATCAAATATATCAATTTGTAAAATCCAATAACTTCTTTAATAAGGGCCTAAAATTCGTCATATTAGACGAAGTCGACTACATGACAAAAAATGCGCAACATGCGTTGAAATATTTACTACAAACGTCATCATTTAATGTAAGGTATTGTTTAATTTGCAATTACATTAGTAAGGTAGACGAATCACTGAAAAACGAATTCATATGTATACGGTTCAATCAGTTACCGCAAAAAGACATACGCCGGTTTATAGAACAACTTGTAGTCGGGGAAAAGTTGGATATTACCGGAGAAACGATCGAGAAAATTCAACAAATGTATCAGTCAGATATACGCAGCATGATTAATTTTATTCAACTACATCAAAATTATGAATGCATGCAGTCAAATATTATAACGAGTGATACTTGGCAAAAAATGACCAAAATAGTAGATGGGGATTCGAGCATAGATATTCATGCATATATACAACAGTTAAGTGTTCAGTACAATATAGATAAGAAAACAATCATCAAAGAATATTTTAACTACATTATGCGAAACCACCCAGAAAAAATAAATGTGGCATATCTAACAAATATTGAACTAATATTGCACACTACCGATACAAATTGCACGAATGTTATAAATTACATGAAACATATGTAGATGGACTCACTGAATTGTGTATACCATGTTTACATCGTTCTAAAAAATTGATATAAATAATATATCATTTGCAATATAAAGAAGCTAATAAACTCTAATATGTCAATTGACGATGAATGGAATACGTTTATAGATGGGGGAGATATCAACGCCGATTATGTAGACACGTATCAAACAACCCAACTGGGGTTAGACGCACCAGACTGTGAAGAACTGTATATATCAACTAAGACGAAGGTGTTGTTTTTAAATCAGCCGATCGACATTTCAGATGTATTCTGGAATTTGCCAATAATCGATTATGGTACACCATCGAACGGTATTGTAAAAAAACAAATGAAAATTGTCTGCAATAGTGAAGACGAATATAGCGACTACCGCAAAAAAACAGAAAATATTAACTATTTCACAGAAAATATCATAAAACAAATAAACAACCCAACCGCCAGGCGCATTAAATATAAAGATGAGCGAAAGATAACAATAGGCATGTCAAAAAAGGATATAATGAACTGTCGCGGGAAAGTGAAGAACGCATTCTACAATTGTTTTGCAATCATTATACGGTTTAAGTTCGAAGGGGCGTTTCGCGAAATCCACATTAAGGTATTTAATACAGGTAAATTAGAAATACCCGGCATTTTAAATACAGAAATACTGACAGTCGTTAAGCAAATGTTGCTGGATTGCTTGTGCCCATATATCAAAATCCCGGCATTCTATGTAGACACCGAAAAAGAAGACAATGTGTTAATCAATTCGAACTTCAATTGCGGATACTATATCAATCGCGACAAATTATACTCGATTTTGCGAGGCAACAAGTATCGCATAGAGACCGCATATGACCCGTGTAGCTATCCTGGTGTAAAATGCAAGTTCTATTTCAACACGGAGTTGGGGTTTGACACA
>Ga0209354_10000565_pt1 | contig 17441 bp, 18 predicted proteins | sample LauGreSpBDMM15DD_2_FD_187562 | JGI IMG/M metagenome (GOLD analysis project Ga0209354, IMG submission 187562) | Freshwater lake microbial communities from Lake Michigan, USA - Sp13.BD.MM15.DD (SPAdes) (version 2) | ecosystem: Environmental > Aquatic > Freshwater > Lake | place: Lake Michigan...
CGCGGCCTGCGCTCCGACGGCGGTCGCTGTGGCCGCGGGGATGCCGGCCGCGGTGATCGCAGCGGCACACGCGGCCTGAGCCCCGACTGCCGTCGCGATCTCGGCGGTGGTCGGGATGGTGAGCTCGGCGGCGACCGCAGCAGCGATGGCCGCGGTGTCGACGGTGGCGAGGCCGTAGGCGGCCAGCCGGACGCCGCTCACTGGATCTCCTGGACCGCGATGCGGATCTCGGTGGCGGTGGCGGAGACGATCGAGGACAGGCGCACGCCCATCTTCGAGTGCTTCCCGCACGTGATCACGAACGGCTCCGAGAGGTCGAAGCCGGCGATCGCGTCCGTCGACGGGTGGCGGATGCCCTTCAAGCCGGCCTTGAGGTCGTAGACCCCGGGCTTGTTGATCACGAACCCGCGCACGGTCGCGGTCGCGGCGACCTGCTGCCCCGTCGCGTCGACGGCCGCGAAGTAGACCGCGAGCGACTGGATCGGTTCGCCGGTGCCACGTCGAACGCCGGTCGTTCCCCAGCATTCGTCGTCGGGCTCCGCGAGCGTGAAGTTGCCGAGCCAGTCGGGGTCATCGACCCAGCCGCCCCCCTTCGTGATCGTGCGGATATAGAGAGGGTCGGGACCGAGGTACGCTTTCGCCACGGTCGGCAAACTACCATGGTACGGTCCCCGCGTGTCTGACCCCTGCTCCACCAAGCCCTGCGGCCCAGGACCGGCCAGCGCCTGTTTCTCCGAGTCCGCCTATCAGTGCTCCCCGGCGGTCATGCTGCAGGGCCAGGTCGACGCCGGCCGCCGCCTCCTCCACGACCTCGGCTTTCGGCCCTACCGGGTCTCGCTGATCTGGCAGGCCTACCAGCGCGTGAAGCACGAATGGACCGAGGTCGCCAGGATCGACCTGATGCCCGTCCGCGTCGTCGCCCTGAACAGCGCCTCGATCTCGGTCGGCGAGGGCGGCATCTACCTCGAGGGGCCGGTCCAGCTCGAGGAGGTCTCCCCGCAGCAGGTCAACGAGGCGCAGCTCCGCGGCTACCGCGACGGCGCGAATTGGGCGGAGAAGTCGAGCGAGCGGGAGTTCTTCTACGAGATCCAGCAGCTTCGCCGGTGCGCGGGCGACCCCGAGCCGCCGCGGTACCGCTTCGCCCTCGGCACGGCCGTCCACCATGACGCGGTCGGGTTCCAGTACCTGTTCTCGCTGGTCCCCCAGATCGTCCAGCGCGGCCCGGGCGGCGACGATCGGTCCTTCGAGCAGCCGGACAAGAACAGCTCGGGGCTGCGCCTGTGATCGCGCTCCTGCTCGCCCTCGCGGGGCTGCTGCGCTCCCCCTGCGACCCGCCCGACGCCCCCATGCCGACCGCGCAGCAGGCCGCCGCCGTGCGCGACGAGATCCGCGGCGTCGTCGCCGAGCTCGGGGGCTCGCCACGCTTCGCGGACTACCTCGTCGCCGTCGCCGGCCGGGAGAGCAAGATGCGTCCGGGCATCGTCCACACCGGCGACGCAGCGTTCGCCGCCGCGGCCTACCGGCGGCTCCGCGCGCAGCACGTCGCCCAGGGCCACCCGTTCGCGCTGCGCCCCGAGTTCTGGCTCTCGTACGGCCTCTTCGGGCAGAACAGCAACTACCACGGCCACCTCCGGGACCCGCGCCAGCTCTGCACCGTCCGCGGCGCCGTCTCGAGCTACCAGCGCTCGGCGAAGTCGGTCATCCGCCGGATGCGACGTCGGTGCGTCGCCCGGCCGACGTGGGCCGACCTTCACCGCGCGGTCCAGGGCGGTGACCTGTGCCCGGACGGAGGGCGCGAGCGCATCCCCGCCAGGCTGGCCGAGCGCCCGCTCGAGCCGGGGGACATCGGGTAGTGGCGACGGTCCACCTCCGCACGCTCCGCGACCTCGAGCGCGTGATCGGGGTCCTCGGGTGGCACATGGAGGCGGCGATCCGCGAGGCGGCCTTCAAGGCGGCGCAGTGGGGCGAGGCGCGGGCCGTGCGAGAGACGACCCGCGCACGCATCTCGGCGTCGCAGACCTTCGCCCGCTCCTGGATCTCCAGGCGGCTCAAGGACGGCGCCGTGGTCGGCAACAGCGCGAAGCATGCCTACTTCGTCGAGCGCGGCCGCAAGCCCGGCAAGGGCCCGCCCGTCGACGCGATCGAGGCGTGGATCAAGCTCAAGAAGCTCATGCCCGACAAGCCGCCCAAGGTCTCCAAGCAGGCGGCGCGCAAGGCGGTGATCGGGCGGGGCCCCTCGGGGAACATCTCGGGCGCCAAGCAGCGCGCGCGGCTGAACAAGGACATCGCCCTGCGCACGAAGATCCACCGCAGCGACTACGCCCGCGCGTACCGCCACCGGCTCGCGCTCAAGGCAATGGCCCTGAACATCTCCCGCAAGATCGCCCGCCGGGGGACCAAGGCGCGCTTCATCCTGGGCCACATGCTGCAGGCCCTGGGGAAGCGCTACCACAAGGAGATCAAGCGCGAGCTGGGGAAGCTGGCTCTGAGCCCGCCGCGGTGACCGGCCGCGCGGCGATCTTGCGGAGCGTCCGGGACTTCACCTTCGCCGCCCCCTTGCGGGCCGCCCGGCGCTTGCGCGTCGCCGTGTTGCGGTAGCCGGCGAGGACCCCGAGCGCGTTGATCAGCGACTTGCGCCCCCGACCACGGAGCGCCTCGAGCAGTTCCTCCGCCCGGGCCGCCTGGAAGGTGAGGCCGTCGACGGCGACGGCGCCGGCGCTGGTCGAGACCCGGCCCTCGCCGAGCTGCCCCCCGAGCTCGGCGACGATCCGACCGAGGCGCGGGGCCTCCGGCTTGTGCGCCGGCCGCTCGCGGATCCAGCGGAGGATGTCGACCAGGTCGAGCGGATCGAAGGCCCGCGTCCGAAGCTCGCGCCGCGCGAAGGCCTCGCTGCAGCCCGCGGCGGCCGCGATGTCGGGGAGCCCGAACGCGAAGACCAGCAGCCGCTTCTTCACGGTCTCGCGGGCGTAGACGGTCATCCGGCGGCGGGGCCCGAGCGGCTCGTCGCGCAGCGGCTTGCGGTCCTCCTCGCCGGTGAAGCGCGAGGGCTTGGGCGGCCCGAGGTCGGCGGGGACGTGCGCCGGGCACCAGTAGCGCATCCCGGTCGAGCCCGGGGCGGCGGCGCCGAGCCGGCTCCCGCGCCAGCCGCTGCGCCTGTATTCGCTCGCGTGGACCTTGGACGAGCACACGCAACAGGTGAAGTGAAAGCCGCCCCTCCGGGCCTGTGGCTCTTCGGTCGCAGTCATCAGATCGAGGATTTAACACGGCTGGATCGCCGCACACAAGGCGGGCATGCTCGCCGCGTGGTCGACAACGTCCTGAACCCCGACAACACCCGCACGCCGGGGCTCGATACGACCTCGCTCGCCGTCGCCTCGGAGGCCATCCCGCCGTGGGACGACGGCGACCCGACGCAGGCGATTTGCTCGAGCTTCGCAGCGCAGATTGCCCTCGCCCGCCTGGTCCTCGGGCTGCGCTTCCAGATCGGCAGCTTCGAGAACCTGCTTCGCGGGACAGGCTCCTACGGCCCCACGAAGACCTTCAAGATCAACCACGTCACCTTCGACTGGCCCGACAGCGCGGACGAGATCCAGCCGTTCAACGCGGCGATCATCGAGCGGTCGCCGCAGGCGTTCGACGACGATATCGGGCCGTACATGCTCAAGGGCCTGTGGAAGGAGGTCTACACGCTGCGCTGCCTCTCCAAGACCACGTGCCAGTTCGGGCTGGTCGCGTGGTTTGGCCACACGAACGAGCGCCGGGCCTTCCGCGCTGCCCTCGTGCGCTCGCTGCTCGCCGAGCCGAGGACCGAGCGCGGTTCACGGGTGATCAACGTCCCCGAGTATTACGGCCAGAACGTGCGCCTGATCCTCTCCGACGTGATGAACAGCGACGACGAGGACGGCCTCGGCAACCACCGCAAGTTGCAGGCGTCGATCACGGCTTTCGTCCCCGAGGTCGTCGCCGTCCGCTCGCCGAAGGTCGTCAAGGTCCAGGTGATGCCAAACGTCGGCGTTTCCGTAGAGCCGTGAACCCGACCGCCCGCGCGGCGTGGCACATGCCCCATAGGACAGCCGCTTGCGTGGCTTGCCCCGGGGGGCCTGCTGTATCGTCGCCAGCGCCGTGTTCAAGCACATCGTCAAGATCCAACCCACCGATGCGCAGCTCGACGAGATCGAGCAGGTTGTGATTGTCGATGAGGTGCCGCCGGCAACAGCGCTCGGCGCCGGCAACCTGTCCGTGATCATCGTCGGCGAGACCGAGACGGGGCTCTTCACCCCGCAGCGAATCAACTCCACGAGCGACTACGCGGCCAAGTACGGCGGTTTCGGCTGGAACACCTCCGAGGGCAAGTACCAGGGCGCCGTGGCCCGCCGCAGCGGTGGGACGAAGGTCTGGAACGGCTCGATCTGGATGGCCCGCCAGGGCAAGCGCTTCGCCGGCCTCGTGATCCAGCGCGTCGACAACAGCGCGGGCGAGGTCTCGTTTCGCCGGCTCGCGGCGATCAAGGGCGGCAAGGGTCCGTTCAACATCGAGCCAGGCGACGCGATCACCTTCCAGAAGAACGGCGCCGTCAACGTCAGCAAGACGATCGCCGCCGCCGCCGCGCGCATCCTCGGAGTCGTCGGCACCTACCCGACGCTGTGGGTCGGCGGCGAGGACCTGCTGATCCAGATCGACGAGGACGACCCGCTGCCGATCGTCTTCACCGTCGCCGAGCAGACGCTCGCTGAGGTGATCGCCTACATCAATGCGAAGGCGGCCGCGACGATCGCCTCCAACGTCGGCGGTGAGCTCGCGATCTCCTCCGTGATTCGCGGCACCGCGGGCCGCGTCCGCATCCTCGGGGGGACCGCGATGACGGCCCTCGGCCTGTCCGCGGTCGGCGTCGCCGACGTGTGGACCTGGACCATGGTGAACGCGCAGGTCGGCAGCTACACGCTCCGCGTCACGCGCTACGAGGATGGCGTCCTCGACACCTACGACGCGACCTACGCCTCGCTCGACGCGGTGGAGGCGAACCTCGCCGCCGGCCTGCTCGCCGCTGCTCAGGCGCTCTCTGTCCCCGGTGCGACCTTCGCGTCCCCCGTCGCCACGACCGTACGGATCACCGGCGACGTGAACGTGATGTTCACCGCGACCGTACAGCTCGAGGTCACGGCCGGTGACATCACCGTCGCCCACACGACCACCGGCCGCCCCTACGACCAGAGCGGCACCGGCGACGTCCCGAACATCGACTACATCCTCGCCGACGACGCGGGCGTGGTCTTCGGCGCGATGACGGGCCTGGACGCCTACGTGGACGCGGACGGCTACCTCTGGGTCGTCAACGCCGCGACCCCGGCCACCGGCAAGCTCGCGGCCACCGCGGGCGTGTACGCGGACTTCGGCTTCGATGCCGAGGTCGTCGACGCCGCGGCCGGCGCGGTCGTCACCCTGCCCGCCGGTGTCCGCGTCAAGGACCCGACCACCGGCGTCTCCTGGGTCACCATGGAGGCCGTCGACACGGACGAGACCGGCGGCCCCTTCGTCGTCAAGATCCGCCCGTGGGAGGACACCGACACCGCGGTCGCCAGCGCCATCGCCGGGATCACCGAGGTAGTCGACGCGATGCCCGGCTTCTGGGCCGTCACGAACGCCGCCGCGGTCACCCGCCTCTCGTCCGCGCAGCTCGACGCCCGCTACAAGACCGCGATCGACAAGACCCTCGTGGTCGGCTCCGACGCGGCAGAGTGCGGGATGATCATCTCCGCCCGGCACTCCGCCAACATCGGCGGCTGGCTCGCCGAGAACGCGAACCAGGCCAGCGAGAACGGCTGCAACGGCCGTACCGCGATCTTCTCCCCGCCGATCGGCACGACCAAGGCGACCGCGCTCGGGAGCACCGGCGTCGGCGTCGGCAACGTCGGCCGCGACGACCGGCTGATCTACGCCTTCCCCGGCGTCCGCGTCCTCTCGCCCGAGATCCTCGAGGTCGGCACCGCGGGCGGGATCGGCTTCACCGTCGACGGCGTGTTCCCGCAGACCTTCGATTCCTGGTACGCCTTCATCCGCACGAAGATCCGGCAGGAGCAGAGCGCCGGTGAGGTGCCCTCCACGAACAACGTCGGCAAGCTCGGCATCGTCTCGCTCGAGGATCTCTTCGAGGCCTCGCTCGGCGGCGTCGGCTTCGAGGAGGCCGATTACAAGGAGTTCAAGGCCAAGGGCATCGCGGCCCCGAACCGCACGATCGCCGGCTTCGTGGTCCAGAGCGACGTGACCTCGGTCCTGCGCTCCATCGACAAGGCCCGCGCGCCCGCGAACCGCCGCTTCATGTCCGACTACATCGCGGACGAGCTGTACAACATCTCGTTCCTGTACAAGGACAAGCTCGCGTTCCCGGGCACCGTGAAGGCCATCAAGAGCCGCGTGGAGGCCTTCCTGCAGGGCCTCGCCAACCCCGCGAACCCCCGAATCCGGGGCTACTCGGTCACGCTCGACAGCACGCCGGCCCAGCTCGACGCGGGCTTCGTCATCCTCTACCCGCGGGTCCAGATGGCCCCCGCCATTCAGGCGATCCTGTTCAAGCTGCAGGTCGGCTCCGAGGGCGTGGCGATCGACGAGATCAACGGCTGAGCTGAAAGACCCCCATGTCCAATCGTCTTACAGGTACCGACGCGACCATCCAGATCTTCAAGGGCGAAGTCCTGCAGGACGAGCTCACCCTCATCAAGGAGTGCACCGTCACTTTCGAGATGTCGGTCTCGCGCGAGGACTACCTCGGCGAGAAGCAGCAGCGGCCGGACGGCAAGTTCGACATCGCCAAGATCGAGTTCACGTGTCACCAGGAGGACGCGGCGTACATCGATTTCATCGACGCTGTCATCCAGCGCCAGATGAGGATGCCGGGCGCCACGGCCAGCTTCAACATGTCGGTCAACCTGGTCTTCCCGAACGGACAGGCCCGCTCGATCGTCCTCCAAAACCTCGAGTTTGAGGCCATCCCCGTGGGCATCACCGGCCGCAAGGAGATGGTCGAGAACAGCTTCACGGCCTACGCCGAGAAGCACCAGTTCATCAACTAGCGAATGCGCCTGCGTGGCGCGGAGAACACTGCAATGGCACACGATCCAGGACTCCCCGGCGACGGCATCGACAACCGCAAGAAGCGGGCGGCGATGCAGTTCACCCTCCCCCAATCCATCGCCAACCAGCGCTGCTGGAAGATGTCCGGCCTGCCGGAGAAGGACCTCACCTTCGTCCTCGCGGAGGCCACCGTGGCCGACGAGGAGGCCGCACGCAAGTTCGCCAAGGGCGACACCGTCAAGATGGTGGAGCGCCTGCAGGACCTCTGTACGATCATGATCGGCGGAGAGTACGTGCATATGAACCACTCCCGCCTCACGACCTGGCAGGACGCGATCGGCGTCAAGGGCCGGAAAATGGTCGAGGGCAAGTGGCTGGAGAATTATCAGGTCACCGGCGAGGAGGCTGCCGAGCTGGACGCGACGGGAAAGGAAGTAACGGTCTGACCTTCGCCGCGATGATGGCCCTGAACCATTTCGCGTTCTGGTCCATCATCGACAAGGCAGACTGGTTCTTCGGGGCCACCGCTCGCCGGCGCAACTGCTGGTACATCTGCAAGAACGGCAACCCCGGCGTGTCCATCGATGAGGTGATGCACTGGCCGCTGTCCAAGCTGCGGCTGGCGCTCTCCGACATCAACTTCCTGATCGAGCAGGAGAACAAGAACGCGGAGAAGTAATGTCCGAGCCGCAGATCACCTACCGCGTAGCTGCCCACCTATCGAGCAAGGGCGACCTGGCGAAGTCGATGGGGCAGAAGGCGGCGGCGGTCGGCGGCTTCTCGGCCAAGCTGGACGCGGCGTCCTCGAAGGCTATGGCATTCGGCCGGGCCCAGACGCAGGCCATGGTCGGAGCCGCGTCCGCCGTGGGTAAGTACGCGGCGGCGGTTGGGGCCATGGGCGTAGCGGGCGGGCTCGGCCTGATGGTGGCCAAGGGCGCGGAGCTGAACGCAGGGATGGAGAGGGCGACGAACACGATCGCCGGGACACTGCAGCTGTTCAACCACAGCGCAGGCGCTGCCGACCAGCTCGGCCAGAACATCAAGATCGCTGGGGCGGCGATGGAGATGCTCTCCAAGATCGCCGATGACTCGCCGGGCGAGATGCGCGACGTGCAGTCGCTGTTCCAGAACATGCTGCCCGGCGCGCGCTCGGTTACCAGCGAGATGAACCGGATCATGGACCTGACGAAGTCGCTCGCGGTCTACACCCCGACGCTCGGCGGTGACTTCGGCCTCGTCGGCGCTCAGATGTCCAGGATGCTCACCGGCGGCGCTGGGGCGGAGATGGAGGTCTGGAAGACGCTGCAGGTCCCGATCCTCAAGGCCGGGCAGGCGATGGACATGTACGGCCAGAAGGGCAAGAAGGTATTCAGCGCGACCCAGCAGGAGGGCGAGAAGCTGACGCAGGCCTTCAACAAGCTCAGCAAAGAGGACCGCCTGCGCGTCGTCGAGGCCGCGATGAAGGGCGGCGCTGACGACCTGGCCAAGATGTACGCGAAGTCGTGGGAGGGAGCCTCGTCGTCCGCCGTGTCGAGCCTGCGCAAGATCGCCGCGTCGTTCACGAAGCCGATGTTTGAGGCGATCAAGGGCGCCCTCATCAAGGCCAACGGCGAGGGCGGAGTCCTCGGAAAAGACGGCCTGCAGAAGCTCCGGACCGCCTCGGCGGCGATCGGCGGTCTGCTCACCAAAGGCCTCGTGAAGGTCATCGGCGGGATCGAAAAGGGTGCGACGTACCTGAGCAACAACTGGCAGAGCGTGGCGAACACCGTCTATCACGCGATGCAGATCGGCGCCGGCCTGCTCAAGGGCGCATTCGCGTGGGGCCTGACGAAGATGATCGTCGGCGCCGGCGTCATCGCTGCGGCCTTCGCAGTGAAGACAGGTACCGCGGTCGGCAAGGGTATCAGCGCCGGCATGGGCGCCGGCAAGTCCGCCGTGAAGGGCGTCGCGGCATTCGCCGCCAACACCAAGAAGTTCGTCGACACGGTCAGCAAGGGGAACCCGATCGGCAACGCTCTCGGCGCGGTGACAGGCCTGATCCAGGGATTCTCCAAGATCGCAGTGTTCGCCGCTGTCTTGGTCCCGCTGCTGATCGTGGCCGGAGCCGCGTTCGCGGTGATGGGGGTGGGCCTCATCGCCGTCGCTGGCATCGCGGCCTACCTCGTCTCGAAGTGGGACGAGCTCTCTGCGTCCATCGTCAAGGGATTCAACGACGGGACGATCACGCTCAAGCCACTGATCACGGCGGCGATGATCTTGTGGGAGAAGATGAAGGCGGTCGGTAAGGCGCTGATCGGCGGGGCCACCGGTGGCTCGATGATGCAGTGGGCGATCGACCTCGCCACGAAGGCCGTAAACGGCATCACGAACGCTGTGAGCGGGCTGCTCTCGATGACGGCGACGTTCATTCGCTGGGTCGGAAAGGCCGCGGACGTGGTCGACTTCATCGCCGGTGAAACCGTCGTCAACAAGGTCGAGAAGAAAGCTCAGGACCTGTCCGCGCGGAGTAACTACGACATCGTAGAAGCGCGAGACATCGTGAACCGCAAGTACCACGCGGGCGAGTACGACAAGGAGTTCGCGGCCGACGCATTCAGCAGCAAGGCGAACGCGATGGCCGACGAGGTCGACCGCCTCGCCGGAGCATTCGACGCGGCCGGCCTCAAGGATCTGGACCTCGGCGCGATCGACCAGATGACGGAGCGCCTCACCGAGGAGCTCAAGAAGATCCTCGGTATGGGTGACGACCCGCAGAACAACAAAAAGCGCGGCGCATCGGTCAACATCAACCACCTGACGCAGCAGTTCGACCTGCGCGGCGAGGACCCGGACCGGGCCATGGTCGCCTGGGTCGAGCCGATCGAGCGCATGGCCCGGACCCCTGGCGGTTCCTCGCTCGACGTCGGAGGCTACTGATCGATGTCGGACCCGCTCTTCATCTCCGAGACCAACGGCCTCAAGCGCGCGGTGGTCCTGCACGGGCGGTCGATGCCCTACAAGGGCGCGGTCCTCGTGGAGGACGAGCAGCGCTGCGAGATCACGTTCTTCCCGGGCAACCCGGTGGCCTACTCGCAGATCCTCGGGCCGCAGCTCACCCGGACGACCTTCAACGGCGTGTGGAAGGACAAGTTCCTCAAGTCGCTCGAGCACGCCCCGGCGGTCGCCAACTTCCCGGCCCTGACCGCGGCGGGGAAGCCTCAGGGCTCTCTGCCCCAGGTGACGACAGGCGCGACCTTCGAGAGCTCGGGGAGCTTCCCCGGGACCCAGGACTTGCGCCTCGCCAAGACCGTCCGGGACGCCTTCCGGCTCATGTGCCGATCGGGTGCTCACATGCAGGTCCAGTGGTCCGACTGGTCTCGCTTCGGCCACATGGTCCGCTTCAAGTGCTGGCCCGGCCCGGCCGACGAGTGGGAGTGGGAGTGCGAGTTCGCGTGGACCGGCGACACCGACGTCCAGCCGAAGGTCACCTACCCGAAGCTCGACTTGAAGGGCTTCCTCGACAAGCTCGCCGACCTCATCTCGGGCCTCAACAGCCTGTTGCTGCTGCCCGGCCTGTTGATCAACAAGGTCCTCGGGGGCTTCCTCTCCGACGTCGCCGACATCCTCGTCCAGGTCTCGAAGTTCTTCAAGATCTTGGACGGGATCAGCAAGTTCTCGTTCCTCCCGCTGGCCCAGCTCTCGGCGCTCAAGGCCCTGTGCTTCGCGCTGCGCAAGCAGATCCTCGACTTCTTCCGCAAGCGCCGGGACGGCCGCAAGGACGGCAGCCTGCGGCTCGACACGACCGGGATGTGGGAGACCGAGTTGCTGGTCCGCAAGGTCCGCCAGATCCTGAGCCTGCTCGCGGAGGAGCTCGCGTTCCGCATCGCCGAGATCGAGGCCAGCACGGCCGGCGAGGTGCTTCGCGTCTACACCGTGGAGGGCGTCACCTCCCTGCAGCGAATCTCGCTCGAGGTGTACGGCACCTCGGGCAACTGGCGGCAGATCGCGCTCTTCAACGGCAAGGCCTCGCAGATCGTGGAGGCGGGCACGGTGCTGCGGATCCCGAAGCTGTAGTACGCTCCGGCCGTGGCTGCGAATGTCCGACCTGGCACGAAGATCCGCCTGCGCATCCGCCTCGAGGACTTCGGCGTCGACCCGCCGCCGCCCGAGTGGTTCACGAACCAGAAGGGCATCGAGGCCTTCGGATCCGGCGGCGTCGACCCGGTCCAGCCGGGCGACTACATCAAGGTCATCGACATCGAGCCGTTTGATTGGGACGTCGAGCTGAACAGCCCCCGCAAGGCGGACGTGGCGAAGTGCACGTTCCCGCGGTCGAAGTTCCCGGTCGACCCCCAGATCATCCGCTCGCTCGGCCTGCAGATCTTCTGCGGCGCCTTCACCTCCCGCGAGTATGCCGAGGCCTGCGGCCCCACCGGGTCCCCCGGGCTGGCGCTCCCCGACATCGTCCCACCGGGCCGCCCCTTCGCCGGTGAGTCGAACGAGATCTTCCGGGGCTTCGTCGACGAGTACGGCATGACGCTCCGCGCCGGCGGGAACATCGTCGAGCTCACCGCCCGCGATACCACCGGGTTCTTCATGGACGCGGAGATCAACGAGAACCCGCTCCACGGCCTGCCCGTGGACATGCCGCTCGACGAGATCATCCGCCACATGATCGCGGGCGACGGGCTCCCCCCAGCGACGACGCGGCGCGGCGGGCTGCCGGGCGCTCGCGGGACCGCGGTCGTCGTCGAGACCTCCCGCCCGGTGCCGACCCTCGCGCAGATCAAGCCCCCGAGCTGGTACGGCGCGAAGCGGACGGTGAAGAAGGCCCGGAGGAAGACCGCCGAGAAGGCGAAGAAAATGACCTTCTGGGACTTCGCCACGGACCTCGCGGTGTCGGCCGGTCTCAAGGTCTACATGCGGCCGGGGAAGAAGCCCGTCTACCTCCCCGGCCTCGGGTACGTCCTGCCGGCCGCCGAGATCGTCCTGTGCGACGCGCAGACCTACTTCGCGGGGAAGCCGACTCAGAAGAGCCCGCTCTTCGCCTACGGCCGCAACGTCGACGAGATGTCGATGCGCCGCCAGCTCGGCGGGGTCGCGCTCAAGACGATCGAGGTGCGCTCCTTCGATCGCCGCACCGGCCAGCAGCTCCGGGGGCGCTACCCGCCGGAGAAGCGGACGAACAAGGCCACCCCCTCGGGCAAGGGCGACCGCGAGGAGATCAGCGTCTACGAGGTCAGCGAGATCAGCGGGCCGCGCGCGCAGGAGCAGATCGACGCGACGGCGCGCTCGTTCTACGACCAGCTCTCCCGCGGCGAGTTCACCGTCTCGATCAGGACGAAGGCCATGGCCGCGATCCCGGGGAACGAGGATCTCGAGGACGCCCCGGACATGTTCTACCTGCGACCCGGGACGCCGATCTACGCGGTGACCGACCCCTCGCGCGACGAATATGGGCAGGTCACCTACGAGGGCAACGTCAAGGGGATGAGCGAGGACGAGTTCAAGAAGGTGCTCGAGGCGAACGGCATCCCCAAGGACGCCGCGAAGGCGATCGCCAAGGCGCAGTACGACCCGCGCGTCCAGCAGACGTTCTATACGCAGACCGTGGCCGTGAACTACTCCGCCGCCAACGGCTTCGACTTCTCGATCCAGGCGACGAACTACCTGGACGCGCGCGGGGCGATCGACAACCCCGGAGGCAACGAGCAATGAGCATCATCCCGAGGATCATCCGCGGCGGCGGCTTCATAACGCCCAAGGGCGGCGGCGCGACGGTGTACGACGCGCCCGGCGATCAGCACCTCGCGCTGGCCACTGTCGGGTCTGGGGAGAGCGATCTGTGGGGCCGCATCGAGGGCAGGAAGGCCTATATCGAGGTGACCTTTGAGACAGGCTGCTCGGGTGACGTCGTGGTCGCGGAGGTCTCGCCGGACTGGCTCGGCCGGCTCAAGGTCGGGAGCCTCGTCCTCCTCGGGCTGGTGAATGGCGACCCGAACAACAGCTACGTGCTCGGCCTCGTCGACCTCTCGGGCGACGGCTACCCGGACAAGGTCTGCGGGCTCGACACCGGAGCCGAGGGCGCCGCCGACCTCGACACTGACGTCCCGCCGATGGCCCCGGTCCCGCTGTGGACCTGGCAGACCACGCGGAGCGGGAGGATCTGGGCCGTCGAGACCGGCAGCGGCGGCGACATCATCCTGCACTCTGGCGCGGGCATGGAGATCAAGGCGTCGACGACTTCGGTCCACGGCCGGATGATCATCGGCAAGGGCTTCGATACGCCCCCTGTGCCGCGCGTGGCGGGCATCGAGGACGAGTCGGGGGGCGAGGTCGCGGGGTCTGCCGGGGTGCCGCTGGCGGAGAGCCTGATCGCCTCCGGGACGGTTCCGCCGTACCAGGGCGACCAGGATGCGGTGGTCCGGGCGAGCGACCGCTATCAGGCGGCGCCGGGGACCGACGAGGCGTTCTTCACCTACCTGACGCAGCAGCAGGCGTACTTGACGCTGCAGGCGACCTACATCACCGCGCTCGAGGCGGCCCTGACCGTCGTCCTCGGGTCGGCGCTCCTCGGAGCGGTGGAGCCCGCGCTCGCGGGGGCCCTGACCGCGCTGCAGGCTGTCCCGCCGCCCGGCGCCCCGCCGGCCGATCCGCCCCAGCAGATCACCAGCGAGGCGATGTCGGCGAGCGCCGTGCTCCGGGTCCGCGACGACGTCGCCGAGTAGCTCAAGCCCGGCGCGCGTCGAACAGCCGCCGGCCCCGGGTGCCCTTGGGCCGCTCCTCGCCGCTCTCGACCAGTACCCGGAGCATCGTCGCCGCCCGAGTCTCGTCCTCGCCGAGCAACGTCCCGAGCTGCGGCACGGCGGCCAGGACTTCGGCGTACTTCGAGCCGCCCCGCAGCGCCTGCTCCGTCAGCTTGAACACGTCCTCGGGCCAGCCCGCGACCGCGGCGTCCAGCCCCGCCTGCCGGGCCTCGTAGAGCCGCCGCCCCGGGCTCCCCGCCTGCTGGTCCTTGCCGACGCAGATCAGCTTGCGCAGCGAGGAGAGCCGGCGCTTGTCCTGCTCCGCGTCCGCCTCGTCCTTGCTCACCCGCCCCGGGCGCTTCGCGGTGATCCGCTCGGCGACGCCGGGGACGGCCAGCAGGTCCTGCGGCGTCTTCCCGGCGCGCAGCGCCTCCTCCATGGCCGCCAGAATGTCCTCGGGCCAGCGCTCGACGGGCGGGTGCTGCAGCAGTTGGAGGACCCGCTGCTTGCTGACGCCGACCTCCTCCCCGATCGCCTCGAGGGTCATCTCCGGGTGGGCGTCGCGCAGTCGGCGGACGTCGGCGGCGCGCTGGAGCGCCTGCTCCTGGCGGCTCATGGGGGCGGGGGCGGTCACTGGGGGTCCTGGCTCTTCTTGGCGCGCTTGGGCACGTCGACGGCGATCACCTTGCCGGTGGCGGTGTCGACCGTGGCGGTCACGGTTTGGTCGGGGCCGGCGGCGAGGTCGACCCCCGGGATGGTGGTCTGCTCCGGCGCCATGTAGGCGACCAGATCCTCGAGCTTGGCCTCGGGCTTGCCAGTGAAGGTCTCGGCGATGCTGGCGAGCAGCGGCTCGAGCGCGGCGAGGGTCGCCCCGGCCGCGAGCTTGAACAGCGACCCGAGGATGGTGCCGACCGCCGCGACGGCCTGCTGATCGGGCTCCCCGCTGTACTCGAAGACGAAGGCGAGGCGCTTGACCTCCGGGCGGTCGTTGGTCGCGGGCGTGCTGTTCGGCGCGACGGACAAGAGCTTGACCTTGAGGCCGAGCTTCGCGACGACCTGCTGCACGAATCGCTCGACCGCGGGCGCGGCGTCGGCGAGGCAGGAGCCGGGAGGAAGCTGGATATTCTGCGCGGAGCGGTGCATGTGCCCCTCCTGTAAATCCCCCGGTAACGTCTGTCAACGCCGGCACCGGGCCCAGCCGTGGTACTGTCGGGCGTGGCGAGCGCACAGATCAGGATCGACCAGGCCGCGGCCGTGAGCCCCTTCGGGACCGCGGGATACGCCCGAGACGACATCGCGAAGGGGTCCGGGGTCACGCTCCGCAACGGCGACCCCGCGGGCGTGAAGCGGTCGACCTGGACCCTCCTTGGGAGGCCGCCGACCAGCTCCGCGGTGATCACGAACCCGACGAGCGCGGTGGCGACGATCGTCCCCGACGTCCACGGCGTTTACCGCATCCGTCTCGAGATCAACCAGGGCGGCCCCGGCGAGGTCGACATCCGCACGTTCCACGTCCGCGACCCCGCGGGCCTCGCCCTGCCCGCCGTCTCCGAGCGCGGCGGCGAGGACAACTACGCCGTCTCCCCCGGCGTCTACAACGATCAGGGCCACGCTCGCGAGATGAACGAGCGGCAGCTCCGCTCGCTCGACAACCGCGACGAGCCCGACGAGATCACGGTGAACGCCGGCCTCGTCGACAAGATCACGATCGAGTGGGGCCTCAAGATGGGGATCTTGCAGTGCCTCGAGATCACCAGCTCGGCGAGCACTGACACCACGTTCGGGCTCTACGCCGACGCCGCGTGCACCCTCGAGATCGCTCGCTGGGCCAATATCGACGCGTCGACCGGGTGGACCTGGTACACGCCGGTGACCTGTACCGGCCCCTTCGGGGTCGGGCTCGAGAACAACAGGATCGTCCTCCGCATCACGAACAACAGCGCCTCGGATACCGACTACGAGGTCTCCTACAGGATCAAGGCCCCATGAGCGGATGCACCCCCGAGCAACCCGACTGCGGCCCCTGCGGCGGCGAGGACAAGGGCGTCACCTGGAAGATCCAGCAGGGCGCCTACTTCAAGCGCCGGCTCAAGATCCGCAAGGTCGCCACCGGCGGGAGCTTCAACCTCACCGGCTACGGCGTCCGCTGCTACTTCCGCCGGGTGAAGTTCACCACCGCCGCCGACCAGACGGCGACGGCGACCTGCACGATCATCGACGCGGCGACGGGCCGGGTGGACGTCACGCTCGGGGCGAGCGTGACCCGGATGATGTGGGACTCCGGCTACTTCGACGTCGAGGTCTACAAGATCGCCGACGCGGAGGAGGTGTACCGGGTGCACCAGGGCGCGTGGACCGTGGACCTCGAGGTCACGACCGCGTAGCGAGCCCGTGCGCCCGCCGGCAGCGCCGCCATGCGGCCAGCACAGGCGGGCGCGTCTCGAGGCGAACACCGTGGCCGGCGGGCGGCTGCTGGCCACGCTCGCCGTACCACGCGAAGCGGAGGCCCGCCCACGCACACGCGAAGGCGGCTCGCTCGATGCGATTCACGCCCGGGCCTCCGCATGTACAGGCGCTCGCTCGCGCCGCTGGCGGACCCAGATCTTGCCCTTGCCGACGAGCTGGAAGGTCGCGTGCGGCTGGTCCAGGGTCGCCCGGCAGGCCCGCGCGATCGCCTTCGCCACCGCTTTCGGCAGCATGTTGCCGATGTGCTCGCGACGCTTCCCCGATGGCCCGCGGAGCGCCAGCATCGCGCCGTTGTGCTCCGCCGGCAGCGACTGCAGCACGGCGAGCTCGAGGTCGGTCATGGGCCGGTGCCATGACCACACGCCCGGCTCGTCCTCGGTCATGATCACGAGGTAGCAAATCTCGTCCCAATCTGTGATCTCGGGGCCGAGCAGGACCAGGCCGCCGGCCTCGTCGCGGACGAGCCAGTGGGTCGGCTCGGGGTAGCCAGGGTGTGCGACCGAGGCGCGGCTGTTGACGATCTTCTGACTGCCGCGGATCGTGCTCGCCGGGCGCTCCCAATCCTGGACGCCGTAGGCGTGCGGCCGCCCCTTCGCCGCCCACGAGTTCGGGTCCGAGGTGTCCCATTCCTTGCGCGGGTCGATCGACATCGGCTCGGCGACGGCGCCCGGGGCCTGCCGGATCTCCATGTGGCCGCGGATCGTCGGCGCCGGCGCGGCGGTGTCGAGCACCCCGTAGCAGCCGCGGCCCGAGTGCTTCCCGGCCGCCTCGTCGCCCTCGTCGCGGTAGCCGAGGCGCGGGTCGGCGAAGCCGGGGCCGCTGTCCGCCCAGCTCCCCGGGCTGTTGTCGTGCTTGTGGTGACCGACGATCGTCGCGCTCGGCCGCTCGGGGTCCTGGACGCCGTAGGCGCCGTTGCGAGGCGAGCAGTCGAGCCGCGGATCTACCCCGCCGCGGTCGCCCATGCGGCCGGCGGACCAACTCCGCGTGAAGGTGATCGGCGTCGCGGTGGAGGCCCACGTGTTGCTGACGCCGACGACGGTGTGCGCGGGGGAGCCCCACGCGTTGACTCCGAATCCGCCGCTCTGCCGCCCGTCGCGGTCGGCGATCTGCAGGTCGACGCCGGGGCCGGCCGGCTCGATGGTCGCCGTCGTCGCTGCAGCGCCGTCGAACAGCACCTCCTGG
>Ga0209354_10000574_pt1 | contig 17273 bp, 16 predicted proteins | sample LauGreSpBDMM15DD_2_FD_187562 | JGI IMG/M metagenome (GOLD analysis project Ga0209354, IMG submission 187562) | Freshwater lake microbial communities from Lake Michigan, USA - Sp13.BD.MM15.DD (SPAdes) (version 2) | ecosystem: Environmental > Aquatic > Freshwater > Lake | place: Lake Michigan...
GCAGCACGTCAAAAAAGTGCCGTTTGGCGTAGTCCAGCGCAGCGCGGGCGATGTCCACCGGTTTTTGCTCAGGGCTGCTGGGGAACCATTCGGCGCCCGCTTGGGCCGTCACGGTCTTGAGCTGCTCGATGGCGGCCGGGCGGTAGACGTCACCGGAGACCGTCAGCACTTTTTTCTTGCGCTTGTCTATCAGGTGCTTGGCCAGCTTGGCGGTGGTGGTGGTCTTGCCCGCGCCTTGCAGGCCGGCCATCAGGATCACGGCGGGCGGCTGCGCCGCCAGGTTGATATCGCTCACGCCCTCGCCCATGGTGGCGGCCAGCTCACGGTTGACGATACCGACCAGCGCCTGGCCCGGCGAGAGCGAGCCCATGACTTCCTGACCCAGGGCTTTTTCCTTGACGCGTGCAATGAAGTCGCGCACCACCGGCAGCGCCACATCGGCCTCGAGCAAGGCCATGCGCACTTCGCGCAGCATGTCCTGCACATTCGACTCGGTGATGCGGGCCTGGCCACGCATTTCCTTGACCAGGCGGGAGAGTTTGTCTGTGAGGGCTGAGGCCATGGGGTGGCTCCACGGATGGAGCAAGGGTTGGTTGAAAGTGACCGGGACGGGCTAAACTGCAGCCATGATTTTAGCTTTCAGCGCATCGTTCGGCCTGGCAACATCGATTGCGGCCGCACTTTTGTACAGCCTGCTGGCGCTGGCCAGCCAGCGTCTGTCGGCAGCGCCATCCCGCGGCCTGCTGCTGGCGGCCTGGTTGCTGCATGCGCTGGCGCTGGCCGAAGGCCTGCTGGGCCAGCCTCCGCGCTTTGGCTTTGCGCCGGCCCTGTCCACCACCGTCTGGCTGGTCGTGACGGTTTATGCCGTTGAGAGCAAACTCATTCCCGAACTCAAGGCACGCTGGGCGCTGGCCGCTGTGGGGGCGGCGGCGGTGCTGCTGACGCTGGCGTTTCCGGGCTCCAGCTACAACCGGATTGCCTCGCCCTGGCTGCCGCTGCATTGGGCCCTGGGCATTGCGTCTTATGGCCTGTTCGGCGCGGCCTTGCTGCACGGCTGGCTGATGAGCCGGACAGAACGCCTGATGCGTTCAGCCCATGCCGCAGAAGCCGGCGTGCCCCTGCTCAAGCTGGAGCGGCTGACCTTTCGCTTTGTCGAGGCCGGCTTCATTTTGCTGACCGCCTCGCTGCTGGCCGGCTGGTTTTTTGCCGAAACCCTGTATGGCCCCCACATGGGCTCTATGTGGAACCACAAGACCATCTTTTCAGTCCTGGCCTGGCTGACCTTTGCCGGCTTGCTGGTGGGCCGGGCGCGTCTGGGCTGGCGCGGCCGCAAAGCGCGCAACGTCATGTACCTGGGCTCGGGGCTGCTGCTGCTGGGTTATGCCGGCTCGCGCTTTGTCCTTGAAGTGGTGCTGCACCGCGCATGAAATACCTGGTGATCCTGGTTCTGGCACTGGCCGTGATCTGGCTGTGGCAGGGAAAGCGTCGCGCTGCACTGGCCGACAAAGCGCGCCGGCAAAAGACGCCGCCGCCGGCCGGCAACGACCACCCGTTGCCGGCCACGGAAATCATTGCCTGCGATGTTTGCGGCGTTCATCTGCCGCGCACCGAAGCCCTGGCGGGCGGGCGCGGCGTTTATTGCAGCGAAGCCCACCGGCGTCAGACCGAAGGCTAAAACTGTGCAACTCGCCAAGACGGACCACCCGGCCCAAGCCAGCCCGCCCTTGTGGCAGGGCGGCTGGTACCGCTTTGCCAGACATCTGGCCTCGCCGAACTTCGGCGCCCGTCCAGCGGGCACGCGGCCGGACCTGGTCCTGATTCATTCCATCAGCCTGCCGCCCGGACAATATGGGACCGGCCAGGTGCAACATTTGTTCACCAACCAGCTGGACTGGGAGGCGCACGACTACTTCCGCAGTATTCGCGGACTGCAGGTCTCTGCACATTTTTTCATTACCCGGGACGGCCAGCTCTGGCAGTTCGTCAGTTGTGACGAGCGCGCCTGGCATGCCGGCGAATCCGCCTATCGCGGCAAGACGAACTGCAACGATGACTCGGTCGGCATCGAACTGGAGGGCCTTGAAGGGCACACCTTCGAGCCAGCCCAGTACGAAACACTGAGCAGCCTGGGCGCAGCATTGCTGCAAGCCTATCCGATCGCCCATGTCGCGGGTCACGAGCATGTGGCGCCCGGCCGCAAGCAGGATCCTGGCGCCGGCTTTGACTGGCCGGCGCTGCGCCGCGCCCTCGGAATGTCAGCTGCGAACTTTCCGCTGAGCACAATCCGCGACTGAGTGCCCGCCCCAAATTGGGGAAAGCACTGAATCGCCCGAAACGTTGCAAGATTTAATATGGCGTTTCTCAAAAAACACTACAGGTAGTGCTTGAATTAGTTCCGGACACTAGATATAGTGCCTAGGCTTCTTCCAGCAAATGTGATTTAACACATTTGCTCAGGGGTCGGAACTTGAAAAGCCCGGCGCCCTCAGGCTGAGAAATACCCGAATCATTGCTGACCCTGTCGCAAACGAACGCTACAACCTAGGAAATTCATGCAAACCAGCATCCAAACAACTCCCAGCTCGCCAGCCGGTCAGGGCGCGAGCAACACAGGCTCCGACGCACAAGCCGCAACGACGCCTTACAGCCAGTACCAGATCATTCGTCGCAACGGCGCTGTGGTGCCTTTCGAGCCAAACAAAATTGCTGTGGCCATGATGAAGGCCTTTTTGGCCGTGCATGGCACGCAGGGCGCGGCTTCCGCCAGCGTTCGCGAAACCGTCGATGGCCTGACTCAGGCTGTGATCCGCGCCCTGATGCGCTCGCGTCCGGGCGGCGGCACCTTCCATATTGAAGACGTGCAAGACCAGGTCGAACTCGGTCTGATGCGCGGTGGTCACCACGAAATCGCCCGCGCTTATGTGCTTTACCGCGAAAAGCGCACCCAGGAACGTGCTCAGGAGCGCGCCCGCCAGGCCACACACCAGATGCCCGAGATCCCGTCGCTGAACGTCATCGACGGCGGCAAGAAAGTCGCGCTGGACATGCGCCGCCTGCAAGCCCTGATCGAAGCGTCTTGTGCCGGCCTGGGCGCTGAAGTCAAGCCCGACCCGATCATGTCCGAGACCATGCGCAACCTGTACGACGGCGTGCCGATCGACGAGGTCTACAAAGCCTCCATCCTGGCGGCTCGCACGCTGATTGAAAAAGACCCTGATTACACCTATGCCACGGCGCGCCTGCTGCTGCACACGATCCGCCGCGAAGTGCTGGGCGAAGAGGTCGCTCAAGAAGAAATGGGCACCCGCTACGCCGAGTACTTCCCCAAGTTCATCCAGAAGGGCGTCGACAACGAACTGCTGGACGAAAAACTGTTGCAATTTGACCTGGCCCGTCTGGGCGCAGCGCTCAAGCCCGAGCGCGACATGCAGTTTGACTACCTCGGCCTGCAGACACTGTTTGACCGTTACTTCCTGCACGTGCGCAAGCAGCGCATCGAACTGCCGCAGGCTTTCTTCATGCGCGTGGCCATGGGCCTGTCGCTTGACGAGATCGACCGCGAAGCGCGCGCCATCGAGTTCTATGAAATCATGTCCTCGTTCGACTTCATGTCGAGCACACCGACGCTCTTCAATGCCGGCACACTGCGCTCGCAGCTCTCGTCGTGCTACCTGACGACGGTCGCCGATGACCTGGGCGGCATTTACGACGCCATCAAGGAAAACGCCCTGCTGTCCAAGTTCGCCGGCGGCCTCGGCAATGACTGGACGCCGGTGCGCGCGCTGGGCGCTCACATCAAGGGCACCAATGGCGAGTCGCAAGGCGTGGTACCTTTCCTCAAGGTCGTCAACGACACGGCTGTCGCGGTCAACCAGGGCGGCAAGCGCAAAGGCGCGGTCTGCGCTTACCTGGAAACCTGGCACCTGGACATTGAAGAGTTCCTTGATCTGCGTAAAAACACCGGCGACGACCGCCGCCGCACGCACGACATGAACACCTCCAACTGGATTCCCGACCTGTTCATGCGCCGCGTGATGGAAAAAGGCAGCTGGACGCTGTTCTCGCCATCGGATGTGCCAGACCTGCATGACAAGTTTGGTATCGAGTTTGAAAAGGCCTACACCGCCTACGAAGCCAAAGCCGAACGCGGCGAGATCAAGCCCTCCCGCAAGCTGCAAGCCATCGACATGTGGCGCAAGATGCTCTCAATGCTGTTTGAGACCGGCCATCCTTGGATCACCTTCAAGGACGCTTGCAACGTGCGCTCGCCCCAGCAGCATTGCGGCGTGGTTCACTCGTCCAACCTGTGCACCGAGATCACGCTCAACACCAGCGACACCGAAACCGCTGTTTGCAACCTCGGCTCGGTCAATCTGGTGCAACACCTGAAAGACGGCCCGGACGGCAGCAAGGTGTTGGACCACGACAAGCTCAAGAAAACGATCAAGACGGCCATGCGCATGCTGGACAACGTGATCGACATCAACTATTACGCTGTCAAGAAAGCGCGTGACTCCAACATGCGCCACCGGCCGGTCGGCCTGGGCCTGATGGGCTTTCAGGACTGTCTGTACGAGTTGCGCACGCCTTACGCCAGCCAGGCCGCAGTCGAATTCGCTGACACCTCCATGGAAGCGATCTGCTACTACGCTTACTGGGCTTCAACAGAGCTCGCCAAGGAACGTGGCAAGTACGCCAGCTACAAGGGTTCACTGTGGGATCAGGGCATCCTGCCGCTGGACACGCTGGACATGCTGGCCAAGGAGCGCGGCGGCTACATTGAAGTTGACCGCTCATCAACGCTGGACTGGGACAAGCTACGTAACAAGATTGCCATCGACGGCATGCGCAACTCCAACTGCGTCGCCATCGCGCCGACCGCCACGATTTCCAACATCATCGGCGTGGACGCCTGTATCGAACCCTGTTTCGGCAATCTGTCCGTGAAGTCCAACTTGTCAGGCGAGTTCACGGTGATCAACAGCTACCTGGTGCGCGATCTCAAGCGTCTGGGCCTTTGGGACGATGTCATGGTGGTCGACCTGAAACACTTCGACGGCTCGCTGCGTCCGATCGACCGCGTGCCGCAAGAAGTCAAGGCGCTATACGCGACAGCTTTTGAAGTCGACGCCACCTGGCTGGTCGAGGCGGCCTCGCGTCGTCAGAAGTGGATTGACCAGGCACAGTCGCTCAACATTTACATGGCCGGCGCATCGGGTAAAAAACTCGATGACACCTACAAGCTGGCCTGGTTGCGCGGCCTCAAGACCACTTACTACCTGCGCACCATGGGCGCGACACACGCCGAGAAGTCGACCGTGAAAGCGGGCAAGCTCAACTCAGTGGCGTCCGGCAACACCAGCGACAGCGGCAGCATGAATGCGATGGATGCCGCTGCGGCCACAGCGCATGCGCAATTGACGGCATCGCCGGCAACCGACATCAAGTTTTGCGCCATTGATGACCCGGGCTGCGAAGCCTGCCAATAAAAAATTGAACGCGCGGCAGCTTGCTGCCGCGCCTCAGTTCGATGCAATAGAACAACACTCACTTCAGCGATTGCAATGAATGACTTTTCATTTTTTCTCGCTGCTTTCATAATCCGAAGTTATTGGAAACATCTATGTTGACCTGGGACGAAGAAGTCAAACCATCACTGCAAACCTCGCTTGCCAGCGGCTCTACCGACAGCCGCGCGATGGAGCTTCCGCCTTTTTCCGTGCAGTCCGCTGCGAACGCGCCACAGCGCATGCTCAACGACGGCGCCATGGCGCCTGTTCAGCTTGCTACACCAGTCGCAGCGCCAACCGCCTTTGACTCCTCCGCACCAGTGCCCGCAGTGCACCGCCGTGTCAAGGCCTCCGACAAGCGCATCATCAACGGCGCGACCGACGTCAATCAGTTGGTACCGTTCAAGTACAAGTGGGCCTGGGAAAAATACCTCGCCACCTGCGCCAACCACTGGATGCCGCAAGAAGTCAACATGACGCGCGACATCGCGCTCTGGAAAGACCCTAACGGCCTGACTGATGACGAGCGCCGTCTGGTCATGCGCAACCTCGGCTTTTTCGTGACCGCCGATTCGCTGGCCGCCAACAACATCGTGCTGGGCACATACCGCCACATCACCGCACCCGAATGCCGCCAGTTCCTGCTGCGCCAAGCCTTTGAAGAAGCCATCCACACACACGCTTACCAGTACATCACCGAGTCGCTCGGCCTGGACGAAGGCGAAATCTTCAACGCCTACAACGAAGTCCAGTCGATCCGAGACAAGGACCAGTTCCTGATTCCGTTCATCGACGCAATCTCGGACCCCAACTTCAAGACCGGCACGCTCGAGAACGACCAGACACTGCTCAAGTCGCTGATCGTGTTCGCCTGCCTGATGGAAGGTCTGTTCTTCTATGTCGGCTTCACACAGATTCTGGCGCTGGGCCGTCAGAACAAGATGACCGGCGCTGCCGAGCAGTACCAGTACATCCTGCGCGACGAGTCCATGCATTGCAACTTCGGCATTGACCTGATCAACCAGCTCAAACTGGAAAACCCTCAGCTCTGGACGCCGGAGTTCAAGGAAGAGATCAAAGCTCTGTTCATGAAGGCCGTCGAGCTCGAGTACCGCTACGCTGAAGACACCATGCCGCGTGGAGTGTTGGGCCTGAACGCCTCAATGTTCAAAGGTTACCTGCGCTACATCGCCAATCGTCGTGCCACGCAGATCGGCCTCGAGACATTGTTCCCCAACGAAGAAAATCCATTCCCGTGGATGAGCGAAATGATCGACCTGAAGAAGGAACGTAACTTCTTCGAAACCCGCGTGATTGAATATCAATCGGGTGGCGCTCTTTCCTGGGATTGAGTCCTCTAGCAAAATGATTTCTGAAATATGCAAGAACCTACCGACACGCCGCAGAGCGGGCGGTGGTTCTTGTTCCCGTGTTCTCGGCGCTGGGCCCCGGTCATCCGGTTGGCCCAACGCCGTGAATCGCTTCCCGTACTCCAAACGTGAAGTGCTCTTTGCAACGTGATCAAGGAGAAAACTATGGCAACTGCAAAAAAACCAGCGGCAAAAAAAGCTGCACCGAAGAAAGCCCCGGTAGCTAAAAAAGCACCGGCCAAAAAAGCCCCAGCGAAAAAAGTAGCAGCGAAAAAAGCTCCAGCCAAAAAAGCTGCAGTTAAAAAAGCGCCAGCGAAAAAAGTAGCGGCTAAAAAAGTAGTAGCGAAAAAAGCTCCAGCCAAAAAAGCTGCAGTTAAAAAAGCGCCAGCGAAAAAAGTAGCAGCCAAAAAGGCCCCAGCTAAAAAAGCAGCAGTTAAAAAAGCACCAGCCAAAAAAGCTGCTGCTAAAAAAGCTCCTGCTAAAAAAGCTGCCGCTAAAAAAGTAGCTGCTAAAAAGCCTGCTGCCAAGAAAGCTGCGAAAAAACCCGCTGCCAAAAAAGCCGCGAAAAAACCCGCTGCCAAAGCACCCGCTGCACCGGCCGGCCCCGCGGCTCAGACAACTCTGAACCCGCAAGCTGCCTGGCCGTTTCCAACAGCCAGCAAGCCGTAAGCAGTAAGGTAACTCTGCTTAAAGCCTGGTATCGAAAGATGCCGGGCTTTTTTGTTTTTCAAACATGGTCACACGCCCTCTTCCTGACGCGGTTTTCCTTGCGCACGACGCCAAAACCGGCGCCTGCCTGCTGACGGTTCATGTCACGCCCAATGCCCTCAGGACAAGGGCCGATGGGCTTTACGGCGAACCGGGGCAGGAAGCATTGCGGGTGCGCTTGCAGGCGCTGCCTGTTGATGGCAAGGCCAATGAAGCACTTGTGAAATGGTTGTCCAAAGAGCTCGGTGTAGCTCAACGCGACATCACGCTGGTGCGCGGCCAGACCTCGCGGCACAAGCAACTGCGGCTGGAAGCAGGCGCTGCCGCCGAGGCCCGCTGGGAACGCCTGCTGACGCCTCCCTGAAAAGGCACTTGCCCTATTCAGGCCGGCCAGGCGAGGGCCAGTCAGGCCGGGCGGATGGTCTCTAGCGTGTAGTTCTGGCAGCCTGGCGTGGCAATCTTGTGCGCACCGACGCGGTTGCCCAACTCGCAGCACTGCACCAGCGACCAGCCCCGCTCCAGACCGAACAGCAAGGCACCGCGAAAAGCGTCACCGCAGCCCGTGGGGTCGACCAGTTGTGTGGCTTTCACCGGCGGCACGTGGGTCATTTGGCCGTCCACCCACACTTCGCAGCCCTGCGCGCCCAGGGTCACCACAAGGCCTTCGACGCGGCGCGAGATCTCACTGCTGTCCAGCCCGGTGCGCTCGCTGAGCATGCGCCCCTCGTAGTCATTGACGGTCACCCAGCTGGCCTGCTCGACAAAGTGCGTGAGCTCTTCGCCGTTGAACATGGGCAGGCCCTGGCCGGGGTCGAACATGAAGGGAATGCCCGCCGCCTTGAACTGCGCGGCGTGTTGCAGCATGGCGTCGCGCCCGTCGGGCGAGATGATGCCCAGCTGGATGTCGCTGCGGGCCGTGATTTCCGACAAATGCGCCTGGCTCATGGCGCCGGGGTGAAAGGCCGTGATCTGGTTGTTATCCCGGTCCGTCATGATCATGGCCTGGGCCGTGTAGGTGTCGGTCAGCTCGCGGATGAACTCAGTGCTGATGCCCTTGTTGCGCAGGTGCGCCACATAGTCCAGGCCGTCGTTGCCCACCGTGGCCATCGGCAGGGCCGAGCCGCCGAGTTGCGTCAGGCTGTAGGCGATGTTGCCGGCGCAACCACCGTACTCGCGGCGCAGGCCCGGCACCAGAAAGGACACGTTCAGGATGTGCAATTGCTCGGGCATGATCTGCTCGGCAAATCGACCCTCGAAAGTCATGATGGTGTCAAAGGCCAGGGAACCACAAATCAAGGCGGGCATGTTTTTTCTCGGGGTCAGGGGTAAAAAGCCAGCAGACGGTAGCCGGTGATCATCAGGGCAGGTGCCGGTTCGGTTGCGGTTGGCGCATCTGCAGCGGCAGCATCGCCCGGGGCAGTGACGACGCCTGCGGCAAGTGCCGGGGCGGCTTGCAAATCAAAAGCGCCGGCAAAAGGCAGCGCACTGTTCAGCCAGGCAGAGCTCGCACCGTACTCGGCAGGCAGCACGATCTTGCTGACCAGCACCTTGTCGCCGGCACCGGTCAGGGTCACTTCCAGCGCGGGCATGGCGACTGCGCCGGGGCGGTTGTTCTTGACGACAAAATTGAGGCGGTAGGTCTCGGGGCCGGTTTGTGTGAACGAGGAGCTGTCGATCTCAATGGCTTCGATGACGCGCGGAGGGTTGATCTGGCAGTTCAGCGGCTGGCACAGCGACTGCAGCATGGGCAACAGCGCCGGATAACGCGCGGCCAGCGCGACGCGCTCATACACCAGGCCCTGAATCAGCAGCGCCGCCAACAAGGTGAGAGACAAGATCACGGCCAGCGCACGGTACAAGGGCTGCGAACGCCTGGCACGACGCCGGGCCGTCTTGACAAAGCTGACTTCAGATTTGCGGCGGGCCTTGACGTCTGCCTTGGAAGGGCCTTTGGGTTCGCGGCCGTAGAGCGCAAGGCGGGCGTCGCTGTCTGTCGGGGCTGTGGCGGGTGGCTGTTCCTCGGCTTCGTCAAGCACTTGGGGGATGGACAGGTAGCTGGACAGTGCTGCGTCAGCAGGTGGCACATCGTTGGCCGGTGCACCGGGCGCGACACCCGGCAGGTACGAGGCGGCAACAGACGGTGGCGTCATATTGACAGGCAGTGGCTCTGGCGCGGCGAGGATGGCCGGGACTGCAGGCACGGGGTCGGCAGCGCCGGCTTGAAGCGGTGCAGCTTGAAACTGCGCGTCTGGCGACACCGGCAGCTCGGGCCCTTCAGGAATCTCTGGCGCCATTGGCACCGGGGCGATCTGAAAATGGGCCGAGGCGTCAAAAACGCCGTCGCAATGACCGCAGCGCACCCAACCGTCGGAGACCTTGAGCTGGTCGGTCTCGACCTGGAACATGGTTCGGCACGTGGGGCAACAGGTGATCAGGCTCATCGAGGGGAATTGTAGGGCTTGGAGGAGTCCGGGCGCCGCAGCTTACAGGCGCGCAGTCATGAGGATCCAGCCGTCTTCGCTGTCGGCCACTTGCAATGGCGCGTAAGGCGCATAGGCGGCCTTGAGCTCATCGGCCTGGCGCTCGAGAATGCCGGCCAGCACCAGATGACCGCCGGGCGCGACATGGCCGCAAAGCAGCGGCGCCAGCACCTTCAAGGGCGTTGCCAGGATGTTGGCCAGCACGCTTTGGTACTGGCCGCGGGCACGGTCAGGCAGACCGGCGTTGAGCTGCACATGGTTGGCTTCTGCATTGGCCAGGGTGGACTGCACCGCCGCCTCGTCGATGTCCACCGCGTCGATGTCCACCGCACCGAACTTGGCCGCGCCAATGGCCAGAATGCCGGAGCCGCAGCCGTAGTCGAGCACGCGGCCGGTGGCCTGGCCGGCAGCAATCCAGCGCAGGCACATGCGCGTGGTCGGGTGCGTGCCGGTGCCAAAAGCCAGACCCGGGTCCAGCCGGATCACCTGCCGCGCCTGGGCCGGCGGCTCGTGCCAGGTCGGCACGATCCAGAACTCGGGGGTGATGTCCACCGGAGTGAACTGCGACTGCGTCAGGCGTACCCAGTCCTGCTCGGGCACCGGGTTGATGGCCACCAGATGGCAACCCGTGAAAAAGTCTTGCGCCATCAGCAGCGCCGCCGCTTCGCGGGCAGCCGCCTCGGTGGGAAACAGCGCCACCACGCGCGAGCGCTCCCAACCAGCCTTGGGCGGCGGCATACCGGGTTCGCCAAACAAGGCCTGCTCGGCCGGGGTTTGCGCGTCAGCGTCTTCGACCGACACACTCAGGGCGTCCAGCGCGTCGAGCGCATCGCTCAGCGTCTCGACCGTGTCCACGGGTGCCAGCAGGACCAACTCGAAAAGACTCATAGGAACACCGGGTAAAAACAAGACAGTAGGAAAACGACAGCCCGCGCGCACCAGGCGGCGCGTGCGGGCTGCATCAAGGGACGGTGCGCCTCAGCGCTGACGCTTGGACAACCACTCTTCAAGGTAATGGATGTTGGTGCCGCCGTCCATGAACTTGGCGTCCACCATCAGCTCGCGGTGCAGCGCGATGTTGGTGTTGATGCCTTCAACCGCCGTCTCGGCCAGGGCCGTGCGCATGCGGGCCAGCGCCTGTTCGCGCGTGTCACCGTGCACGATGATCTTGCCGATCATCGAGTCGTAGTTGGGCGGCACAAAGTAATTGGCATAAATGTGCGAGTCCACGCGCACGCCGGGACCGCCGGGCATGTGCCAGGTGGTCACGCGGCCTGGTGACGGCGTGAACTTGTACGGGTCTTCGGCATTGATACGGCACTCGATGGCATGGCCATTGATCTGAATCTGACGCTGGCTAAAGGGGAGCTTCTCGCCTGCAGCCACCATGATCTGGGTCTTGACGATGTCGATGCCGGTGACCCACTCCGTGACCGGATGCTCAACCTGCACGCGGGTGTTCATCTCGATGAAATAGAACTCGCCGTCTTCGTACAAGAACTCGAACGTGCCCGCACCGCGGTAGCCGATCTTCTTGACGGCCGCCACGCAGCGCTCGCCAATCTTTTCGATGAACTTGCGCGGAATGCCGGGTGCCGGCGCTTCTTCAATGACTTTCTGGTGGCGCCGCTGCATGGAGCAGTCACGCTCGCCCAGCCAGACCGCATTCTTGTGCTGGTCGGCCATGATCTGAATCTCAACGTGGCGCGGGTTCTGCAGGTACTTTTCCATGTAGACCGCCGGGTTGCCGAAAGCGGCACCGGCTTCGGCCTTGGTGGTTTGCACCGCATGAATCAGCGCCGCTTCGGTGTGCACCACGCGCATGCCGCGCCCGCCGCCGCCGCCCGCCGCCTTGATGATGACGGGGTAGCCGATGGACTTGGCCGTGCGCTTGATGATGACCGGGTCATCGGGCAAAGCGCCTTCGGAGCCGGGCACGCAAGGCACGCCGGCCTTGATCATGGCCTGTTTGGCCGAGACCTTGTCGCCCATGATGCGGATCGACTCGGGACTCGGTCCGATGAATTTGAAGCCGCTTTTCTCGACCCGCTCGGCAAAGTCGGCGTTTTCGCTGAGGAAACCGTAACCGGGGTGGATGGCTTCGGCGTCGGTCACCTCGGCGGCGGCAATGATGGCCGGCATATTGAGATAGCTTTGCGCCGAAGGGGCGGGGCCGATACAGACCGACTCGTCGGCCAGCTTGATGTACTTGGCCTCGCGGTCAGCCTCGGAATACACCATGACGGCCTTGACGCCGAGTTCACGGCAGGCGCGCTGGATACGCAGGGCAATTTCGCCCCGGTTGGCAATCAGGATCTTTTTGAACATGGCGCGGACGTCACTCGATGGTCAACAGGGTCTGTCCGTACTCCACGGCCTGCCCGTTTTCGCAGAGGATGGCGGTGACGGTGCCCGACTTGTCGGCCTCGATTTCGTTGAGGATCTTCATGGCCTCAATGATGCAGATGGTCTCGCCGACCTTGACGACGCTGCCGACTTCAATGAACGCCTTGGCGCCGGGGCTGGCCGAGCGGTAAAAAGTACCCACCATCGGGGACTTGACGGCGTGTCCGGCGTCTTCCGCCGGGGCAGCAGCAGCCACCGGAGCGGCGGCAACCAGGGGGGCCGCCGGAGCGGCGACCGGCGCGGCCATCACCGGGGCTTGCATGACCATGGGTGCGGCGCCCATGGCTTTGACGATCCTGACCTTGCCCTCGGCTTCGGTGATTTCCAGTTCAGAGACATTCGACTCTGAAACCAGGTCGATCAGTGTCTTGAGTTTGCGTAGATCCATGTGTGTTCTCCGGAAAAAAAGCGGTGGCAGGCACAGGGCTTGGCCAGTTGGGAAGGGGCGGCAGGCTGCAGTCTGTAGGGCAGAGCGGTCCGCTGAGGATGGGGCAAAGCTGGTCGATGGGCGGGGTCAGCAGTCTCTTTGTCTTTCTTTAACTGCCATCACGGCTTAACAAGCAGCAATTGTACTCATCTGTAACAGCCTGCATGCCGGCCTGCCTGACGAAATGCCGGGCCGACGGCGACCGGCTGGATTAGCGCTGCTGCACTTTAACGCAAATTGGGCCTTGATTTACGACTTTTGACGACGGCAGCTAAAAGCCGCTGCGTTTGACCCGGCTCAGGCCAGCTCAGCCCAGCGGTTCAGGTCGTCCTGCGAGAGCTTGCCCATTTGGCGCTGCAAGACCTCGCCCGAGGCCGAAAAGGCCACCGAAAAGGGCAAACCACCGCTGAGATTGCCCATGCGTTTGCTCAGGTCCGTGCCGCCCAAGCCCGCCATGGCCACCGGAAAGGCCAGCGGCGACTTGGCCAGCCAGGCCCGCACAGCGCTGGGTTGGTCCACCGCCAGACCCAGCACGCGCCAGCCGCGGGAGGACTGCGCCAGGTGAAACCGGTTGAGCAAAGGCAGCTCTTCCACGCAAGGCGGGCACCAGGTCGCCCAGAAATTAAGCAGCAAAGGCCGGCCGGCCAGGCTGCTGACCTTGAAAGGCGCACCGTCGGGCGTTTCCAGTGCCAGCCCCCAGAAGGGGTCGGCCGCCAGCGCAGCCGGCGACTGACCCTTGCCTCGCCACCAGAAAGCCCCGGCCCCGGCCAGACCTGCGGCCAGCGCGGCACCGCCATACAACATGTTTCTGCGTGAGCTCATCAAAGTTCCTTCAGTTAAGTGTTCAGGCTCAGGCCGGGCCAGCGGCCAGCAGCCGCGCCACAGCGGCCGTGTCGCCGCGTGGCGCGCGGCCCCGGGCGTCGGGGCGCAGGGCGCCGCGCAGGTCGTCATGGTCATAAATCATCAGGTGCACGCCCACGGTTTCGTGCAAAGGCTTGCACACGCTGCGAATGCTCAGCGCATCCACGCTCTCGCCCGTGAAGCCGGTGACGGTGCGCGGCTCGTAGTCCACCTGGTGCTCGATCAGCGCAATTTCAGCCGACTTGGGGTCATCGCAAAAGAGCTGAATGTAAATGTCGGACAAACGCGTGGCCGTGCCGCGCCAGACCGCACCGCCCAGAAAAGGCCTGAAATCGGCCATGCGCTGCATCCAGACCAGCGCCAGCTCGCGCAGCGCCGCCAGTTCGGCAGGCTGCGTGTCGGCGCAAAAAAGGGCAATGTACTCGCGCACCGCGTCTTCCAGCTCGTCGTTGTCAGGCAGCGCCGTGCGGGCCGGCAAGCCCAGTTGCTTGAGCGCGCGGCGTTTGGCCGGGCCGTACTCCAGCCCTTCTTCGACCACCATGGCTGAGGCCGCGGCGGCGATTTCGGCTTTCAGGCTGGGGGGTTCAAAGGCGTTCATGCCCGCATTTTTGCACCCCATGGCCACCGCAGGGCGCCAGGGGTTGATCCGGCGGCTGCCTAAAATGCCGCATGCACATACATATCCTGGGAATCTGCGGCACCTTCATGGGCGGTCTGGCGGCGCTGGCCCGCGAAGCCGGCCACCGCGTCACCGGCTGCGACACCGGCGTTTACCCGCCCATGAGCGACCAGCTGCGCCAGCTGGGCATCGAGCTGACCGAAGGCTATGACGCCAGCGTCCTGACCCAGGCCGGCTTTGCGCCTGACATGTTCGTCATTGGCAACGTGGTGTCGCGCGCGCGTCTGCCGGACGGCAGCCCCCGCTACCCGCTGATGGAGGCCATCCTTGACCAGGGCCTGCCCTACACCAGCGGGCCGCAGTGGCTGGCCGAACACGTGCTGCAGGGCCGCCATGTGCTGGCCGTGGCCGGCACCCACGGCAAAACCACCACCACCGCCATGCTGACCTGGATTCTGGAGCAGGCCGGTTTGCAGCCGGGCTTTCTGATCGGCGGCGTGCCGCTGAACTTTGGCGTGTCGGCCAGGCTGGGCCAGGGCCGCTGTTTTGTGATTGAAGCCGACGAGTACGACACGGCTTTTTTCGACAAGCGCAGCAAGTTTGTGCATTACCGCCCGCGCACGGCCATCTTGAACAACCTGGAGTTTGACCACGCCGACATTTTTGAGAACCTGGCGGCGATCGAGCGGCAGTTTCACCATCTGCTGCGCACCGTGCCGGAGCAAGGCCGGGTGGTGGTGAACGCTTCTGAAGACAGCCTGGCGCGCGTGCTGGCCCAGGGTTGCTGGAGCGAGCAAGTCGGCTTTGGCCCTGGGGCGGCCGCGCAAGGGGGTTTCAGCGCCGACGGCGAGCCCGACGATTTTGCCGTGCGCAAGGCCGGCGAGGAAGTCGCCCGGGTTCGCTGGGCTATCAGCGGCGTGCACAACCAGCTCAACGCGCTGGCGGCGATCGCCGCGGCCGAGCACGTGGGCGTCAGCCCGGCGCTGGCTGCCAAGGCGCTGGCCAGCTTTGAAAACGTCAAACGCCGCATGGAAGTGCGCGGCACAGTGGCACGCGCCGGCGGCGACATCACCGTTTACGACGATTTTGCGCACCACCCGACCGCCATTCACACCACCATCGACGGCCTGCGCCGGCAGCTCAAGGCGCAAGGCCGGGCCGGGGCACGCATCCTGGCGATCTTCGAGCCGCGCAGCAACACCATGAAGCTGGGCACCATGACGGCGCAACTGCCCTGGAGCCTGGAGCAAGCCGACCTGGCTTTTTGCCACGCCGGCGGCCTCGATTGGGATGCCAGAGCTGCCCTCGCCCCCATGGGCGCGCGGGCGCAGGTGGCCGACAACCTGGACACGCTGCTGGCCCAGGTCCTCGCGGCCGCCCAGCCGGGCGACCATTTGCTGTGCATGAGCAACGGCGGCTTCGGCGGCATTCACGCCAGGTTGCTGGCGGCGCTGGCCGCTTGAAGATGGATTCCTGCCTGCGCAGGAATGACCTCGCTTTGACGTCATCCTCGCGAATGCGGGGATCCATCCCGCTGTGGGCTGCGCAGAGACCTCAGCGCCCGCGGCGTGCCAGCACGGCCTGTGACAGGCCTTCGAGCAGCGACAGCGAATCGTCCCAACTGATGCAGGCGTCGGTGATGCTCTTGCCGTAGTCCAGCGCCTTGGCGTCGTCTTTGCCCGGCGTGAACTTCTGCGCGCCGGGGTTCAGATGGCTCTCGACCATCAGGCCGAACACCTGGCGCGAGCCGCCGGCCACTTGCGCGCCGATGTCGCGCGCGACCTCGAGTTGCTTTTCATGCTGCTTGGAGCTGTTGGCGTGGCTGCAATCGACCATCAGGGTGGCCGGCAGTTTGGCCGCTTCCAGGTCTTTGCAGGCGGCGGCTACGCTGGCGGCGTCATAGTTGGGCGTCTTGCCGCCGCGCAAAATCACGTGGCAGTCCGGGTTGCCATTGGTTTGCACGATCGCCACCTGGCCGTTTTTGTGCACCGACAAAAAGTGGTGACCGCGCGCCGCCGCCTGGATGGCGTCGGTGGCGATGCGGATGTTGCCGTCCGTGCCATTTTTGAAGCCGATCGGCGCCGAAATGCCCGAGGCCAGTTCGCGGTGCACCTGGCTTTCGGTGGTGCGCGCGCCGATGGCGCCCCAGGCGATCAGGTCGCCGATGTATTGCGGCGAGATCACGTCCAGAAATTCACTACCGGCAGGCAGGCCCAGGCGGTTGATGTCGATCAGCAGCTGGCGCGCAATGCGCAGACCTTCGTCGATGCGGTAGCTCTCGTCGAGGTAAGGGTCGTTGATCAGGCCCTTCCAACCCACCGTGGTGCGCGGCTTTTCGAAGTACACGCGCATCACGATCTCCAGCGTGCCGGCGTATTTGTGGCGCTGCTCGACCAGGCGGCGGGCGTAGTCCAGCGCGGCGGCCGGGTCATGGATGGAACAGGGGCCGATGACCACCAGCAGCCGGTCGTCGGTGCCGGCCATGATGTTGTGGATGTTCTGGCGCGTGCGGGTGATCAGACCCTCGACCGGGGTGCCGCTGATCGGAAAAAAGCGGATCAGATGTTCAGGGGGCGGGAGCACGGTGATGTCCTTGATGCGTTCGTCGTCGGTCTGGCTGGTTTTATCGACGGGACGCGGATACCAGGCTTCGCTGCTGGTCTGGGTGGGAGCATTCATGACGGACTTCCTTCGGTTTGAACTGGAGATTCGGATGCACAAAAAAAAACCGCCGGAGGGTCCGGCGGTTTTTGAGATTCAGCTGCGTTCAGTCGGCTTACGCAAGGATCTCTCTACCGCCGGTGGCGCTTGAGAAGCTAAAGTAAGCAAAATAAAATGCGGCTGAATGCATGGCGTCAATGTAGCACATGAAAAGAGGCAACCGCTCAGGCG
>Ga0209354_10000575_pt1 | contig 17252 bp, 22 predicted proteins | sample LauGreSpBDMM15DD_2_FD_187562 | JGI IMG/M metagenome (GOLD analysis project Ga0209354, IMG submission 187562) | Freshwater lake microbial communities from Lake Michigan, USA - Sp13.BD.MM15.DD (SPAdes) (version 2) | ecosystem: Environmental > Aquatic > Freshwater > Lake | place: Lake Michigan...
GTTTCACTACGCAACTCACAACATCAAACTTAATTGTTTTCACACTGGTTTAGATGTGGTTATTTGAAATACTTAACGGATATAATTTTCCAATAATTAATTATGTCCGTAATACCCCTCCCTATGGCTACTTCGTCGCTCGTTTTAAAACCATACACCCCCCCCTTGCTTCCTTAAATAATTACGTCGGGGGCCTACGGCCCCCACATTCTCCCTGAATATTAACCAATTGTTCTTAAATATAACGCATACCTATCTGCTCCTTGTTTATTATATTTGTTTATTTGTGAGTCATTGGATATTTCACCGCTCCAATATTTGTTATATGAAGCTTTATCAAACATTTTTTGAAATTCTGTGTAAGGTCTCGGTAAAACTGCTTTTTTTAAAATCCGAATTGTTCTCGTTTCAACAGGTTCGTTTCTTCGTTTATAACTAGCTTTACATTCATCATTTGTTATTGCACAAGCATAAGATAATTTATTTTTTTTAGCAAAATCTTTTACGTGATTTACCCAAGCATTAACCATTATATATTAACTAACATATATTAATTCTTAACAATGAGTTATTTTTTCTTCTTAATACGTATTGTTCTCGTTTCAACTACATTAACAGTTGCTTGTCTTGGTTTTCGTTTAAAACGAACAACTGTAGGTGCTGGAGGTGCTGGTGTATCATTTGAACCCATATCTCGGCGTTCGTCTTTATTATTTTTATAAGTTGCTCTACATTGTGGGTCTGACAGTGCACACCCGTATGATTTTCCATTTGCTCTTGCAAATCGTTTAATATGCTCTACCCATGCGTTTGCCATTATATATACTACCCAGATAATAATATATATAAATACATCTTATTATCTACCTTATCAAATGTCATTAACTTCTATTGAAAAACAACGAAAAATGTATAACGAGAACATTCTTGTTAGTGAGACATATCTTCTAAATCAAATTAAATATAATCGGAAAACTTACATTTTTGCACGCTCTAATCCTCGGCGAACTTGTGCTTTAACTTCTGAAGGTTGTAATGGCGGTCTAACTCCATTTAATATTGGTTTTACGTTTTGTATTTGATTCAGTGGGCGGACGGATGTTTGACCGAAATGGAAAGAATTATGTGGGTTTAATTTGCGAAGATACATTATAATATAGTATAAGATAAAAAAGTGGGGGAAAAGCGGGATTTGTATATTTCTATAGATAATTAGCAAATCCCGCTATTTCCCCACTTTTATAAAACCACCTGAGAAACATCTTTAACGGAGTTTTAAAAAAGTCAAGCACCCTAGATGGTAGGCAGTTATGTAAAAAACTTTTTTAGATTTCAATAAATTAGTTTTCTAAAATTATTTCATCAAAATTCTTAAACATACGTCCTGAATCAGTATTTATAAATAAAAAATTATATGGTATATCAAATACGAACTTGGAAATTGGTTTTGCTAAATCTTCGTTGTGTTCGAAATGTTCTTCAAATATCGTTTCTAATTCTTTCTTGGCGACTTTAAAAATTATTAAGTTTGAAAATAGTTTGCGGATATCTCGTTCTATTGATAAATATGTTTGAACTAAAAAAAATATGGATGTTCTCAAATGTCTGCGGTTAAATATTAATTCTTTTAATAATTTTTTTACATTTTTATCTTTCAAGGATGCCGTCACGTCATCGAAAATAATACAATTGTTATATTTTGGGTCTTCGTCCTTTATATCATCCATTACTTCGGTTAAGTTCTCTACATTGAGTTCGTCGTATTTGCGGTCTATACTGTCGAAGACGTCATCCTTCATACTTCCACGACTGTGGGTCGGTTGAAACAGATATATGTTATGGAAAACGTGATGAAACACGTCTTTAGATTTAAACATACTTGTTATTAATGATGTCTTACCTGAACCGGGTCGTCCAATAAACAAGTTTGTTGCGTGTTTATTCATAAATGCAGTTAGTTCATATTTATTTAATTTTTTGTGTAATCCACCATCACATACCATTTTAACGGGTTCTAATGTAGGGGCTGAGTTTTTTTTTAATTCAAATGTCATTATATTATATAATGTTATTTTTTTTTGAATAAAGCATTTTACACTTTGCAGGAGGCTTGGCGGGAAAGCAGATCTATTTCAATCAAAGAATCATACACCAACAGCAGATTACACTGACGAGTCACAGTAGAAGCTACGCTCTGGTTAATATTCACGCTGATATTTGAGTTGTTTGTTGAAATACCAGTTAATAGAGAACCTGAATGAAGTTTTTCTAAATTAAAACCAAGATAAAATTTACCCGGGGCGGTAAGACTTGCGTTTACATCACTATCTAACCTGTTAAACTCCAATGTATTAATTGACATACTATTGGTCTTGTCGTAAATAGAACCAATGCATTTTCGTAATTCTTGAAGGATGCCTCCTTTGTTATTTAATGCCGAGTAAGGTTTTTGTGGATACTGAACTCCAGAAATGGTTAATGAATAATCGCCACTGCTATTTGTAATATCTACCGCATCAAACTTTTTGTTGTTGATTGCACCACTAAATGATACAATGGCCGCCTTACAACTCGCATAACGTTGATTAAATATAATTGCTTGTGATCCATTTGCACCGGATGCTACATTTGCCGATGCATTCGCAAAACTCTGGGATTTCACATAAATTCGTTGTCCCATACCTCTTACCATCGCATCCACTTCGGGGCCAAACTCGCAAAAATCAAAACACAATTCTACGTTTGATAAAGTCATACCCGTAACAGTACCAGTTGGATTAATAATATTTGCTAAAGCATCAGTGGTAAAAACCATTGAAATTGTCGGCATCGCAAACAATGGAAGCAACTTATCGGTTATATTCGTAAGCATACATGGAACGGGGCCAGATAAATAAAGCGTTTCTCCAGTTGCTGGAATAATACGACTATCCAGCTCTTCAATGGATGTATTGGGAGTTCCATATCCATAACCAGACTGCATACCATATTTTTGTCCTATATCCATTGTAAGATTTGTTAAAATATGATTGACTTGATTCCAGTCATTAATTGAATCAACTGTTACGCTACCAAATTGCGTTTCCACACGTTGGAAGGGTGCACTGAAGGGACATCCAATCATAGCACTGGCTGTAGTAGCATTGGCTGTTACGAGTTTATAACGCAAATAAACACTATCTGGCTGTAAATATCCGCGGTTGGGAAATTGAAAAATAATTTGATTACCGCCCATTGTGAAAGACTGGCCATTCACAGGTTGTAAAGCTACTGAATATTTAACCGTTGAATCTGGGAGGGATGGAATTGGTTCGGCATAATTGACTGAGTTTGGAAGAGAGTTCATATTATATATATGTTTTAGATAATAATTTGAACGAATCCCTAAATTGTTTTATTAAATCGTTATATTTGGGTTTGAATATAAAAAGAATTGGAGGTCATCCGTGGTTATTGGATTAATCGGTTGTTCCACTTGGTCGGAAGAAATTGGCTCTGGTTGGGTTTGTGAGTTTGCTATTTGATTTAATATTTTATTCTGTTCTTTGAGAACATCCGCCATTTCGGTTGTTGAAATATCTTGACTTTCTCTAATAATTTCTAATAAAAATGTCATCGTCCAATCTATATTGTTGAAATTGACTAAATTATTGTTTTGGTCGGTTAGTTGTAAATCTATTTCATCAACAGTATCGGTTCTCAATTTATATTTTGCGTTTGATTTATTTTCATAACTAATTAATCCAAATGCCGGCTGGTCTATCGGTATTGTTGATATAAGATTTGACAATCCATTTGAAGCAGAATCCACATTGTAGGTATTGAATAATAATGACGATATTTTTATCTTGGTTATACCGAGTAAATTAAGTGGATATATTGCGTCTAAAATAAAGGTTGATGACGTTTGATTTTGAAGGGGGAAACCCAATGTTGAAAACATTGAACTAACTACGAAAACGAAATTCGTTGACGCTGTCGCAAATCTGATAATACCGTTTTGTTTATTAATTGTTATTATAAATGTATGTGCGTTTAATAAGAATTTTGCTTTCATATTCGTCGCTAATGTGTTAAAATTATAATTTCCGACATCAACCGTAATCGTATAATTTATAGAACTAATTTGATAATTTAATACGTTATTCGTGTAGTTGATATTATAAAAACTTACAGGGATTTGTGCGTCGATGAGTTGGAATGATACTTGTTTTACATCGGTTTCTTTTTTTATTAAGCCGGGCAATCTAAACAATACATCACTATTATATATGCCGTTGTTTTTTAATAATGCGTTTGCAGAGTTTAAAGATATTATTCGTGAGTTGATTTCTGTGGATTTTGACATTTATCTATATACATAATCGCAGATTTATATTTTTCTTGTTCTCGTTCATACAAATAATCAATTGTTTTTTTTATTTCTTGTTTTTCGTTGTCATCAAGATTTTTATGATTTAACATCAGAAACATCTTAAAGCATTCCAAGTTTGATTTTGCAATGGACGGATGACGTCTCTTGATTTGTTCTATCGTGATATAGCCGGGGTCGAGGTCATCATCTCCTAAATACTTGATGAATGAAAGGTCTATTTTCTTTGAGGAAGTTTTAAACATTTATATAATTATTATAGAAATGTTTTTAAATAATTTTGTGAATAATTAATTTGGTTTTTAAATAAGTTGTATGTGCTTCAGATTGTGTGTCGTATGTTCCCAAATAAAGTTTTTTGCCGTTCAAATGAATATATGACACCCATTTATTACCGACTTGCCGATAACCTTTTGCGTTTGTTCTGTTCCAGTTATTTTGTTGCTGTGATACGACTCGTAAATTACTTAATTTATTATTTAACCGATTTCCATCTATATGGTCGATTTGTTGTTTTGGATTTTTAAAATCCAACCCTAAAAAACTATAACCGATTAACCGATGACGGTATAGTTTTTTTTTACCGCATTGTATGTGATTATAACTGAGTTTGCTTGATGCTACATTTGGTATTAATTTTAAAATGCCGTTTGGTTTAATTCCCCAGACATCTCCATCTTCATTTACCAAAAATCTTCTTCCTAAAATTTGAACGCCTATACTTAATACATTTCCCATTATAATAATGTATATATTTTCTTTAAATCAAAATTATGTCAAATACTTAATATCGTGTGCTTCAAGGGGGTTATATGAACCGCTTAATGTTTTTTGAGACCCACCTGATTGAAATGCCGATAATGCACTCGGTAAATCTAATGTTGTTCTGTAGTCATGTTGGTTTTTTGGTCTTTCGTAAAACAATGATGGTAATCCGGCGGCCTTATTATAGTTATACACTTGCGATTCTGGTGTTTTTTTTGCGCCTTGTTCGTTCAAATAAGCTCCCAATGAATGCGATGCAAATGTAGGAGCCATCCCATATTTATCCTGCGTTGCTTTACTTAATTGTTGAACTTGTTTTACTTTTTCCGTCTTACCAAAAATCCCTCCTAAACCTGCGTTAACATCTTCATATAAAAAATCTTTTGCTGTAATAGACCCACGATTGCTTATTATTGGTTGTCCCGATGGTGAAATAAATACTTTACTTGTCATTGATGACAGTTCGGGGTCATATGAATAACCTTTGGTGCTCATTAACTCGGCTGCTTTTTTTTGCGGAAGATAACTTGCTTTTAAAATATCGTGAAAATCACTTGTGGATAATTGTTCTCCTTCCATATATATATAATGATACATATTTTAACAAACAAATGTGAATTTAGATTTTGGAGGTTCTTCGAGAACCGGTTGTTTAACTGGAATTGCAACGCGTTTCGAACGTTGTTTTTTAATAATTTTTTCAATCAGTTCTGTGGGAATGTCGTCAGTGTCGTCGTCTTCCAAAATCGCTTCTTGAAGAATTTGTTTTTTTTTAATGCTTACCGCTTTCTTCAATATTTTTTCCTCATTTTTTGCGGTTTTTTCTTCACGAATCAACTGACGTTCTTCTTCGCGTTTTTGAAAATTTTCCTGTCTAACTTTCCGAGCCTTTTCAAGGTTGGCTTTCTGGTTTTCAGACAGAACCCGCTTTGGTTTCGGTGGTTCATTTGGGTCTATCTCTTCAACAACTTTCTTGGGTCTCCCTTTACATCGTTTAATTGGTTCTGGGACATTTTCCAAGTTAAATAATAAATCTTCTTCAGGAATTTCGGTTTTAATTGATACCTTTGTTTTTGTCATTTTTTTTGGTTTTTCTAAAGTTTCTAATTTAGGAACTTCTTCAGTTAATTCAGATAATATTGGTTCAGACATTTTTATAATATATCAATAGAAAATAATTTAGCAATAATATAATAATATAATATATATTATGAGAACAAAAGAAGAACTTATCATTTTAATCGCAAAACATTTATTAGCAACTGGATACATACGAGCCGATAATTTTAAATCTTACTCTTTGAAAGAACTCATAAAGACTTGTGGTATTTATAAAATAAGTATTTAAAAACCTCGTTCGCTAAACATAAAATGACTTCGTACTGTTTAAAATGTGTTTTTTGTGGGGTGATGTATTACCCGATTGACGAAGACCGTCATGACATCTGTCAAGATTTTTATAAATTCACTCTTGATGAAATGATTCGTAAATTAGAGAAGCAACTCCAAATGTGTTGTGAGATGAAAAAACGTTTTTGTAACCAACCAGTAAATACTGGTTAGTGATACATATATTAAATAATTGGGTGCTATCAGAAAATAACTGACTATGATAAGTGCTAAAAAATCTTCAGATTCCATTATTAATAATATAGAATGATATTTTATATTATTTTTTTACCATAACAAATGATATGACAGCCAAGCGGGGGTGTCCTTACTCGCATTCTTCCATTTTGCATTTCGTTTTCTAAAGTTGTCTCTTCTTTTTACGTCGTGATGTATTGTAAAATCTTCATACCGGTTATCTCCAAAATGGATTATTTTCCCCGTTTTATCTCGTATCATATATTTTTTATGTTTTCTTGTAGATGGAAAAACTTCTCCTATGTTGTGTTTATCAGCTAGTCGTTGAACCTCGTTAATATCACTTGTTCTCATATATATATATCTATGTTATTTTTATAATATTTCTTGCTAAAAAATAAAAAGTGGGGAAAATACGGGATTTGTATATTTCTATATATAATTAGCAAATCCCGTATTTTCCCCACTTTTTTTAAAACCACCTGAGAAACATCTTTAACGGAGTTTTAAAAAAAGTCAAGCACCCTGAGTGGTAGGCAGTTATGTAAAAAAAACTTTGTTAGATTTCAACAAAACAATCATCATTTACTGGTTCCAAATTATTATATACAATACGCTCACATTGTCCTTCAAGCAACAAGTTTTCTTTTGCAAAATTGTAAAATGGATATGCATATTCGTTAATACTATAATGAGTATTTTTGTTCTCATCAATATTACTATTAATTATATATTTTGCAAAATATGTGTTATAAATCTCCTTCACAATTTTAATCGGTGATGATACTCTTGTAATGAACTTGAATGAGAACTTATTAAATATATCATCAATCAGTTCCTTACTTAATTTAACTTTTTTAACATCAAACTTAAAAATATTTTCCCACCCGTTATATGTAGCAATTTTATTAAATATAAAATCAGTGTGTTTTAGAACTGGAATTAAAACTTCAAAAAAAAAATTATAATTCATATCCCACGCTAATTGTATTGCTGAATATTTTTCCGCCAACCCTATATAATCCTCAGGAAAATCACCTATGTTTAAAAAAACGGGTTCATCTGTCTCAATAAACTTCTTTTGAAAAAAATATTTTCGCAATTTAATTTTTTCGTATAAGGTTGCTTCTTGTGCTAAACATTTTTGTTGAATAAACTCCGCTTCTCCATAACAGATGTCTTGAATTGAATCATATGAAAAACCGCATTTTTGTTTTGATAGTAAATCATCAATTTCTTTGGTAATACTGTCGTTAATCGCAGTGGTTGAGACTTTTTGTTTATAATGTGCTTTTACACAAAATAATTGAAATGACCGTTTGATTGGTGCTTTTTTTTCAACTAATATGTCATTATAAAGTTTTGTATATATTTTACAGTCAATATCTTTACAGTCGTTTAACCACGTATTAGTTTGATTCATCTTACCCATATAACATATGTTAATAATACCAGTTGATAAATATCTCGCACGATAAGATACTTGAATAATATCACGGGGTGTGTTAAAACAAGCAATAAATAAATATTTATAGTCAAAATCTAACAGTTCATAATTCACACCACAAGTAATGATATTATTAGTAATTACAAAACTTTTATCAGCCCACGATGTATTTACATCTTTTAATTCTTTTTTGGTTTTGTCATCAACATCTGCGTTATAAAATATTCCGTTTTTTTTAGTTTGTGATACAATGGCGGTATACACCTGTTCCATAGATGGTATTTCAAGTCCTTTTACGGAGGTCTGCTTCTTGTAAGGATAGAAAATAAATAATTTATGTCCGTTTTTAATTTTTTGAATAATATCGTTAAGTGTCATTTGAAAATCATCTTGATAAACAATTGTTCTCGTTTGTGGTTCGTTAATGCGTTTGTATATAACCATTTTGTCATAAGAACCGTTTTCAATCATTTTTATAAAATTAGTTGTTTTTGTGGTTATAAATGCATCTAAAAAAATAACGTGTTCTGCTTTACGAATAATGTCAATAAAATTAATCCAACATTTTTTTTTCAAATGTTTATTCCCTTGCTCCATAAAATCTCCTAAAAACTTATCTAACAAGGTTTCTATTTCATCAATAACAAGACAGTAATATCGTCTTGGTTCAATATAATGAATTGAGTTGAGAACAATAACTATTTTTTCAACAACATTTAACGCTCCGGCAGTTTTTTGTTTGGTATTAAAATCTAAATATGAATTAACATTAATACAAGCATCATTAATTCGTTTAACCGTGTTTGACGATAATGCTTTATTTGGAGCAATCCAACAAAATGAACCGGCTCCAACTAATCTATCAATTGTTTGTGCGGTTTTTCCTCCACCCATCCCAACATTAAACACTGAATATTTCTTGTCGCTATAAAAATGAGATTGACCGATAGTTTCTATTTCAACAATGTTCTCAGATGGTATATTAAATGTCTCGGCAAAATCTCGGTAAGATTTATCTTTTTTTAAATGTGGATAAAAATAAGTTAATATCTGTTTGATTTTGTCAGGAATTACTTCTGGAAACATTTTTAATTTATCCCAAGACCGTTGTCCGGCATCATCTTTAATTAAATCTGGATGTTTATTTTTTAACCATTTCAAAAACGCATCAAAATCAATTCCATTATAAAAACAAAAACGAGCAACCAAGTGTATGTATCCAAAATCAAAAGATGAATTACAAGGTAATAGTTCCAAAAGTTCTTTGTTTGAAATATCATTCCAATCAATATGTTCCGGAACTTTTAATTTTAGTTTTGGAAGTAGTCCCAAGTCATATGTTTTTTTAGATTTTTCAATAAGGATTACATCACGGATTTCTTCAGGAATTGTGTTTGTAAATGGTAATGGATAACTATTAAAAAAGCACGTAATAAGATGTTGTTTATAATCTTGGTTCTCAATAATCTCTTGAACCCGTCCATCTTCCTTTGACTGATTGATACATTTCATATTTCGGTTATTTGTATAAACTTTTACATCAAACGCGTCATTTAAAGTATTTAAATGTTTTACAACATTTTTAAAATAAACGTGTTCGTCTATATTATGAATTATATAGTTTGTCAGCACAATATGATAAGACGTTTTTTCAGGTGTGATTGACCCACTAATAGCAAACTCGGCATTAGGAAAATATTGTAAAATAAGAGGTTTTAACGCAATTAATAAGTTCTCGTATTGACCTTTTTTATCTATATCAAAGTATGCTTTCATAGGGAAGGAGGTAATAATTTCATAAACACCATTATTTTTTTCAAGTAGTTCTATCAAACGATGGTCTGTAATATTCGCCCAACAACGACCGTGTTTTTTTGTATGAGATATAATTGTTAATTCATCGGGTTGTTTATTTTTAAATGCTTCTTTCATAGCACCTCCTTTATCGTCATCGTTTTTATACCACTCAATTTTTAAAAATGTTGTTTGTTTAACCATTTCTCCTAAATATCTTGTATATACAACATAAAGATTTTTTTTTAAGTTGTTTATTTAATTAATATTTTTAAAAATACTCGTTGTATTTTTTCCCAATCATATCGTTTTTTATTTGCGGTTATATAATATTGTTTGACACGGTCAGGGTGAGCCAATCTCCATGCTTTTTCTTTATCAATATATTTTTGAGGTTTCATTTAAAGTATATATTATGTAGGGAGATTTATTTAAGTTGTTCTTCTAAATGTATTAGGTATAGATTTTTAACCTAAAAACATAAAAAAAAAAGTTTTTACATAACTGCCTACCATCTAGGGTGCTTGACTTTTTTTAAAACTCCGTTAAAGATGTTTCTCAGGTGGTTTTTAAAAAGTGGGGAAAATACGGGATTTGCTAATTATATATAGAAATATACAAATCCCGTATTTTCCCCACTTTTAAAAAACGTCCTTTAAAGAAAATCGCCACAAATAGTTTTTACAAGTTAATGTTTAAATGTATTTAGAAATAAAATATCTCGTCATAATATATAATGACTAACAAGTGTTTTAACGTGATTCTCAATTCATTTAATTGCACGGCTGGAACTGTAGCAAATGCTAATAACGATAAATCATATTACATAGATTGGTCTGCGAGGCTCCCACAGGGAGTTTATAAGTTCTCATTTACGTTTCAAGCTGAAGGAAATATTGTAATAAATATTCCAACAAATGCACTAGTATATTCCGATATTGTGAGTTCATCTTCAAATATGATTCTACCACAATCAACCGTGTATAACAATACAAATATATTAGGAGTATTATACCCAGTCGTGACGCATCCACCAACAAACGTAGCATATTTGAAAGCCGACCGACATTCAAACCCCCCAATTTATTTAAACAACCGACCGTTTAACAATGAGTTTCGAGTTCAAATCCAAACCAATGATTTAGTTCCAATTCCATGGGTAGACGAGACAGCAACCCCCGTTTCTATATCCGCGTATATTCTCATAATGCAATTTGAACTAATACGAGAATATTAATATAAATAATAATATCGGTATATATAAATGACTACAAATATAGCGGTAAATAGCCGTTCAATGAACGGAATTATTCTCCTAAGTGATGGAAATGGTACTGAAATTAGCGAAGGAAATATAACGACTAATGACATAAATTCATCAACAATAACAACCAATACATTAAGTAGTAATTCAATGACTTGTTTGGGAGTTTTTCGTAGCAATACAAACGGACAATATAGCGTCCCAACATTGGTATCATCTGAAACAGGTTCTCTTATTTCGTATGGGAATACATCAAATAGTGGGGCTACCGATTTTACAAATTATGGTTCAACATATAACACATTATTACAAGGATTTCGTTTTTGGAATCTCAATTCAACACAAACGCTATTCAATTTAGCAATCATAGATAATACACAAACATATTTTAAAAGTCAGTTAGTAGGTTGCACCGCTGAAACTCCATTAAATTCAACTTCAATCGTGAATAAAACGTATGTAGATAATAATTTTATGTTTAAAACTGGAAACGTTGCTGAAAGCATTAATGGATTTAAAACATTTACTAGCAGAGTGGATTTTAACGGAGGAACAGCAATTGTAGTAGGAACAGGAACAACTCTTTTTAATGGGGTTGTAACATTTGGTTCAACTCTAACTACAAATAATTTAACAGCAGATAACATAACAGGAACGCAAAATATTTTTACAAATAATACAACAGGAATAATTAATATTGCTACAGGATTTACAACAGGGTCAGTTAATATTGGAACTGCAACATCATTCACAAACGTAAGAGGTGATTTAAAGGTTTTCAAAGGTTTAGTTTTATATGACGTTTCAAGTCCATTTCAAAATTTCGCACAATTATACCCCGGAGGAAGTGCAATGACTTATACAATGAACGCAGGTCCAACGACAGCATCAACACATGTATTTTACGCATATAATAACGCAAATCAATCAAAAAACGCATTAACAATTAGTTATACATCAGTTTCAGTATTAGAAGGGTTGATTTTAAGTTGCCGACAAATACGCTCATCTAACGCATCAAGTGGGTCTCACGAACTTTTTACAGGTATGACAGCAACAGGAGTTTTAACAATGGGTTCTCTAACATCAAATATAATCAATAATAGCACAACAACAAATAATTCAGAGCATAATTTCAATACATGGGTTAATTTAAAATTTAGAACACGAATATATAGTGTAAGCAGTCCATTTACTAATTTTGCACAAATGTATATGATTAGTAATAATGAATTTATAATAGCACCAAACGCAAACGGAGATTTTATTAGTTTTTATTGTAAAGACGCAACACTGGGTCAATTACAAACATTTAAAAGTAGTGCATTAGGTAATACATCATTCGTTCCATTTACATTTAGCGGTCAAGCAACATTTAACAATAGCACGCCAATATGTAGCATAGCAACTCCAACATCAAACGACCATTTAACTCGTAAGGATTATATCGATAATAATTTTGCGGGTTTAACATCAACCAACTCATTTTCAGGAGTTAATACATTTACGAACAATACAAATTTTTCGTCTTCAATAACATTAACTAATATTGGTAATTTTTCAACGATACAACAAAGTTCAGCAGTTTTAAATATAGAAAATCCAACTCTTAGTTCCACGATTAGATTAAAAACGAGAGCATCTACTGGAGCAGTTCAAAATAGTTTAACACTTAATACATCAAGTTGTGATATTCTAAGTCCAACTTTAAACTTAACGGGAGCATCACCAAGCAGTATTTTAGCACCTAATAATTTAAACGGAACAATCAATTTATTTAATAATTTAACAACAGGAGGAACAATTAATATTGGTTCAAGCAGTGGAGTTAATGTAATAAATGGTAATACCACAATATCAAACACATTAACTGTAAATGAACCAGCAACATTTTTAGATTATATAATAACAAATACAGGAATAAAATGGGTTGATGTCACACCATCCTCAAATTATGTAGAAAGTCGTGTTTTAGGGACAGCATTAGGATTTATACCATCGTTTAATTTAAATAGTTATGAATTTTATACAAAAAATAGTGTAGGAAATCCAACGATCCCCGTGACAATTACCAACGCATCAACGACAATTAGTCACCAGTTAATATGTAATAATGGAGCAGTGTTTAATAATACTTTACCAACATCAACTATAAATGCATCATCATCAAGTGATTTTACAATAAGAGGTTTTACTGATGCTACTTATCAAACCATAACATCAATGGCGAGTTATTTAACATCATCGGCGGCCGCATTATTATATCAAGAAAAAATCGTGGGTTCAATTATTCAAATGGCCGTGGCGACCTTACCGTCAGGTTATTTAGCGTGTGATGGAGGTTCATATTCAACAACGACTTACTCAGCATTATCAACAGTTCTTAATTTCACATATGGAGGAAGTGCACCAAGTGGATTATTTAAAACACCCGATTTCCGCGGTATGTTTTTGCGAGGTAATGGTACTAACGGGATTGATAGCACTTATGTATCAGCAAATTACGGTTCTCTTCAAACAGATGGTATACGAGCACACACACACGATATATTATTTGGATTTTTACCTACGGTTTCTGGAGGAGGCGGACAGAACGCATATAATTCAACCTCACCGAATTATAACAACCCAGGCTCGGGAGGAGGACGAGCAACAGGATTAACAAGCAATAATGCTAATCCGTATCCAGATACACGGCCCGGCAATTTTGCGGTGTTTTATTGTATAAAATATTAATATTAAAATATCTTGATACAGTATAATGCCGAAACGAGTTCATCAAAAACAAAAACAAACGGTTGTAGTAAATATTCATTCAACAAAAACTAAAACGAGAACCAAACGAAAGGGAAAAGGAAAAGGAAAAGGAGTAGGATTAAAACATGGAGATGTTGGAAGAATATCAACAGCGGTTGGTTATCATCATCAAATATTACCGCCACCAATATACACAACCCCTATTCATAATTTAGCCCCACAAGCATTTATAGAAGGGAAACAGTTAAAAATACCTACGTTAGCAGAACAACAATTAAATAAAAAAATAGATAACGAACCCATAAAAAAAACACAATCATCACAAACATCAATAGATGATGTATTAAAAAAAAATATGGATTTAAGCATACCCAAAGATGAGCGTAAAAGATTATTACAGGAAGATATGCAACGGCGTGGTATAAACCCACGTAATTTTTCGGAATTATCGGATAATTTTTCATTTCCATCATCTAAAGCGACCGCAAACTCATCCAGTAGTAGCAGGTCATTAACTGATTATGGTTCATCTAATAGTCCATCGTTAAATAGTTTAGCGTATTTTCGTAATCAACATTCAGATTCGTCATTGGATTCGGACACACTATCGGATTTAACTGATAACACATTCCTCTCAGAAAAACAAGATAAATTATTACAAAAAGCAAATTATAATCAAGTAATTCAAGAATTAAAAAACAATCCAATAATGCGAGAACAACCTGAAAACAAGAGTTTAGCAAGTTCAATGGATATATAAATAATCCGTTTAAATATGACCTTGACAACAAAATAAATATCTTATGCTAGTATATATAGAAAATGACCGCAAAGAGTTTTTTCAAAAAAGTTGGTAGAAGTATTCAAAGCGCAGGAGGACAATTTACAAAATCAGTAGGAGGTGCGGCCGGAGGAGTTTTGGGAAAACAATTGATGACGAGTGCTTTGGAAGCCGCCCCCTTAATGTTATTAAAAACGGGTGGTGCGGTTAAAGGTAAACGCGATAAGAAAGTGCCTGCAATTTTACATGGAGGTGAGTTCGTATTACCGTATGGAATTAAACCAACGAAAGCACAGAAATCCGCCGTTGCGAAGAACAAACGAGACCAAAAATTAGGAAGGTTTTATTAAATTAAAATCTAAAGGTATATATATATGTCTGATCCCGCAAACGAACGTTTAAAAAAGAAGGTTGATTTTGATTTATTGAAACCACAAAACGCATTGAAAAAATCACAAGTTGCTAATGATTTAGTGGTGGTTTTAAAACAGAAAGTAGCAGATTATCCAGCAACACATAATCTCAAGTCTTGTAATGAGTTTCTATTATATACTTGCAAAATTGTTGAGAACCTAATTAAAAAAAGCGACGGAATTAATAAAAAGGAATTGGTTAAAGATGTATTTAAACAATTATTCAACTTACAACCTGCGGAGTTAGCTTTGATTGATTCGGCGATAGAGTTCCTGTGGGCAAATGATTTAATTGTGAAAATACCTCTCGTTAAAAAATCAGTGAGTTTTTTAAAAAAAAAATTGTCTTGTGTCTTATAAATAATGTTATTAATTATGAAATTGAGAACATACGTGATATATGTATTATAGCAACATTAAAAAAAATAGGTATTTTCAAATTATTTGGAAGTAAAATGGTATGGATTATTATTTTAGCAACTATTTAAATTAAGCATTGTATTTTTATATTATACATAATTAATTAGTTTATCAAGGTGGTATTGTTTGCGTCTATGTGCGTTAATTTCCTCCCTATAACGCTTTCTGTATTCTCGTTGATATGCGTTAATCCGGTCTTTATTTTCTTTTTTATAATTTGCTATTTGTTCCCTATTTTGCTCATAATATTTGCGACTATATTCGGCAATTCGTTCCTTATTTTGTTCTCTGTATGTTTGACTATATTCTTGTTGGTTGAAGTTTTTTTTTTTCATTTATTTTTTATAACAATTAAGTTATTATATCAATTTTTAAATAATAAAGAAACGAGTCTATACTAATTCTCCTGTTTTTCTCCATTCTCCGCTTTCTCCGCTTTTTATAAAGTATTATATAGTAAAGGTATATATATAGTATACTTTTAAAAAAGCGGAGAAAACGGAGATTTGGGAGATAGCACCCCGACAAGACCATAATTTAAAAATAACAAAATAGTTTTTATTTTTAAATGCGAAGATGAAGCGAGAGTATTGATTTAAATAAATTAAACATTAATATTATAATAATTATTAATTGTATCAATAGACAATGTCCCGCGAGTAGAACATAATTTAGAAATATTTTTTAATGAGTTTGGTTGTGTTTGCATCCAATTCAACCTAATTTTTAAATAATCTGCTTCACCTAATTCCACACCATTGTGTGGGTATAAATTAATATAATAATTAATATTTCCATCGTTAATTGGTTCGTTAAACTTGTTTGTAATTAATGAACCTTCTTTTAATTTATTTAAACAATCGAGAACCCGCCTTGAACGACACACGATTTTTTTCACACCATACGAGTTTGCCGTTTTATAATTATTTATCAGTAATATTGAATCGGTTCGGCGTATGATTGCATAATTTGTAATGGTATCTGTTTTTTTAAAATTATCATTTGTAATAATTATTAAATTAACATCACGATTACGAAACCCATACGTCCATATAAAATAATTTATTAGATATTGCGTATATTTTTGCTGAGTGTATAAATCATTAATCCATTTTTCAACTACGTCATGTGTTGGTAATGTATCTTTTTTAAAAATTATTTTTGCTTTTGTATCTATTGCTCGGCGTTTGTTATATTTATTTCTTAAATCTAATAATATTTTTAAATCTAATGTGTCCTGTCTTATCATTATAAATATGTTTAAGTAATTTAAAATGCCGGTTGCCGATACTTCAAAATTATTAATAATTCGAACGAGTTTATCAGTTGAGATTTGAGTAATCCAGTCCCCCTCTTTATTAAGTAAATTGGTTAAGTGTAAATATGTTTGTATATATTTTTTCATTGTAATAGGACTAATAGGTCTGGGTTGGTTTTGTTTAGATTCAATTAAAGCGTTAAGTTCATTTGAATAATTTTCCATATTGCGGTTTATATATACAAGTATTTTAATTCTTTAAATAGTATTCCTAAATGTTATGGGGGCCGAAGGCCCCCGACGTAATTATTAATGAGGGTAAAGGGGGGGGTGTATGGTTTTAAAACGAGCGAGCGAATCGAGCAAGGGGGGGGGATTACGGACATAATTAATT
>Ga0209354_10000577_pt1 | contig 17215 bp, 15 predicted proteins | sample LauGreSpBDMM15DD_2_FD_187562 | JGI IMG/M metagenome (GOLD analysis project Ga0209354, IMG submission 187562) | Freshwater lake microbial communities from Lake Michigan, USA - Sp13.BD.MM15.DD (SPAdes) (version 2) | ecosystem: Environmental > Aquatic > Freshwater > Lake | place: Lake Michigan...
CACGAATACACTTTAACAATGTCTCTGCTGAAGAACAAGCGACCAGCAGGTAGCCTTGTTGATGACGTGGACTTTGAACTGGATGTACGGACAGGACGTTTGTGGGAACTTAAGAACGGTGAACTGCCCGACCAGTATTTGCGTCAGCAATCGTGGAAACAAACGGAGATGCTATGAGAATATTTGTTGCCGTATCTCTAATTAGTTTAGCCATGATTGGTGTTGCCGCATCAACAGTGCTACATACTTGGTTCAAGTATGATGCACCAGAAGAACTTAGGGAACCCAGCACGTTAAGACAGAAACCATTGGATGATGATGATAGAGACTGACGATATTTCAGGCGACTTCATGACCTTGTTCCGTGGTCGTGGTGACGCACACGGAACGTGGTCAGGTGGCTGTGCACGTAAACCTTTGACAGCAGAATCCTTTTGGCGACACCTACATGGTGTTGAACTGATTGGCGTTTACCCTGTCGTACCGATGCCTGACGGCGAACGGTGTGTGTGGGGTTGTAGTGACATTGACGTTGACGACTATACCGCAGCGTTAAACCTGCAACTAGCGTTCAACATGAAACAGATCCCGGCATGGATAGAGAAAACCCGTAAGGGTTATCACATCTGGGTGTTCACAACAAAAACTGTTTCTGCTGTCACAATGAGGCGGGCGTTCCTTGCAGCCCATCAGGTCATCAACTACCCCCCAACGGAAGTCAATCCTAAACAGGAGTCTCTCAGGGGCGGATTAGGGAACTATGTGCGCTTGCCGTACCCGAGTGCCCTGAACTTTGATGAGGAACGAGTGGAAACGAAGTTCCGATACATGCTGGACGTAGAAGGAATCCCGTTGACACTGCACCAGTTTGTTCACCGAGCCCTAGAGGATCGGGCAACCCCTGAACAACTAGAGGCAATTGCTGCCATGTATAAACCACCAGTGGTTCCACAAATTGTTACAAACCACACTGATAGTACGGATGTTCAAGAACTGGTCAGCAGGCTTGGGCAACTTGGTTACATGATTTGGCGTGACGGTCCGAAGGCTGGAGGTGACAGATCTTTAACTTTATACAGGTTTACTGCACTGGTCAAAGATGAGGGTTTCACAATTGAACAGTGCTACAAGTTGGTGGAGTCGGCAGATTTGCGTTGGGGAAAGTTTTATAAACGTCCCGACCCAGACAAAGAAATTGTTAGACTGTTAACAAGGGTTTACGGGAAAGCAGAATAATGGATGCCACTAAAAAAGCATACGCAAAGATATGAGTTCAGACCCAAAGCAAAAGAACGACCAAGGTTCAGACGAGGACGAGTCTTCACACCTAAAACAACTCATGAGTTTGAAGCAAAAGTTGCAGCAGGATGGGACAAACGAAAACGTTTCAAAGACAAGCCCGTATCCGTTGAAATTGAGTTCGGGAAAAACTATTTTATCGTACACATACAAGAACTGGACTCTCCTCCACCAAGTGCACTGCAAGGAGACATAGATAACTATGTGAAATCAATCCTAGACGGCTTAAACGGCGTTGCGTTTGACGACGACATTCAGGTTCGTGAATTAAAAGCAATCAAAGTATGAGCCACAAACCATTCAGTGCAGAAACCTATGCGGAAGACGACCCCGCAAAAGAGTTGGTTATCAAATGGTTGAAGAAACACAAGATTGTGTCTGCCATCAACGAAGACAAATATGGTATTGACTTAATTACATCTACAGGAACAGGTGTAGAAGTAGAAGTAAAACACAACTGGAAAGGTCCAGCCTTCCCGTACGAATGTGTTCACTTCTCTGCACGCAAATCAAAGTTTGCTAAACCAAACACATACTTTGTGATGTTGAACGACGAACTAACTCACGCACTGGTAACAGCCGGCGAGTCACTGTTCGTCAGTCCAATTGTTTCCAAACGTACGAAGTACACCCGATGGGAACAGTTCATAGAAATCCCTATTGAACTATGCACCATCTATAAATTAAGCGTAAGGAATGAATCAATACCGATATCATGAATGAAGCAGAACCAATTAAAGTAATATCCCTAGACGTTTACCTAAACAGTCACGACGTCTCCCAACGGAGACCGACGACAGCACTAGAAGCATTAATGTCAGCAGCACCCTACGAAGAACCTACACAATCAATTGAAGAAGTTCAACCGTTTCGTGAGGCTGTAGCAGACTGCATGGAACAACTCAACGAAGAAGATCGGTACATTATTGACGCAATCAATTCTGAGAGAGTTACACTAGATGTGTTAGGTAAACGTTTAGGTGTTTCAAGAATGCACGCATCTCGTCTAAGAGATGCTGCGTTCGGAAGACTTAAAGTGATAATGTTAACTAACCCTTTAATACGACAAAGATTAGGAATCGGAGATATGAATGACGAATGAAGTAACACCCCAAGAAGAAGAACCAACAGAAGCACCAATGGTTATAGATGCCCCATGGCTCGCATCACAAGTGATAGCAATCCTATATTTCATTGAGTTCAACTACGGTGAAGAATCAGCCAAAGCATTAGAAGAAACCGCCCTTAGCATTGAGGGGCAGATGCGGTCATCAATGAACGCAGGTCACAATTGAAAACAACGCAAGTAACAATCGGATTCGCAAAACCAACAGCAATGTATTCGGTCGTAAAAATGTTAGAACTAACATACGGCAAAGGTTCGGTGACGGTAGGAGAAGGTCAGGTATCTAATGGTGTACCAGCAAATTGGATTGTTGTAGATAATGAACGAAGAAAGTGACGACTGGATCTATGACATTATCCCCGAAGACCAAATTGATGCAATCAAAAAATCTTTCCGCACCATTCGGGACAACGAGGAAGCCCAGATCAACCTCGTTCTATCTGCGCCACGCTCATCAGCGATTGACCTATGCAAAACATTTGAGAAATCAATGAAAGGTCATTTAGCATCATCAGTAGTAATAATCAAATTCATGGCAAACATCATTGACATGATAGAAGAGGAACTTCATGCAGACGGAATTGACCCCTACGAAGACTAACGCTGTAGTTGAAGTTCATTGGGCTGATGCACATGCAGGCGAAGGACATTGGGCAGAACTAGAAGACGCCGACAGTGGCGAACATATTGTTCGCACCTGCGGCTACCTGATACCAGAAGATGACGGTGGAAAAAAACTGCATCTCACCATCGCACAGTCATCAACTCCCGACGGCTTCTACGATCATGTCATCTACATCCCAAGCGGAATGGTACGAGAGTTAGTTACGCACCAACCCCACAGTACTGCCAGTGCCATGCTTCAAACTCTCGTGACTTAGGATCGTCAGACTGTAAATAGAAACCGAAGTCAGGTGCGTTAGCACACAACCATTCCAAAGTTTTTTTGTTAGTAACATCAAGGTCAATTGCTAGACCGTAGCCATGATTAGATTTTTGTGGACTAGAACATGGAGCAAACCCATTCCGAAGCAACCACGTCTGCCCATCGTAAGACCGCTTGACACGATCGGTATCCACTAGGATACCTTTCTTCTTGTCAGCCCAGTCACGATCCTCGGCAAGACGGTAGCGTTCTTTGAAGAGTTTCAATTGAGCCTCAGCCGACCGGTAGTCGCCTACGTTCTTGAACTTAATCCCATCCTTAACAGCAGCATCATACATTTCGTTAAACTTCACGGCAGCAGTGTGAAACATTATGCCACCACACTTGACTTTGTTCAAAACTTTTGCATCAAGTTTGCCGTTTTCAACTTTTGTTAATTCTTTTGGCAACACCAATTTTTTGTATGGATACTTCACGATATTCCCTCACTATCTTTCAACTTGTTCAACTTGTTTAACGCCTCGTACAACGCACCCTGTTTCATTCTTTCCGTTTCGCCCCGCAACGGCACACCAAGATAACCAAAGAAGTTAGACTTACTGCTAGGGCTGGAAGGCAACAAACGTTCAGCCTGACCAAACGTAGGCAACAAAGCACTGAGTGCGTACAACGCTTTTTCGTTGGCAACTTCTTTACCCTCAGCGTTGGTTCCAGCCTTACCCAACATTTCCAACAATGGCAACAAAAAGTTTGCTGCACCAGCATCCGAAACATCTTTAGGTTTGTCAGAGAACTCTCGGTTGTTATAAAACTGCTTGTTAGTAGAATATTCTAAAGGAACTCTAAGAAGAGGGTTTAAGTTTGTTAACAATTTTGCTGGATCACTAAGTTGACTTAACGTTTCAGGAATTTTATTAAACCCAAGATCGGGCATCAAATATGTTCCCTGCGTAATCTTAAAACCGCCAGCCAACTCAACCCAATCAGGAGTCAAGTTAATCTTGTCTTGAACCTCAAAGTTACGTTCAAACGAACGATAAACTTGATATGGCCGTGGATTAACAATCATGTTAGTCAAATGCAACGGCAATGCTCGGCTAGTCCACATCCAAAAAGGAACAATCAATTTCATTGTTCTGTCTAACTGACCAATATCCTCATAGTCAAATAGATAACGTTTTGTTCGGGCAGCAGCAACATCAAAATCAAAACCCTTTACAGCACTATCGTAACCCAACATAAACCGTGCAGAGTTTTCAATCTTGCCACCAACAGTACGACTCTTGCCAATAATATAACCATCTTTCTTGGTCATAAATTTGCCGATGAACTCCTCTGTTTGACCGCCACCAGCAGCAAACATTGACCTACCAGCAATCTCGGCACGACCACGTTCGGCAGGATCAACGATAGACACAAGCCAGTTGTCAAAAGTGGTTCCACCCTTTAACGCTTCCTCCATCTCCCTGAACAAACGTAAACCAGTAGGGAAGTTACGCAGGTCACCACCTGCAGCAATCAAAGCAAAAGAGTTAGTCATTGCGTTACGTATATGGAAGCCCGGACTCAAAGTTGCATAACGTTTAAAGAATCTTGTGTAAGTGTCAATAAACTGACCGAACCCTCTAGAAAACGCAGGATCCTTGAAACGACGCAGTTCGCCAAACATATTAAGAACCTCTTGCGGCGCCTCTATGCCTTTTAAGCCAATCTTTTCCAAAGTAACATACGCTTCGTTAGTACGCTTGCCTATCTCGTCTATAACGTTTTTATCAAACGAAGCAACTATCTGTCGTTGATTAAAGAACGCTTGACCTTTTTCTCTAAGCAAAGCATTAGAATAAACAACCTGTGCCCTAGCAGCCTCAGCCAAAACAGCACTCACAGTATCGCTAGGATCTAAAGCAGAAGCATCTACAGCGTCGCTTGCCTCTTTTATCCACGTTTCAAACTCCGCAATATTAGCATCCTTAACAGTGGTTACCTTTTTGTATGTTGAAGTTTTTTGTTCAACACGAACACCACCACGACCACGATCTTTCTTCTGCTTAATAAGACGTTCCATCTCAGCAATCTTGGGTTTTATTTCCAACTGGATAGCAGTAGAAGCATCCTCAGCAAGTTGATACCTAGGAAGAACACTGTTGTACTCGCTTAAGATGTAGTTGTACAAAGACTGTGCCTCGACAACCCGCTGTTCGGCAGCAGGTATTTTACCCTGAACTCTTATGGCATTCTTCTTATTAGAAGGAGTGCCTTTCTTGTTCACACCGTAACCATCAACCCAATCTCTTTGAATGATTGCTCTGGTCTCGTTATCAATACCAATAGCGTCGGCAGCACGTTTTAAAAATGCTTCACGTTCGGGTAACTGCGCTGCCTGCTTCTCGTTTAATGTAATTAAACGTGTACGCAGGTTAGCCAACTGTATGTTGTATGGACTCATTGCGTCTTTGACACGCAGAGTTTCTTTAGCAACCGACCAACTTGACTTAAAGTAATCGTTTACGTTTTCACCTACAGCCTGCTCCAACTGTTTAATACGTTCAAGATCAACAGTAAACAGCGGTAAGGTTTCTGGAAAACTATTCTGAATATCTGCAATAAGGTTTTTTGTAGCCTTAGGTATCTCTTTGCCCAGACCTTCATACTTGACAGACAAAACAGTATTTTCTGCATCAATAACAAAAGCGTTACGCAAAGAATCCATCAAAGGCTTAACAGTGCCAAGGTCTCCACCATCAAACTCTTTAATGGTTTTAATAATCTGCTGTGCAGAGTCAACAAGTTCCTTCTCCGTGTAGGACAAGTTGCCACGAGCAAGTTTTATTTTTTCGTCAACATCTTTTTTGGTACTAAGAAGTTTATTTAAAGTAGTGCGTTTTTCTTTAAAAAACTGCATCTCTGGGCTAGAGTTAATAGCATCAACTTCAGCAATAACTTTACTTGACTGCGTAGATTCCCAAGAACGTTGAAGACCCTTCCTGCGGAACTCTATGGTTTCACCACTAGCAGCATTATCGGTACGTCCAATAATATAGTTGTCAACAGCATCATTCAAATTTTTGGTTCTTGAAGAAATCTTTTCTAATTTTACTAGTTCTACAGCGACATTAGCGTTTCTAAAACCGCCCTTGCCGTTTGGAATCTCAACAGTTTCTAAACCTTCATCAGCCCAAGAACGCCACTTGCTTAATTCTTTGTCAGCATTAACACGCACAGAGTCAAACTGATCAAACAACTGTTGGAACTTAACCAACGCAGCACCCTGCGTTGCGGTAGACCTAATTTTTAACTCTAAATCAAGAGCAGCAACCCGTGTTTCCAACTCTTTAATACGTTTTGATATCTGCCGACTAACAACTTTGCCGTCAACAGTTTCGCTAAACATAGTGCGACCAGATTGCAAATCTGTTTTCAACTTGTTCAACTGACTATTTAAAGACCTAACTTGATTCGTCACCTTTAAAGATTCCCCAACAGAAAAAGGTACAGCAAACAGTGAACCCCATTCGTCTTCACTGAACGACAAGCGACCCTCAAGACCAGTTAACTTAAAAATGGTTTCAGATTCACCTCCTATTCCTGAGTTTAGGATAATGTTATTCAAGGTTGTAGTTGACCCATCACCTATTTTTATAGGGTTATTCAAAACCATAGAAATAGGTTCGTTAGATTTAAGCATTTGACGCATCTGATCATCAATTACTTCGTTAGCAAACAAATAGTCTGCTGTCTGACTTCGTTTAATAGCCGCCGCAGGGTCAATAAATGTAGCAAAACTATTTTTGGTAGCAAAACCAATTTCGGGAACAATTTCTGCAATGTTGGTAGCGGTCTGTTCACCAGTAACGCTACTAAAAACCATACTATCGGTCAGTGCTTGACCCTCAAGTTTGTCAATAGGTGTTTGTTCGGTAAACAATTTGAACACATTAGAAACGTCAACCTCTTCGCCACCAGTAAGTTTAGTTAACCTAACATGTTTCCATTTGGTAAGATCCAAATCGTTAATTTCTTTTAACATACGATCAACCATAGGATCATCAGGGTTTGCTTTAAAAATAGGTTTCAACTCTTTTTTAAGCATTGATATTTTCTTTTCTACAGCACGACTAGACTGATCAACGTTGATAACTCTTTTGCCGTCAGGGCTGACAAGATAACTATCAGGAGTGTAGTCACCTACAGCGTCTTGAATGTTGTAGTAGTTGCTAGCCATACCTCTTTCAGCCAAAATGGTGTCATCCAAACCGTAGTCAGCAAGTCTAATCTTGCTGGGCTTTTGTGCTATAACCCATCCTGCTTCACCAGTGCGCAAATCTGTTACGGTGTTACCATTAACTACAGCAAGTTTTTTTAAAACTTCAGTCATCTCTTGATCGTGACTAGCAATAGCATATTCTGGTGTTCCAATTAAACGATCATGTTTGGAACGCATTTTTCGTATAGCGGTAGCAACCTCTTGTTCGCTTTCTGGCGTAACAACAAACTTAGATGACTTTGCGGCCAAACTCGCTGTAGGGTCTGTTTCGGCAAGAGTTCCCTCAATGGACTTTGCAGCAAAACCCGCCTTAGCGGATTCTTTTTCTAAAGTTTTAATATTTTTTACAGAGTCAAGACCAGAAATTCTTTTAATTTGTGTTGATAAAGTTTTGCTCCAATCTGTCAAATTTTGAAGATGAGAAAAAGGACCAGTTGGCAAACCAAAAGGATCTTTAAAAAACTCGTCAAGACTAGAACTTGGATCAAGAACATTAGTTATGTGCCTGCTACGAGAACGTATGTTGCTAAGTTCAACGTTTAAGGTGCCTTCAATTTGTCTTGAAATAATATTGCCACTAGGACTTTTTGCTAGCATCGGGCTTCGGCGTGCACCCACAGGAAAAGCCCCAAGGTTCTTTTCTATGGTGCTAGCAGAACTACGTCTGATACCACCGAGTTGGTCAACAAAAAATCGTTTAATAGAATACTCGTCATTTAAAGGTATGTGTACCTTCAATGCCTGCTCTGCTTGTGCGGTAGTAAATCTTGTGTAAGGTTGAACCTCGTTAAACCAAGGTCGCAAGTGGTCTGCCACAAAATCTGTTTTTCCACCTTTTGTTCGTTTTTCTGCATCAAGTAGTTCATTTGCTTTTGTTTTAAGAACATCAAACTCTTTATCCGTAATGCCTAAAACCGTAGAATCAAAATCCTCAGATACAAGTTTTTTAGCAACATTAAATCTTGCTTGATACTCTGTACCAACAGTTACCTTTTTGTCAATTAATGATGCAACTTCTTCTTTAGTGATCCCAAGCAAAGAAGGATTTTCTTCAAAAAACTTCTTTAAAGGAGCATTAAAAAGTTCCATTCTTTCTCGACGCAAACGTGTGAGTTGTCCTTTGTACCTTTGTACATTAGAACTAAATTTAATGATTGAACCAAAGGTTTGATTCATTGCTTCGGGTTCAGACAGATATGCTTCCTCAAACAATCTGTCCAAAGCCCCCACCGGCCCTTCTCCATCGTAACCTATTGCTTTACTTTGACCAAGAACCGTTTCATACTCTTCACGTATTACCTGCATTTTTTCGTATGCTCTAGAAACAGTGTTTTCTCTAATGCGAACATTTTCTAAATGTTCTCCAGCAACTTTACGCATGATTGCTGCGTGCATAGTATCCGTTGGAGCCTGAGCACCCATTGCAACAAACTCTTGACCCAACGCAGAATACCTACGTTGAACCTCACTAGCCATAGTGTAGGCAGCAAGCCTGTCAGTTAGTTCCCTACTTCTTTCTTCTGTCAAGTAAGTAAACTCACTCATTTGTTGTGGAGTAAACTTCATCCTGCGGCCGTTAACCACCAATGAAGTATCTTTAATTCCCATATGTTTTATATTGACTGCAGCACTTTCTTTTCTTGCAGTTTCAAATGATGCTTGTAAATCAACGTATTTCCGTTTTGACAATTTTACAACATCAAGCAAAGTTGTTTCTTCGGGCAAACTCATCCACAAATCGGTGAATTCTTTATCTTGCCATATTTCATCACCAAGATCGTCAATGATATTTTCTTGGTTTGTTGAATCAGATAACCATTCGTTAAAGTTAATATTTCCGTCAACTTCACCACGGATCATCTGCCCACTGGCGTATTCGCTAAATACGTCTAAAGAAACGTGATCTTGCAAAGCACCTTCTGTACGTCCAAGAACCAATTTTGCTTTACGAATCTCAGTATTTGCTTTAAGAACTTCTTTAGCAACCTTGTCACCCATTTTTGCACGTTCAACAAAACTAACAATATCGGCTTGCAGTTTAAGAACATCCATCAACTCGTTGCGTAAAGAAACAAGAGACTCTGGAGTGTTATCAACAAGTTTGCTAACACCGTCAACGACTTCTCTTGTAGCATAAAACTTTATGTCTCTAGCCATAATAAAAGCACTAGCGTTAATGGTATCTAAAGTACTACCAATGTCGCCACCGCCCTTGGCAACAACATTATAAACTTCAGATAGTGTCATTCTTTTAACACCATCTTTGTTTACAACATTTCTATTGCCCATGATGCCCTGAATTTCTTTAAAGAAATCTGTGTCATCAATGTTTTTACCAATCCAAGCGGCTATAGCACCGGGCTCGTTGGCAAAAGTTTCCATACTGTTTACGCCTGTGCCACCACCAGCAAGAATTGTTCTAATCTTCTTTGCGTCAACACCCTTAACAACTTTACCATCAATAATTTTGTCCATCTTGGTAGCAAAAATATTGCTTAGTTCAACAAACTCTTGATAACTTTGCATAGAATCATCAAGATCTTTTGCAACATCATCAGCCATTTTTAGAACAGCCCTCAGTTGACGATCTTGTTCTGCTTGCGCCCAATACAAAGTTGATTCTGCACCAGTAATAGATTTTTCTGTTTTAGTTATCTGACCTTTTGTTGTAGAGATACTACGACTTAAAGCGTCGGCCTGAGATTCCCATTGAGCAATAGCAATCTCCAAGTCATCAACAGTAGATATTATTGTGTCCAATTTTTCGTTAGAAGCAATAGCAAGACTAGGTATATCTTTTTCAAAAACTGTATCAAACTGTGAACGAAGATTAGTTAAAGCCCTCTTGGCATTAGCAAGACCCTGTTTTGCATTAGCCAACGTTGTAGGTGTTATCGCCCCTTCAACTGAGGCACTGATGATTTTATCAGCAGTGCCAACTGGTGAAACAAATCCAGATCTTGAAGCGGCAAGAGCCGCCTCAGCCAACTCTTTCTCGTTCTTGGCAACTACAGTCTCGAGACCTTTAACGGATTGTGTCAACCGTTCATTAAGAGGTTGCACAACATCTTTAACAGCCTTTTCTAAATCTTTCATAGCCTTGATACGTACATCAACCAGCCCACTCATTGAAGCAGCGTGAGCGTTAACCATATCTGAATGGACACCTGCTTCTCTAAGAACTTTACGTACAATGCCAGATTTGTTTAAATCGTCAACCATTGCCAACAAACCCATATGTTTGCTGGCAGAATCAACATAGTGTCTACCCAAAACTTCTGCAGCATCAGTTTTCCAAAAGTCAACACCAATAGCGTTACGAGAAATCTCATTCAACCTAGTTATGTTTATGTCACCGGCTTTAAGAATGTAATCTTCTTTTACGCCATTCTTTACTGTCCAAAACCATTTAGTTCCTTCTTTAACAGTTCGTGATTTAAACGAACCTTGAATATCCAAAGGGTTGGGTTCAAGCACGGTCATTAAATCTTTAACCCAAGGAGTTTCAAGAAGATCAGTAGAAATCTTTCGTGCCTCATCAGTAATCACCCAAGGAAAATATTCTTTAACAAAACTTTTACTAAACTCTGGATCAATCTTTAAAGACGTTTCCGAAACCTGATCCCAAATACTAGAATAAACTTCAGACAAATCGTTAGCAAGTTTTTGTTCAGCAGGAGTAGACGCAGCCCTAGTGTTTTCCATAACCTGATAAACCGTATTGCGATACGCTTCAACATTTTCCATACCAATATCATTCAACTTCATGCCAGCACGAACAGCAAACTCTTTTTGTGCAATACTAGATGCGGCTTCTCTGGCAGTGTTGGCTTTCAAAAAACCTACAGCAACATCTCTAGCAGGAAGACCAGCAATTGATTCTGCCCCTTGAAGCAAATTCATGGGCAAAGGTTCGTTGCGGGCTAAAGCCAAACGGAAAGCACGAATCCATTCTTCTTGATTCTTGCCAGTACCCATAAAACCTTTTTGCAAAATTTCACCAAAACGTGTACCAGTGAAACCTATTCTGGCCCTAGATGTAGCGCTCAACATCATTTCGCCAACAGGACCAGACAAAGGTATACGCAACTTAGAACCAAACATATACATGCCAGAACGTTTCAAACCCATCTCAGCCAACTGCTCGCTGGTTACACCAGCCCTAGTTAAAGCAGTTTTGCCTCTTTGTAAAAACTCTCCAGCAACCTGAGAAGAAATACCTTTAGCCCTAAGAGTATTATATAATGCAAGACGTGTACCAAACGTTGCTGTGCCTGCAGCACCAGCAGTAAGATAAGTTAAAGGATCTAAACCAATGTCACCCACAAGCCCCACAAAACGGCCCCAGTTACCCTCCATGGGAAACGCTGTACCAAAACCGTACGTGCGATCTCTGGTTTGTTTAGACCAATCCGAAAGGCTACCTTTCGTCTTGGGATCATTGTCAAGAACGTCTACTACTTCACGTACACCAGAAATTACTGCACGTCTAGGGGTATCTATAGTGGTAATTACACCCAAACCCGCTGAAACCAACTTGCCTAAAGACCCAGAAGGTTTGTTGCCACCTACAGCCTTGACTTGTTCAGCCAAGTTAGGGTTCCGCTGTGTAATGCTCAGTTTAGTATTGCTAACCTGATTGTACAGGTCTCTGGTTTTGGTGTCTGTGATACCAGTGGTCGGTACAACAATTTTGTTGCCCAAGTTTAAGGGGGTATTTGTTTTGCGACTGTTGGCTAAACGTCGGGCAAGTTCAAGACGAGGATCATAGTTAGTCATATACTATAAGGCTAGTTGTAACTTATTTACCCGTAGCAAGCCTGATGGCCAACATGCGTTGAGCCATCTGGTCCATCAAAGGGTTTCGTCCAGAACGTTCAGCATCAGAAATAACAGAACCACCATAATCGCTGGCTCGTTTATCCAACTGGTTGGCGGTCTGGATCTTGCTTTGTATTTCAAAATACTTAGCCAAATTTTCTGGGTTAGACAAGTCGCCATAAGTTGCGTTTACTGGAGCCTTCTTGCCTTTGCCATACTTTTTTTCATACTCGCCCGCTTTAGCAAGTAAAGATTTTAATCTTTTATCTTCTGTTTCAAACTTGCTTCTTGACTGTTTTGAATCCTCTTTTGAAGTACTGGGTTTAGTGCCAACAATAGTTCCGTCATCAAGTTTTTTATATTTTGTGTCATCGCCACCAAAAACTCTTTTAAGCGCACTAAAACCAAAAGTTGAACCACCAGTTTTTTTAACAAAACCTTTTGCGTTTTGTTTAATAAGTTTATTAATCTCGTCAACGTTAAGATTTTGATCAGAAAGTTTTTTGTTCTGTCCAGCCATATTTTTTATTGAAGACTTAGCCTCACCACGCATAGACGAAGCCTGATTACCCAAAGTAGACATGAAGTTTCTAGCCTCATCACTAAAAGGCGCCAAGGAAGGGTTGTCCGAATACTGTTCAGTAACGTTTGGCAAACCAGCCTTAGCAAACATATTGTTTTTAGATGATGTAGTTTTTGCTTTATCAACATCAGCCTTTTCGGCTGCAAGTTGACTAGCCCAAGATTTAAGTTCATCTTTACTATAGATACCATCTTCAACCATGCTGTTGATTTCATTTTGCACTTTAAGCACAGGCTGATTCTCTTCAAAAATTGCTTGCGCCACACGCTGTAGAGTCAAAGGACTAGTAGGGTCGGATATAATACCGTTATAAAGTGTTGATTCAGGAATATCCTGTTGACTCTGTTGAGACAACGGATCAAACGTACCAGTCAACAAACCAATCCAAGGATTGTCCATAAAGTTTGTCATAGACGACATACCGCTAAGATTAGATTTACCTTGCTTGCTCATTTGTGCCATCAGGGCTAAAAGATTATTCATATCACTAGACATAATTATCCCAACTGTCCACGTTGTAGTTTGCCCGCCAAAAGAGCCTGCTTCAACTTCTCCAGAATGTCTGACTGCTCACCAGACAACTGTGACATCAAAGCAGCCTTGTTTAGATCAGCCTGATTACTTGCATACGTTGAACCCTGTCTAGCGTTAGCCAAACGGTCATCCATAGAACCCTGATAAACGCCGCCTAAGGTGTTCATCATGTTTTGAAAGGCAGTAGCCTGACTAGCGTTCTCGTTTTGTTGCAAACCAGCAAGACGTTGCAAAGGATCGGTACCAACCTGATTGTCCATCAACAACTGTTGAAGGTTAGCGGTATTAAATGTTGGTGCAGCCTGAGCCTGATAACCAGCAAAAGGATTAACCATCGCAGCCAAAGACTTTTCTAAACCAGCCTGACTAGAACCAATAGTGGACTTGGCTGTATCGTAGATACCACCAAGTTGAGTTTTTAAAGCCTCTTGTTTCTGACCATAACCACTAGGACCAGCATCAACCTGACCCTGCAGGGCGGCAAGGTACTCGTCCAAACCAGTACGTTGATTCTGCAAAGCCGTTGCATCTTTCGTGTTTTGGTTTGCTGTAACCTGACGGTCATACAGTTCTTGTTTTTGTTTAGCGTTCTGTTCCATACGAAACTTCTTGCGATCCCAAGCAAGTTGATTAGCAGCGTTAACCATACTAGCGTTGTTGCCACTGCTACCGCCACCGCCACCGCCAAAACCCATTTGTTTCATCAACATGGCAATATCATTAGCACCCATAGTTGAAAAACCAGAACCAGTAGGAGTTGGGGTAACAGTAGTTGGTGTAGTGCTCACCGAAAGTTTGCCCGCATTTCTGGTTGCCGCTTCGTCTGCAAGACGAAACGCACCAGCACTATTAGGGGTTTTCTTTTTAGTAGCCATAGTTACCTCACGACATAAACGGTTGATAAGATTTTAAAGTAGCAGCAACCTGAGCAATCTCACGGTTCTTCTCTGCCTCAATATCGGCAATAGAACTACCGTAATCGGCAGCGTTCTGACGTTCAGTCAAATCGTAACCATACAACTCGTTATTCAAATCCTGTTGCTCCCTAGACATGTCAGTGAACTGTTGATTAGCATAATCCTGTAAACCTTTAGTAAAAATGCCTGACTGGATACCCGGACCTGCGATACCACGTTGTCTGAAAGATGAAACATACGCTGGCGCTTGTTTCTCTTGTGCCTTCTGCATGTCGGCAAGATTACGGGTACCTCTAGTTTGACCGAGGAAACGGGAATACGCATTACGTGCCGTGGCGGCACCGTACTGCGCTTTCCTAGCGTCTTTCTGTGTCTGATAAGGACTGTTGTCAATCATGCTCATATTAATAGTCCTTTTGTCACCTAGAGGTCAACTACAGCCTTGGGTTCTTCTTGGATTTGGCGTAGGTAAGATTCCAGTATGGCAATCTTTTGTGCCTGTTCGGCTACTTGCCGACTCAGGCTTTCAATAACATGTTCGGGTTTTACTTGAATATCTGTGTTACTCATACTGTTCCTTCTAGTTGTAATACTCTTTGTTCTAATTCTTGTATAGCAAGAACTATTGGTCCCAAAAATTCTGAGAGACCTAAAAACTGTCTGTCATAAACAGCATCTTCTGTGCAAGCCACTAGACCCATGTTTGGTCCACCAATGTCATGTATTCTTACATCTCTTGTTTCACCACAAGCATCTAACGCTGCTCTAACGTTCTGTGCAGTAAAACCGTAGTAGTAGCCATCTTGGGTTGCTTCGGGGTCATCGTCAGTGCATTCGGTAAGTTTCAGATATGAGATTGGTTCTAAGGCTTTGATAAAGTTTAACCCAATAGTTAATGGTTCAATTTCACGTTTGTATCTAACGTCTGAACCGACAACTAGTGTGCTGTAGTTCCACAACCAAGCCCACGAGTTGTTGTTGTAATACATTCCTGAATAACCTGCACCGCCAATTTGACCAATCATCAACGTTTGCGTGTACGGGGATTGCCATTCTATTCCATCCCAGTTGTTAGTTGCACCGTTGTTACCAAAATGCATGCCACCATAGGAGCCACGGCTACGCCCAGCGTTCCCTGAAAGAAAGTTACCTATTCTTACCTCGGAATCCATGTAAACATTTTTACCGTTGTAACTACGGATCCAAGTGCCATCTGTCATGTGCCAGCCACCACCCCAAGACTGGAAATATAAACCACTATTACCTGTAGGGCGAAACCAGTTGTTTGTAGAAATACCTTCAGTTACACCAGTACCACCCTGAGCAATGAAACTACTAACTGTAAATGATCCTGTAATAGAAGCCGAACCACTACCGACTATCAACGTGTTGTTTCCATTGCCACCAATATTTACGTTACCACCACCGCTGGTTCTCAAATAGATACTTGAGTCACTACTGTGACCCATCAATAAATAACCATTGCCGCCCCACACGCTTGTCCATGCTGAATCAGCATTCCACCCACCTACGTTTATTGTTCTAGTACCAGTATAAGCAGTAAAATTTCCCCTAGTAGCAGAGTTTCCGTTTACATCAATAGTAAACGTGTTTGTGGCTGCCTGATTACGGAAATAGTAGTTGTTTGCATCAACATAAAAACTACCACTAGTAAGTTTATGGTACATGTTGCCATACGGGTCTTTAGGTGTAAAATAGTTGGCATTGGCGGTATCAATAATTTTTCCGTCAGCAGGAACAGAAACGTTACCAGCCAACACCAAGTTGGTTGGGAACGACGCTGTGATTGCACCAGTTGATGCTGACACCGTTATTTGGTTGGCTGTACCAGCCAAACTGGTGACACCACCACCAGCAGCGTTTATTGTTACCGCACCTGTAGAGCCAGACAAAGTTATGTTAGTCCCAGCAACCAAACTAGTCACACCAGTACCACTAGCAATCGTCACACTGTTATTAACCTTCTCCAAATACGCAGACAAAGATTGGAACGTCTGTTGCAACGGTGTTGCATCAGACCCAGTGAAACTGGCATAGTTCGGAGCAGCCCAAGGGCTAGGAGCAGCAGCAGTCATGACTACTGGAAAGCAACCCAGTTGACACGAACAGCAGGGTTGGTTGTTGTGCTAAGAAATCTGCCATAAATATTTGTTCCATCAGCAGGAGTTAAAGTAAGAGCCTGAGGATGAGCACCATAATCTCCGTTAACAGCAATTACGGTTGACGGCGTAAAACCCAAACCGTGAGCAAACGTAAAACTACCATTAGAGTTATACAACGTCGTTACATTACTACCCTTGCCCATAGTGGTCAAGTTAGTAGCATTCGTAGCGTTAGTAGCATTCGTAGCATTAGTAGCGTTAGTAGCATTTGTTGCGTTAGTTGCGTTAGTTGCAGTAGTGGCAGTAGCAGAGTTACCAGTACAAGAACCAGAACTACCCGTAGTGTTCTGATTCAACGTAGGGAACGTACAGTTAGTCAAAGTACCGCTAGAAGGTGTTCCTAACGCACCACCAGAAGTTAAGTTACCTGATGCCGTACCAGTTACGTTTCCTGTTACGTTACCTGTAACGTTGCCTGTTAAAGCACCAACAAAAGTTGTAGCAGTAACAGTTCCAGTAGTTGCTAATTTAGATAATGCAATTGCTGCAGCAGAGTTGATATTAGCATTAACAATAGTATCGTTAGCAATCTTTGCACTGGTAACAATACCAGTACCCAAAGACGCTGTGGTTGCCTGAACAGTACCGTCAATCTGTACAGC
>Ga0209354_10000578_pt1 | contig 17203 bp, 22 predicted proteins | sample LauGreSpBDMM15DD_2_FD_187562 | JGI IMG/M metagenome (GOLD analysis project Ga0209354, IMG submission 187562) | Freshwater lake microbial communities from Lake Michigan, USA - Sp13.BD.MM15.DD (SPAdes) (version 2) | ecosystem: Environmental > Aquatic > Freshwater > Lake | place: Lake Michigan...
GCTCAATGGCGCGTTGCGCCACCTTGCCGTTGTCGATCATTTTTGCCATTTCATTTCTGAAATTCTCTATGGCACGCAACTGCGCCCAAATGATTTCACGCTTGGCGGCTTCTTCGGGTTTGCTACTCTCAAACTCCCAATGCAAATCTCCACGCATCTTTTCCAAGGCCGTTGCGAATGTCTCATCCTGCATAAACTGCTCGGACTTACGGCCTTTTCTTACTTGTTCTTCGTTCATTGAACCATTCCATTAAGGTTGATGGGGGGTGGCACTTGCGCTACTGGCGGTGCTTGCACTTGACTTGCGGCCTGCACCGCATTCTGTACAAGCGCCGTCTGCTGGCGCATTGCCTCTCTGTCCATAGCCTGCCGAGCGTCAATCTCAGCAGTGCTAATCTGTGTGCCGTACTTTAACTCTAATTCGTACTTCTTGAGCAGTAAGTCCTGCGCCAGTTGATCTCTTCGGTAATCATCATCTCTGAGCATCTTCTCGCGTTGCAATTCCAGCTCTGCCGCTTTCTTTTGGATGTCGGCTTGAATGGACTGCGCCTGCACTTGCGCCAGCACCTCTTCGGGTGTCGGCTTGGCAGGCTCTTGCGGCATCTGAAAGTCAGCAGGCAACGTATTGAAGTAGCTGGATGCGTCCTTGTAGCCAGACAATTCGATGGCTTTTTGCAGTGTGCGGATGTACATCGGCAATGAGGCAATCTGATTCATGGGTCCAAACTGCGCCATCAGTTGCTCTTGCTTTTGCATAATGATATTAAGTGCCGCCAACTTCTCGTTGGTGTCACCATTACCCAAACCAATGTTGACATTGACATCCATGCTGGCATCCCAAACGCGGGGGTCGATCTGCACCCACTCGTTACGCAAACGCACCATTCTTGGTTTGTCTTGGTGGGTGGTCATCAGATACAAAATACCCTTAAAGAGCTTCTTCATGCCCTCAGCCAAGATGCGAGCTTGAAGCTCAAGTCTTGATTGGCTGGCGCTGACAGTGGCAGTTACCGCCGCCTTGGTGGTTGACTGCAACGCATCAGGGTCAAGTCCCATTGCCGCCTTGCTCATGCCGGTGCGGTCTTCGCGCATCTGATCCATGTATTCAAGCATTGGGAATGCGGCCTGTCCAACAAATGGGGAACTGAACGCCTGCACCATGCCTGGTGCTCTCATGCGGATAATTGCGCCAGTTTCGTTGTTTAAAACGTCATCGATATTGACCTGACCCTCAACAATTGCTGTACGCGGGTGAATCGACTGAGCCAACGAATCCAGCGTATTTCGCATGATCTCAGACTTAATCTCTTGAATATCGTGTGTGATGTCAAAGATCGACATGGCTTCCAAAGGCGATGTGTGTGGCTCCGGATCGCAAGGAAAATCCACGAATGGGATGTAGCTGGCGGGTAAATTCCGCACCATGGTGTAGCCCGAACCCATGCAACAGATTTTCCGCAACTCAGGTATGCCATCGCCATCAAAGTCAATACGCATATACGCTTCAACGTACAGAACCCGCTGTTGCATAGGATTCATACTGTCGCCAGCGCCCATGCTGGTACTCAAAGGCTGACGCGCCAAATACTCGTCATTGCTGTCTAGGTCGGTGCTAGAGATGTTCTCTTCGATTTCGTCTTGGTCGTACCCCATGCCGATCAGGTCAGAGACTGTCGCCATCTGTCGGTGAGCAATGATGCCAGCATCATCAAATGATCTCGCCCTGCGATCTAGGATCAGCTCCTCTGGAGGTACGGCCATGATGCGGATACGGCCATCTTTGGTATTGCGCTTGATCTGTACGTCATGCAACATGGGTTGCGGCATCTGCATTGGCAACCCAGTGGCTGGATCTACCTGTGGTTGCATCATTGGCATCGATGGATCAGGATAGCTGACCACAATCTTGACCTCGGCATCCTCTTGCATCAGTATTTGCACAGTCTGGTCATCCAGCCCCGAATACTGCTCAATCTTTACCTCTTCGACATCTTCCCACCAGTACTTGGCAATGCCGCACTTACGCACCAAGGAATCCTTGAATAGCGCGTAGGTGGTCATAAAACCATTGTTGTCGGCTGTAAATATGTAGTTTGCATAGTCAGTTGCCTGCTGTGCGGCGGCCACATCCTCGGGTCCGCGAGGCATATATTCAACGACATTCTCTGAGCTGAAAAAGACTTTCATCAGGCTTGGCAACATGGCGCTGACAGTGTCACGCACCTCCATCGCTACCACCTGAGAGCGCCCCTCTTCCTCATTACCAAAGGGATCGCCACGATAGTACTCAGTACCCTTGGCGCGGATGGGTGACACATCAGAATCGATATAGCTGACAGCGTCTTCCAACTCGGCAGAGATGATGCCCTGCAACTCGGTTTCATCCATTGGCTCAATAGCAGCCATGTCGGTGGTAATTTGCATATCGTTAATCATTTTTTCGCCTTATTTCTTGCAGATATTGCTTTGGCCTTGGCTCGCGCATCAGCCTTGCTGGATGCACCCCACGCTTTCAAACTTAACAGCAAACGCGTTGGCTCGCCGTCTTTCATCTCTGGACCAGCCATGTTGCCCATTCTCGCAAGGAATGATGCCCTGCGCGGGTTGTCACCAGACTTCACTGGCGCTTTCAGATTCATGCCCTCGGCTTTGGCACTTGCTCGACCCTTGGCATTCAAGCCGCCTGATGCGTTTTTTCCCTCTTTACGTTGCCACGCTGGTGTTTTCATTTGCCAACCCTTTTAATTGTGAACAAAAAGTATTTGTGGCAACTTTAATACCGAAAGTGGCTCACAACTTTTCAATATATCCTCAAAATAAGTGGCATCCCCATCATGGGTCTTGTCTTGGAATCCTACTTTTTTTGCTATTTTAGTCCTGACAATTGCTGAACTGACATCAATTGAACCGCGCCGATAGCTAGTTTCAAAATACGAATAAGGAGGCAAGTCACGCCCGCCAGGTCGATTATGAGAATGCACCATATCAAATAGCACAACATCAGACCGGCCCATGACTCCATCTAAATATTCAACCGCCTTTGGTATGAAATAGTTATCGGCATTTGTAATTAACAAATAGTCTCCTTGCGACTGATCAATTCCAATTTGACGCAAAGTATGACCATAGTCATGGTATCTAAATGGAGTACAGAAAAACTCAATTTGCTCAGGCTTTGCATCAGCAAAAGTTTGCATGATTTGAGTGAATTTTTCATTTGGTCCATCATGGATAACTTTTAGCCGCCAATTGTTTGCCGTCTGATTTATCCAAGATTGCACAAAAACACACAGCTCGCCCTCTCGCTCAAACGCCACAGCAACAACATCAAGAACTAAACCAGACGGCGGCATATTTCGGTCTATTCTTAAAAATCCATGGGGCGGCGGCCTTGGTCAGTGCATCCCCATTCAACCCAATCGTTTGGCTACCAACGTGATGCACATAAGATCGAGACAAGTAATGGTGGAAACCAGCCCCCCTCAAGTCCTCGCAATGCACATCATCGGAGTACCAGTTAAGTGGTGGGAACTTCTGCACCTCCCACGCATCGCGCCCAATCCAACCAAAGATAGGGCTCAATACTTCCATCGGCATGATGGCATCTTCATAGGGGTACTTGAAGTAGTGCATCTCCTGATCAAAGGGATTGCTTCGGATATTCTGCACAGGACGCGCCGCGTCACATCTTGCAGACACCCAGCCCACTGGCTCGCCTGTCTCCTCTTTGAGCTGCGCCACATCTTCCATCAGATAGCGGTAGCTGGTAGGGGTCAGCACAATGTCATCATTGGCGCAGATCACTGAGCCAAAGCCATCGGCAAATGCCTTGTCAATGATGTCGTTGTAGTCATCGCCAAAATTACTAGGCTTGCCAAAGACTTTAAGGTCAGCGTCAAAGCCGCCAATAATGGACTCTGGACCTCGCAAATAGACAGGAACTTCGGGACAGTACTCGGCAATGCTTGTGAGCATCACCCGCAAACCTTTGCCGTTTACTGTGCTGATGCATATAGGCGAAATCACTTCTTAGGCTTCTTCGCTGTCTTTGCGGCCTGCTTGAAATCAGCAGCGGAGGGTGCGGCCTTGCTACCGACTTTGTTCATCTTCTCGCCAGAGCCTTGCGCTATGCGTTTTTGCTTGGCGTTAATGTTGGCATACAAACCAGGTTTAGTCGCCATTGCGTCCTCCGATCTTGATAGTCAACAATGAATCAGGCATATCGTCTTTGGACCCCATGTCTTGACCATCACCGCCGTCACCCTCATTAGGACCGCCAACTACCCACGCATCACAGGTACGGCTGGCCGCACACTTGAAGTCGAATATCTCACAGTAACCCAAGTCAGCCAACTTAATAGTTCCCCATGGATCAGCCTCATTACCAATGCCGTCAGCAATGCACTGCTTCAACTTGTCAGACACGTTGAACGCGGCACAGTTACCGCATCGGCTTTGCTTGGCATCATCCACCGACACATCCCACTGATCAGCTTTCTTTGACCAAAAGGCATCATTGGGCAAATTGGGATTCTCAGGACCATAGGCCGCTGAAGTGATAGCCTTGGCGCGATTTTTCAAATTGAGCGTGATGTCCTGAGTAGGCGCTGGACACGCTGCGCTGGTATCTTGATAGCCCTCGTCTTGATCCATCACCTGATCCATAATGCGTTGCATAGTAGCCATTACTTCATCCCCCGAGTTTTCATGTTCTTTGCTGTACGGCTACCGCGCATGGGCATCTTTGCCTCACTCATCGCAATGGCAATAGCCTGCTTTGGATTCTTGACTACTTTGCCGCCCTTGCCGCTGTGCAAAGTACCAGACTTGTACTCACCCATTACCTTGCCAACTTTCTTTTGTGCCTTGGTCATCTTCATAAATTACCCCCTTAAAGAATTAACGAATTATGCAACCCTTGAGAGCTTCCTACGCAAAGGCTGATTCCACTTGGTAGAAGAAGCAGAGCCATACATCCCCACAACCGCATCAGACGCAAACGTCAAACAAAACGAATCAGCGCGGTCAGGCGATGCCAGTCCACGCTTTCTGATCTCATCTTTGCCCTCAATCTGAATCTTTCCACTAGACGTAAACGAATACCTCACAGTCGCCAGCTCAGCTATCAAGGCCTCATCTTTGGGCATAGTGCAGTCCCGCGACTCCAGCCAAGCCTTGGCTTTATGCCATAACTCAGCCTTCAGATTCCTGTAAGTAGTACCCATCGCCGGTGACTCAGACACGTTAATGCCGCGCGCCGGTAACCCCAACTCTTTGAGTCGATCCACCACACCAGCGCCCAAGCCAATTGAATCCACCAATATTTCCTGTGGGCGCTCAGATGGCGGCAATATCTCATACTCTGCCACCACTGCACCAGTAAGTTGCATCAGATCAAGATTCTTCCAAGTCTTAATAGACTCAGTAACCGCATTCCCCTTACGCTTGCACAGCGCAGACCTGTCAGAGCCAAACCGCGCAACGTCCAAACCCCACACCAAAGGCGCGTGTTGGCTTGGCGCAACGTCACGGCTTGTCGCCAATTCCAGTAACTCCATGGGGATGACTGTATCGTCATCTGATCTCGGAAACTCACCGAGTACGCGGATGCGGTAGGCGTTGCTCTCCTCGCCGTACCGCGCCTTCATCTCATCAATGTACGCCTCACTAACCCTTGGCGAGTCAACGCAACTCACCCTCATCGTAATCCAGTCGCTAGCGAGTCGGTTGTGCGTGTCAAAGAAGAATCCGCTGGAACGCACTGGATTGCCAAGCAGTAGAGTCACCGCGTTGTGTCCAGACATAGAACCTGATGCCGCCTCAAATACCTGCTCAGGTATGCCGCTGGCTTCATCTCCAACAAGCATCACATGATCGCTGTGAACCCCTTGCAAGGCTTCGGGTTGCTCGGCGCGAGAAGTTCTGGCAGAGATAAATGCCTCGTTGTTGGCATCCTTGACCTCAATCCTGTCCTGCTTCACCTCCAACTGATCAGCAAGCATCGGCGGCAGTACCTTTACCCAACGCTTAACTTCAGCAAACAACGCGTCATACAACTGGCTACTAGTGGGCGCAGTGACCACCACCTTGACAGGAAATCTCAAGAAGAGATACCAGATCATTGCCCACGCGCTTGCTGTCGATTTGCCTACGCCATGTCCTGATCTAACCGATATGCGTCTATTGCCGGCGGCGATGTGGTTGAGGAACTCTATCTGCCACGGATCAGGCTGCGTGTTGAGCACCTCCTTAACGAATAGGACAGGGTTGTTTCGGTATAGCTTGACGAATTCCACAAATGGGTTATTCGCCACCAAGTCATCAGAAATTTTTTTCGGGACAGGCTTTGGCGCCACAAGGGGTAGGGGGGTGGGGGGCGTCATGGCGATACCTGTTTGGGTGCTACATCAGCCGCCCCCGCCGCCGCGAGCAAGGGGGGGCTCGACGCGCCGGCGCCAGGCGCGGCCAGCCGCCGGATGCCAGTAAACGGCTGAAAAGTTATCCACAGGTCGATGCATCTGTAAGTCATTGATCTATATGCTTTCTTACATGAGACTTACATAATCGGCTTAACACGATGACTATTATGTTAACTTTATTGTGGATAACTACAGCGATTCTGCTCAATAAACAGGCAGTTTGCGGTTGTCCACAGGCCAGTGTGTACATCATGCGCCATTTTCTGTGGATAAGTCATCGATGACCTCGACATGGCGCAGTGCGGCCATGCGTAGGTCTTGCACGTTGATGGTGATCTGTTGCGCCTTTTGTAATCCATAAGTTTTCTGATCCCACCTTTCGGCCAGCCACTGGCGCGTGCGGATGCGCTGGACATCGCGCTGCGGATTGCTGTCTGCCATGCTGTCTGCAATGGTCATAGTCTCCACCGCGAGCTTATCAGCGGCTTTCGCGCGCGCACGCGCAATTATAGTGGGATCGGTATCTTCTATCCACTGTTCGAGCGCCCTGCGCCCAATGCCGAGCTCGTAGCAGATCATCGTCTGCGACTTGCCTACCTCAAGCATTGACACGATCATGTCATCTGGCAGTTCTTCCAGCAATTCCATGTCCTGCCTGAATTTTGGCCGTCCTGCCATGCTTAGAACCCCTTTAAAGCGGTTTTAACGCGCTGGACTAAGTCCAGTACCTTTTCGCGGATAAATGCCGCTATGAGCTTAATTTGAGCCATCTCTGAACCTCTCTGCCTGTTTACTGTCGAACTTGTAATCTAAGACATCATTGTCGCTGAAAGTAAGATCATCAACAAAGTCATCAAAGCCTGTTGCGCCACCAGGCTTAAATTGTGAAGTCGGCTTGAAACTGGTGAGCTGCGCCGTTGGATACAGCGCCTTGATCTTGATCACCTCCTGCATCCTTGAGTCGGCCAGCAGTGCTTCGAGTTCCTGCATTGACCAGATGTGATGGTTGGATACTTCCTGACGCTGAGTCTGTATCGCTACTGCCTCATTGACTGTTCTGACAATGACCATCGTCTGACCATTTTGCATTTCCCATTCGATCCTCGGTATGGATGACGCTGTCTCGCAGTCATCTTCGGTTGCCATCTGATCCAGTGCGGCATACGCCCTGATCATTCCCGCCACGCTGGAATCGAACTTCGCCCGATCTTTGGCCTCCATCGCTTGATGCAATCGGCTGTTCTGTAGCCAGAATTTCTCCCGCACATCACTGCTTACTAAAGTAGTCAGTCGATTTTCTCCCCATTTCCTGTCGCTGGCGGCTTTGACCGACTCTAATTCCACCAGCTTTGATTGAACGTGAATTGTCCAAGCGTCTGCCTTGGGGCTTGGCTGCTCCACCACTGGATGCTTGTTTGGATTTCTCGTTTTTGCTTTAGTTGCCATCATCATTCCTTTTAGTTTCGGATGGCGGTTAGGTTACATATCATCGAGTCTTCTAGACTCTCGATTTGTAACTGTAACCACCTTGCACATCGTTTGTATCTGTTTGTAACCATTTGTCACAACTTGTAACCACCTTAAAGCATAAATTCAACAAATTGCTTGTTTTCTATACTCAATTCTTTGTATTTATGGCGCTATTTCTAAACCTATTCCATACTTTGTAACCTTTTTTGAGGTTACAAGTTACAAACAAGGCTTTTTATAGCTCGTTTATGTCCTTTTCTGGGAACTGTAACCACACCAATCTGTCCTTAATTCCACCCTCTTTGGACTCTACTAAGCGCTTCTTTGCGCGGCTCCATGCGGTTTTGAATTTGCCATCTCCAGCTTCATCAATACCCATTCTTGACCTCAATTCTTGCCGCCAATCCTCCAAATCCACAGCCATTCGCTGAAGTCCATCTATAAACTTTATGCTTCCTTTGTTTTTAACGACAGTCTCCAAGCAGGACATCTCTAAGCGCTGATTTCTGCCTGCGCCAGCGTTACCTTTGTTGTTACCTGATGCATCATTGACGGCTGAGTCGCTGGCCTGCACCGCCAGACTGATGACTGGATCGCTCAATCCCAAGCCTGCTGGCTTGATCTCCACCTCCACCATCTCAAAGCCAAATCGCTCGTTGTCTGCGCCGTCCTTTTGCTTGCTAATGGTGAGTACGCCTTTCATTTGCTCGTCAAATCTAAGCAATTCAAGCTCTGTATCTACTGCGCCAAGCAGCGAGGAGTGACCGCGCAGTCCTTTGGCGGCATCTTTGCCGCTGTGGTGAAGCACCATCAACGCGCAGTTAAGGAACTCTTGAATCTTTCCCATGGCGGTGATGAATGCACCCATGTCTTCACTGGAGTTTTCGTTGCCACCGCCGAATGCTCTAGCCAAGGTGTCGACAATGGTGAGGCAGAACTCCATGCCTGTCTGTTCCACCAATTGAACTATTGCCATCATCAAAGCATTGAAGTCCTCGGCGCTTGATCTCAGGTTTAGCTGGTGGCGCACTACATATATGGGTGCGCCGTTCTCAATTTGATGGTGAATCTTGCAGGCTTTGATGCGTGCGCCGATACCGCCAAAGCCCTCGCCAGCCAAGTACAGCACCGCGCCAGGCTTCTTGACACGCCTACCCATCCAATCTTTCTTTGTAGCTACACAGTGGGCAATGTGAAGAGCGTGAAAGCTCTTGAATGAGCCTGGCGGTCCATACAGCGCAATAAATGACCTATCGGGTATGACGCCATCAATCAGCCACTCGACTGGCTCATCCTGTATAGAGTCCCAAGATTCAATCTTTATCGTCTTCAATGGTTTGGGTGGTGACTGCTTTGGCGGGTCGGATGCAAACTCACGTTCAATATCTGACTGTTTATGTACATGAGAATCCTGATCTGTATAGATTTCGTCTGTTTTTATACTTAATGCGCTAATTGCCTGTAGCCTTTCGGGTATCGTTACATCATCCACGCTGGTGAGCCTTGGCGCTGCCTTGACCAGTGCCGCCAGCTCTGACCTACCGCCGCCTGCCTCAATGAACTCGTATGCGTCATCTCCCTGCTCTTGCAGTCCAAGGTCTACGACCTTGACGGCCTTGGCAATGGGCAGGATGGCTTCCGCTGCCTTGCGAGCGTATGACCAGCCTGATAGATCGTTGTCGGGGAGGATGACAACATTGGCGCCAGCAAAGTATTCGCTTATCGCGTCCGGCCAGTGACCTGCTCCACTGTGAGCTGTGGTGGCGGCGACTCCGAGACTTGTCAATGCGTCTACCGCTTTCTCGCCTTCGGCCAAATAAATTATTCTTCCCGCCGTCTTTGCGTCTAGCAAGTCGGGTAGCTTATATGGGACTATGCGTGCATCACTTAGCGTAGGGTAGCGCTTGCCATCACTATCAACTTTGTAGAGCCTATAAGTCTTTCCAGACTCCCCTACGCGTAGCCGGTGCTTAACGAATACTGTGACGCGGTCTTCGTCTTGGTACTGCCATTCCTGCTGAAACTCTATCTTTGGTAGAGGTTTGATGTTGGCTAAAGGGTCTGGTCGTTCTTCTAATTCGGGTAAGAGGTTGCGATCCCTGATCGTTTGGAATACCGACTCCTGAGTGCAACCACTGTGGCAGTGGAATAGTGGCTTGCCACTGTCATCTATGTGTACGCTCAATGATGGATTCTTGTCGCCGTTGCCTTTGCCATGTGACGGCACTGGGCATGACGCTACCCATTGGCCGTTTGCTCTCTTGGCGTTGCCCAAGCTCTTGGCTATTTGTTCTGCTTGCATTTATATGCTGCCATTTTTTTAGAGGAAAAAAAAGCCGAGGCTGTTACACCTCGGCACTTACTTGCTACTAATTAAAACATTTCGTCATCTTCAACAGCCGCCGCCATCACCGACTTCTTTGGCGCTGGCGCAGCCTTTGCCACAGGAGCTGGTGGCGCTGCTACTTGCGCTGTGAAGTCCTCATCGCTTTGCCCCATACCGGCAGGCTTATCAATCCAACTGACAATAGTGAAGTTGGGTATGCGCGTTGTGCCTTTGCCGATCTTCTCCAGCTTAGAGCCGGTGTACTCAAGTACAGGCAACTTGTTGGGATTAGCGGCACGTTGTGCGGCGCATTCGGTGTACAGCTTTTCTAATCCCATGTTCGGACCTACGCCACTTGATGACCACTCACAAGTACCGATTTCCTTGTTGTAGAACGTGACGATAAAGCCGCGCTTATGGTCAGGTGTAGGTTGTGAGCCTTTGCGTCCAAGCTCTGAATCGGGTTGCCAGTCACGAATGCCAACACCTAATTGGAGCCAGCCTGTTTGCACACCATCAAGATCAAAGACTACCTTTTTAAGTTGGATTTCTTCACCCAAATTATTTGTCCAGGCATTAGCTTGGGGTGAGAATCGGATGTAGTTTCCATTACCGCCACCAGAAGATAAATTTAGCATTTTGCGTTTCGCTTTCAAAAGTTACAGGGGTTGCATTATTGACTCAAGCCGCGGTCTTTTGCGAGTGTGAGTCCACTTGATACCTTGGCCGTCAATGCGTCCAAGATAACTCTTTGATCCTTTGGCAATAGCTTTTCAGCCGCCGTAGGAGAAATTAGTTCAGTCTCAAATATCTGTGAGTCTGTAAGTCCTGCGTCAGTAAGAGCCTGACGCGCCGCTGTTGCATCAATCCATTTGCGACTGGCGCGTTTGGGTTGTAGCTGCCAGCCTGCTATAACTTCGCCTGATTCCATCTGTTTGGTGGCGTGTTCTTTGACTGCGTCTATGAACTTCTCCACCAGCGGCGCTTTGTCTAATATGGCGCTGATCTGTGTTGGCGATAAAGACAACATGACCTGATGGATGTCATCCTTAGTCATGATGCTGATGTCAGGTTGCGCCGCCACAATGTCGAACTGCTCCTTTTGTGCAGGACATATGTGCTTTGCTGGACACCACTGGCAGGCTGACTCTGATGGCGCAAAGCGCGGTGCATCGCTCACAGCGTCATTGATAGCAGGCAGTAGTACCTCTGTCTCCCACACGCCAAGCTCATCTACGCTCATGCGGTGTGAGCGCATCTCGCCATGATGGGGTTGGATTATTTGGAACTCGACTTCACTAGGTCTTAGACTGCTATGCAACAACGCACCCAAGGCGTATATCTTCATCTGTTCGCTATCAGCATCCACATACCCTCGCCCTGTTTTAAGGTCGGCAATGATCAGCTTGTCCTTGGATATGCCAACAACATCGGCAGTGCCTTGTAGCGTGTATTGGGGCGTTTCGTAGAGCTTGAAGAGCTGCTCCACCTTGACATGGCCAAGCTCATCCTGCACCGCCCATATTGCAATTAAATGTTGCATTGCAAAATCGCAATTCTCCTCAGTCATGGTGATGCCCTCTACCTCTTGGCCAATAAATTTAAGAGGGTCAGTGTCCAACTGAAAGCAAGTCTCTGCAAGCGCATGAATGGCTGTACCGATCTTGGCGGCTTCTCCAGCCTCTTGGTAAGGCACTAACGTAGACAGCTTGGCGCTGGCAGGACAGGCGATCCAGCGGGACGCTGAAGATGGTCTGAGTTTCAATTGTTGCTGTTTTGCCATGAGTCTCTTTCTATGTGTGAGCTGTTAATAAGCAATGTGTATGCGATCTGTCGGCATTCGTTACTGACTGCATGACCAAGGTCTTCGGGGTCGAGTAAGCGCTTGATGAAGACGATCTGTTGCTGGTTGTCCTTGCGTGTCTGCTCTAGCTGAGTCGCTAAGTAGATGATGTGGTCACGCATTGTTTGGCGTTCTTTGTCATCCATGACGCAATCCCCAGCAAGCAATCAGCGCCGCATCTGCTCGGCCATCATGTTTTTTAAGTTTGAAGTAGTCCACGTTGTAGGGGAAGAGTTCCATCGCCCTTGCTCTAGCGCCGTCCTTGCCGCCGCTGACCCCCATCGCCTTCTGCCATGTCTGTGGCGTGATCAGTGTGGCTTTGATTGACCTTGCGGCGATCACACCTTCTATAGCCCCAAGGCTACGGCCAAAGCTGAATACGCTGGTAACGCCCTGGCCAGCCATTGCAAACACTTTTTCTATGTAAGCCTCCTCTGGCTTAAACTCATCCAGTATGGCGATTAGCTCTGGAATGCTAATCTGTCGCTTGGCTTTGCCGTTTCTATCTAGAGTGACTGTGGGCATATCGACAATGCCTGTGAGGGTTTCGCCTCTCATCATTGCAATTGCGCCGTTCAGACCTACGTCAATACCAATGATGCGCCTTGGTGTGAATGTGGTCATTTGACGGCGTCCTCCATGGCTTTGTTGAGGACTATTAGGCGAGCAGATACCAGCGCATCAGCCGCCTGATCCAAGCGCATCACGCTGCCGTATAGTGGCTCTGTGGTCCCTGACATCCAGCGGGATACCTGCGCCTGATCGATCTCGGCAACGCGGCAGACATCAGACATCCTGTAGCCGGCGCATTCGACTTTGTGGCGTATAGCGGATAGTGCTTCTTGAGATATCGTTTTCATGTGGAGAATGTTAACCATGTTTTGTGGAAAGCGTCAAGTATAGGTAAAAAAAAGGGGGTCAGCGCAAGCCAACCCCCAAAAAGGCAACTAGCAGGAAAACCCGCCGTTGTTGAGTTTACAACAATAAAGGTCAAATGAATTGTGTGGCATTTGACAGACAAGTCAAAAGTGATATGATTATTCCGTCATCAACCAAAGGAGACATCTTAATGAACCACACCCAACACACCTACATGGAGCAAGCAAGGCGCCTTGAGCGCCGCGCAGACTCTGCCCTTGACTTCCTCGCCGCCATCGCCATTGGCGTTGGCTTTGCCCTTTTACTTTCAGCATGGTGGTCAGCATGAGCAAAAAGATGCAAGACGAAATCGACTTAGAAGTTGTGCGCCTCTCACCCCCCAAAGAGACTGCCATTGGCGTGATGACGCAAGCCGAGATGGTGCAACTCATTCGCAAGTCTGTCCACTGTGGCGCAGTCATTGGTTGGGCTCACGCCGAGAGATTCACGCGAGAGCGTATGCAGGGGAAGATTGATCAGCTCGACTACGAAATGAAGTGCATCCAAGAGCGCCTTAAAGATGCCGAGATGGAACTACTGGCGGCAGGCAAATGAGAGGCGATTGGAGGCCATCCAGAGGCACAAAGATTACGCTACCGAGCTGGTATGCCAAGGAGTTCAAGTATCCCAAACCAACTGATGTGCAGGCTACATGGCGGCGCTTCGGTTGGAAACCACCAAGTGAGGCTAAATTATGGAAACTATCCTGATCTTTTTCCTTATCGGCTTATTCGGCATTTTTGTGGTGATCGGCACACTGCTTTGCTTTGTACTGTTTTTGTTGGACTGCGAGGTTGAGTGATGGTGAAAGAAAAGATAGATTTGGGTAGAGCAATCACTGTGCGCCTCACCCAGACCGAATACGCCGAATACATCAGGCTTGGCGGTGTAAAGTTTTTTAGGCTTTTCCTGCAATCAAGTGCAGGCATTCAGAAAGAAATAAAGGAGAAGAAGTGAAGTCTGTACGCCTGCCACGCATCATCGATCTGCTACAGCGCGTTGGGTGTACGGCGCCGGAGGTGGCAGCCAAGGTGTATTGCACCGAGAGATCGGCGCAGATACTCATCAACAGACTGCGCCAGCAAGGTGTCGTACACATACAGGAGTGGCGTAGATCGGGCAATGTTTGGGTGGCGGTGTACAGGTATGGCATTGGCACTGATGCCGCCAAGCCCAAGCCATTGACGGCGCAGGAGAGGCTTAAACGCTGGCGAGCCAAGGAGTCCTTAGACGATCATGCTTTTCGCATGGCCAAGGAAAGAGCAAAGAAGTGGAAGATCAAGCGCGATCCGCTGGTGGCTGCGCTGTTTGGAGATGCAAATGGATAACAAAGATAGAAGAGCCAGAATTGAATACTGGGAAAATGATGGTGAATTTATTCGCGTTTCATATACGCAAGAAGATGGGCAAAGAGTTACCGCCTCATTTCATCGAATGGGATGGAGAAAGCCACCATCCCAAGTGCTTAAAAAGGTAATTAACGCTTTGCGTAGGGGTCCGATGGCTGTAATAGGCCGTATTCAAAGTTCGGTAAAGTAGCAGGGAAAGCAGCGCCAGATGCTAGTGCTGCTGGAATTGCAAGCAATCCCTTATTGCGTACAAAATCTAAAAGGTTCATTAAGTCTTCGCGGGTTTTGTATCCCCTAGTTTCTGATGTCTTTTTGTAAATATCGAAAAGATCGCCAGCAGGAGTCATAGCGCCTTGGCTTAGTTTTGCTTTATCTGCTGGTGATAGTTTGTTGAAATATTCTAAAAATTTTGTTGTGACAGCGCCAGAACCCTCTGGCTGAGTCCATGCGCTTGAGTAATCAATATAGTCACTGACATTTCTTGTTGGCACATAATCAGTCGCGCCCAAAGCATTTTGCAATTGATAAATTTCTGACTCAGGCAATGCCTTTGGCCCAAAGTTAATTGCAGCAACACCTTTACCATAGTCCACCAAAGGTATTTCATCGCCAGCCATACGATAAGCAGCTCTTATATTTTCTTCACCAACTTTTTTCTGCAATGGAAAGAATGCGCTTTCACCTTTTTCAAATGGAATTTGCGTATTCCAAGTAGATGCATTTTGAGCAGTAAACATTCCTCTAGTGGCTGCCGCTGCTGATAATTTGTCAGCAATATTTTGCGGCACACCAGGGTTTCTTACTGGTGCAGTGACAGGAAACTCGGAAAGGCTTACAAAGCCAGGTTGCGTTTCCAATGGGTATGGCGCCAATGTAGGCGCCTTGAGTCCTGTTTCTGATCTTGGACCAGCGAATGGGATGCCACCTGGTGGCTGATATGCGCCTTGCATACCTCTTGTTTTAATTGGCTGTAATCCCAATGCACTTTGCAGAATGTCTCTGCCTTGTACGTCTTGAAATGCTGATGCAGCTCTTGAAGAAAAATTAGCTCTTGATCCTTGTGGAAGATCGATCAATTCTTCCATAAAGCCAGTACCGCGGCCTGGGATCATTTCATACGGCTCGGCAGCAAAAGCAGTTTTCAAATCGCCTGGTGCTTTTGGCAAACTAAATACCTTGCCGCGTGACTCCATTTGTCTAAGTCCCTGCAAGTCTTCAAGTCTTCTAGCCAGAGAATCAATGTCTCTTTGTTCTGACATTGAAAGTTGAATATTTGACGGCTGCCATTGATAAGGTTTTAAGCCAGCCAATTGCTCTCCATATCCAGCTTCACGCAAAATATTTTGATAGTTACCTTGATTTAACAATGTTGAAAAATCAGGTGTTCCTCTGATCAATTCTGGCGTCAATAAACCCTTGTCAAGTATTTCTCTGGCACGCATACCCATAGAGGTTTGACCCTCCATCAATGGCATTGCAAGTGACCACATTGTCTCTTGTCCCTCGGATGGGAACATATCAGCCTGTTGTGCGCCTTGTCTTAATCGTGCGCTGGTGGCTATGTAGCCTGGTGTTAAGCCAGGATCACCCCTTGCGATTTGTAATGCTGTTGGTGATCCACTGAATAGGTTTTGATTTACGCCAAGAGCGTTTGCCATCCAAGCATCATTGGTAACCTTGTAGACATCATCAGCAAGGTTTCTATAAAACGAATCTACCTTTGGTCCAGATAGAGTTACCTTTGTGGGATCGGATGTAGACAACGATCTAACAGCATTGTTTTGCCACGCCTCAAGTACTGACTCTTCGCCTTTTGTGCCACTTACACTGCGGCCCATAATTTCTTTGATCGCTCTTGCGTCTGTGGGTCTGCCGGCAGCAGTCCAATTTTTCCAAGTGTTTAATGTATTAAGCAAATTCATTTCAACGCTTGTCTGCGGTGATAAGGCTGCAAGCAATGATGCAAATCTAGGTGCGTCATCAGCGCCAAATACATCAATGATGGCCTGAGTAGATGCGCGATACCAACCCTGCTTTGGAGCGCCAGCTTTAGCCATCGATGACATTTCTTTTGATGATGGCAATATGTCAAGCAGCTTGCTTATTTCTCTTACAGAATCTTCATTGGTAATAACTTTTTGAACTTCTTGACCAGTCATAAACTGCGATGCTTTTGCAAAGTCAGGATATTTTTGTTTTAACTTTTCAAAAGTTTCTTTTTCGTCAGTCGAAAGAATTTTCTTTTGTTGACGCACCAGCTCTTTGCTTGTTTCACCTCGTACTGGCGCAACTTGTGGACGTAACGCTCCAGTTAAATTAGCGCCTTGACTCATTGCTTTCTTTGGCGCAGTTGCAAAACTAGGCTGCGGTGCAAAGGCATCAAGCAGTCCAGCACTCATGCCGCCACGATCCATGATTTGCGGCACAACGCGCTCTGCAAGCCTCTCACCAGCTCTGCCTAATTGCATTGCTGGCTGCTTCAACGCACGCACGCCTGGCACTAAGTCAAGCGCCAAGCCCGCGGGAAATGCAACTTGTGCAGCATCAAATGCAGCCTGTCTTCTAGGGTCAAATACGCTGTACGCATCAGCAGTGTCGTATGGTGTGTTTTGCAATAAGCCAGCGCCAGCACCATAAATCCTTGGATACTCATCTCGCAAGAAGTCCAACAATCCGCGAGTACCTTCTGCCGAGTAGTCTGCCGCGCCAAAGGGGTCTTGGTAACTTGTTGCCATGATTTATTGTCCTGCGAGGTTTGACCCGATTATTCCAGTTTGTCCACCGATATAACCACCAGTCCCAGCGGCGCGTGAACGCGCCTCATTTAAGCGGCGAATTGACTCGGACAGATCAAGTAGTTTTTGCTGTTCGCGTGAAA
>Ga0209354_10000583_pt1 | contig 17037 bp, 25 predicted proteins | sample LauGreSpBDMM15DD_2_FD_187562 | JGI IMG/M metagenome (GOLD analysis project Ga0209354, IMG submission 187562) | Freshwater lake microbial communities from Lake Michigan, USA - Sp13.BD.MM15.DD (SPAdes) (version 2) | ecosystem: Environmental > Aquatic > Freshwater > Lake | place: Lake Michigan...
ACGGTGGGCGCACTCATGAAGTTCGGCGCACTCAAGGGCGTATCGATCGGATACATGGCACTCGACGGCGGCGTGCGCAGGGCAAGCAAAGAGGACGCAACCAAGTACGGGACAGGCGTGAAGCAGGTCTACTCGAAGTGGAAACTCCTCGAGGTGTCCGTTGTCTCGATCCCGAGCAACCAGGAGGCACTCATCAACGCCGTGAGCAAGGGCATTGTCAGCACGGCAAGCCTCAAGGCTCTCGGCTGCGAAGTCCAAACTAAAGATTGCGGCACAGGTGCAGGAGGATTTCAACCTGGCAACGACTGCAGCGGCGAAGGCGGAGGTGGCAGTGGCGGAGGCAGTGGCAGTAGCAGCGACTCGGGCGCAAGCAAGCCAAAGCCTGCAGCCCCGAAACCGAACAACACGCAACAAGCAAGAGGAAAGCCGCCTGCGGCAAATCTTGAAAAGCCAAAGCCGCACAACATAAAACTTCCAAAAACACCAGGAAGATTAAATGTCGACGAATTTTCTTCTGCACTTGGCGCAATGGGATACACCGAAACAGGAAGAACTTCACCTGCTAGTCGAGGTCAAGATGGCACGATAACGATAAGAGATCAAAATGGAAACTCCGCAACAGTTCCAACTCAAGACATTGTCAGGTCGGTGTATGCAAATTCATCATCGCCTGACACAAGCAGCGTCAATGTTCCTGCTCGAAAACCAAAAGAGTATTTAGTTTCAATCGTCATGCCTGCGTATGTCCAGTCTGACATCACCGACGCTGCCAAGACTGCGATCGCCAAGATGCGTGGACAGTTTCGCTGACCCGCCTATAGTCTCAACATACAGGTGATTCGGATCGGTGACCCTAAACGGTCGAACGAGTGACTCGAACTGCGGCGTAGTTCAATTCATTTATTCCCATCATTAGGAGACACCACATGAAAATGTGCACAGTAGAGGAACTGCAGAAAAATCTGCAAGTACTCGCAAACCAAGTCGGATCGAAGCGGTTTACAGCCGCCAAGAATCTGATGCTCGAAGGACTTGTGATCGTGGATGCTGACGGTAACCCCGTCGATCCATCGAGCATCAAGTACGAAGTCACGCTTTCACCCGCTGAACCAGCCGTCGAAGAGGACGCAGTTCACGAAATGGAGACACCAGTTGTCGAAGAGCCAAAGGCTCTCGCAGACGAAGTCGCCAAGGCCGTCAAGTTGGAACTCTCCAACAAGGCAGCCGCTCACCCAATCACAACTCGAAAGGAAATCAAAGTGCAAGGAAAAATTTACTCAAAACTTAAGAACTTCAACAGCCAAGACGAAGCATTCGCCTTCGGCTCTTGGGCGTTCGCATGCATGGGCTACAAGAAGTCTGCGCAATGGTGCGCCGACAACGGCATCATCACCAAGATCGCAAACATCGAAGGCAACAATTCAGCAGGCGGTTTCATCGTTCCAGAGACCATGGAGAACACGATCATCACGCTTCGAGAAAAATTCGGAGTCATCCGAAACCATGCTCGAGTTGTGCCGATGACAAGTGACATCCATCGCATGCCACGACGAGCATCGAATCTGACTGCATCGTTCGTTGGCGAAGCCAGTACAGGGACTCAAACCAATGAGACATTCGATCAGGTCAACCTCGTCGCAAAGAAGTCAATGGTTCTTACGAGATTCAGTACCGAACTCTCTGAAGATGCAGTGATCAACTTTGCCGATGACTTGGCTGGAGAGATGGCTTTTGCGCAGAGTAAACTTGAAGATCAGTCTGCATTTATCGGCGATACAACCTCGACCTATGGTGGCATCACAGGACTTGCAACTGCAGTCGGATCTGCAGGCGTTACAAGTGTCGCAAGCACAACTGCCGCCGCAATCACGCTTCAGGAAGTCATGTCAGCATTCGCAAAATTGCCACAGTACGCAGACAACACAAACACAAAGATTTTCTGCAACAAGTCAATCTGGAATGCTTTGTTCTTGCGCATTGCTTATGTGTCAGGTGGAAACAATGCGGTCGACTTGTTGACTGGTTCTGGTCAACTTACTTTCGCAGGATATCCAGTTGTTCTCACTCAAGCCATGAACGGCTTGCAAACAACTGGACAAATCATGTGCCATTTCGGGGACATGTCGCAGGCAGTCTACTTCGGATCTAGGCGGGATTCTACGGCGATCGACTTCTCGAATTCCGCATTGTCGGCGTTCGAGCAGGACATGCTTGTCTATCGTGCTACGACTCGTTGGGATCTTGTTTGCGCAAATGTTGGTGATACAACGAACGCAGGTTCAATGATCACTCTCAAGACTGGTTAATCCACACACAAAAGAAAGAAGGAAAATACTATGGCTATGAATTTACAAGGTCTCAAATCAGTTTGCCCACTCGGTCCGATTTCGTTCTCGGCTGCAGGCACGGCAATTTCAGCAAGCGTTGATGCGAAGGGATACGAAGAGTTGCAGTTGGTTGTCACAAAGACAACCCATGCAAATGACTACATCACCGTCCTCACGATTCAACAATCGGATGACACAGTCTTGACCAACTTCGCAGCCGTGACTGGCTATGTTGCTGGAACAGACTGGACTTTGTCATCGTTGACAGGTGGCACAAACGCAGCAACTGAAAAGGCTGCAGGCGTGTTCAACATCGACCTGCGTGGCAAAAAGCGATACTTTCGTGTTCTCGTCACCAACGGTGCGGCAACAGGAATCGTCGGCATCACAGGCACGCTCGCTCGAGGCGAGCAAGCACCGATCACCGCAACTCTCCAGAATGCTGGCGTTGTTGTGAATCCGTCCTGATTCAAGTCTCAAGTTTCAATACCCAACGGCTCGGAGTCGAAAGATTCCGAGCCGTTGTCTTTTGCGTGGTATGTTGGTTCGCATGAAACTAGACCTAGGATGCGGACAAACTCGGATCGAAGGCTATACACCGTGGGACTGGTCCACGAATAACGATGTGTCATTTCTTCCGTTCGCAGATGGCTCGCTAGAGGAGATCCGTGCGAGCCATGTACTCGAGCACATCGAGCGTCCGTACTTGCTTGAAGTTGTGCAGCACTGGGTGGACAAATTGCAACCGGGTGGAATCTTGCGCATCGCAGTTCCTGACTTCGACGAGATCATTCGCCGTGCGCAACTTGACCGTGATCAGGAAGACCAAACTGGCAAGCCTTTCCCGTGGGAGGCGTACATCATGGGCGGACAGATCGACACATTCGATCAGCATCACACGCTTTGGAACGATCCAAAGTTGCGAATGCTTTTCAATCAGGTCGGCATCACCGAGATCATGCCGTGGAAAAACACAGAGACGATCGACTGCAGCGATCTCCCGATCTCGCTCAACCTCGCAGGTCGCAAGCCGCTTGCAGTTGGTGCGATAACGCAGCCTCCAAAGTATCTCGACATTAAAGGCGTGATGACGATGCCAAGGCTCACATGGACTGACACGATGTTCTGCTGCCAAAAAATTACTAGCGCACTCGGCATTACGATCACGAACTCTTCAGGCGTGTTCTACGGGCAAGGCATGCAGCGCATCCTCTCGATGCTCACACAGGAGACCGACATCAAGTGGGCTCTGACGATCGACTACGACTCGCTCTTTGACTGGCAGGACATTGTCGCCATGCGTGAGATCGCAGAGCGGGACGGTCTCGATGCGCTCGCTCCGCTGCAGTCAGGTCGTGAGCGACTCGCTCCGCTTTGCGTTGCCTCGACCAACTGGATTCCTCGCAAACTCAACACGCACGACCTGCAGCAGGACTGGTTCGAGGTCTCGTCGATGCACTTCGGCTGCACTTTGATTCGCATGGACTCGCTGCGCAAGTTGCCAAAGCCGTGGTTCTGTGCGATGCCAAACGACGAGGGCGACTGGAGCGGCGACAAGATCGACGACGATATTTGGTTCTGGAAACAAACGCAGAAGGCGAACTGGAAGATTGGCGTGACACCGAAGGTTTCCATCGGTCACATCGAGACGGTCGCAACATGGCCTGGTCCGAAGCTGCAGTCGCTGCACCAGTCAACGCACAACTATCTGCGATCAGGCAAGCCCTGGTATGTCAAGAGTCGTGAGGGATGGCGCAACGGACCGCAGGATCAACCGCCCGAAATTGCACCGCCTGCATAGGATCAATTATGGCAGTAGGACAATACGCACTCACGACACTGGCAGGGCTCAAGGCGCATCTCGGGATCACGGTCAACACATACGACACGATCCTCGAACAGTACATCGATCACGCAACTGCGAAGATCGAAAGGTGGATCGGTCGGCAGATCAAACTGCGCAACTACTTTGAGTGGTATGGCGGCAACGATGTTCGCAGCGTCAAGGTCAAGCAGTATCCGATCAACAATGTCGTTGGCGTGTACACAGGACTTGCAGCAGGAATGACAATCTCATCGACGACTGCAAGCGATGTGCGGTTGACGATCTCGATCAACACCGACCCGCTCGGCACAGTTGCAAACGGTGTGCTCGCACCTGGTGTAACCCTGACACGCACGACAAGCGCAGGCACTCCAACTACAAACACCTTGGAGTTTTCAAGTTATCCCACGACGACCTCGCTCGCCACAGCGATCAGTACTTACGCAGGATTCAGCGCAACGGCAACGACTGCGATGCGATGCGCACAACTGCACCCTCGAGCCGGTGGCGATGTCAAACAATCGTCAGTCGTGCTCACAGGTGTCAATGTCTCGAGCGAGTTTGTCTACGACTCGTACCTTGGCATCGTCACGATCCGTCAGGACGCATTCCCGACGATGACATCGCACAACGCACGATATCCAAGTGCGCTCCAGTCAACGCTGATCGAGTACTCCGCAGGCTATACAACCGTGCCCGACGACATCCATCAAGCGTGCCTTGTGATTGCAGGCACAATGTACTTGTCTCGCAAGTCGGACACATCGCTGCAGAGCGAGTCGCTCGGCGACTACTCGTACTCGATGGCAAGTGCGGATTCATCAAAGGCAATGATGGAAGACATGCTCGGGAGTTGGAAAGAGATCCGATGAGCGTTGACGGTCTCATCGCACAGTTCGGCAGGTCGCTTGAAATCTATGAGCGAGCAGAAAGCGTCGATGCAGGCGGCGCATATACCCGTGTCTATACAGCGTCGGTAGTACTTATCACGGTGTATCTGCAGCCGTCGACTCCAAGCGAGTCAATGCTCAATGGCGCAATTCGAGCATCGACAGGTCTGACCGCTTATGTTAATGCGGTCGACGGATCAAGTCTTGCTACTGGACAGCGGCTTTACGACAACGAGACATCGGTCATGTATGAGATCACAGGATTCCGCAGACCCGATATGCGCAGCGGTCCTGACTCGATGGCGTACTTCATCCTTGCGCTGACAACGGTCGAGGGTCAAGAATGAGCGCAAGCCACAACTTTTCTGCTGCTGACATTATGTCGGCAAACATTGAGGGCATCGAGCATGGGTTGAAAATTGCCATGATCGAACTGCAAACGGAATTGCGTGAAAGATTGAGTCAGGTTGGAACAGGCGCAGGATATTTCGGAGGCGCAAAGAAACTAGGTTTCTTTCGCACTCGGTCTGCACCAGGTGAACCTCCTGCCGTTGACACTGGGACGCTGCGAAACTCGGTGCAGTCCAAGCCACAATACATTGCAGGCACAGGCATGACATCGATCGTGCTTGCAGGGCTTGTCGCAGGTGTGAACAAGGATGCACGCATTCCGAGGTGGCTTGAATACGGCACGCCAAACGGACGCATGAAGGCTCGACCATTCATTGCGCCATCGCTTGAGGTTATTCGTCCAAGCGTTGCAGGAACTATCGGCGATCAGATGCAGCGATCGATCAAAAGAATGAAACGACGAGCAATGAGGGCGGCCCAATGAGTCAAGTCATCCTGACCACGATCTACAACAAGTTGCTATCGGTTCAAACTCTTGGCTCGCTCTATCTTTCTGTCGGCGGCAGGATCTATCAACTCGAAGGTCCGCAAGGTTCGACGATGCCGCTCCTCGTGTATGCCATCAGCAACGAGGACACCACGACCTTTATGACATCGGCAGCGCAGTCCATGCACACGCTCGACTGCGCATTCACCTTCTATTTCAAGCCTGACTCGTCGGTTGTGACGGCGATGGCATCCGAGGCTCTACTGTTCTCGCTCCTGCACAAGGCGAGCATGACACCTTCGGATGTATCGTACTCGACCATCGAATCGATCTGCACTTCTCGGGGAGTGCCTACGATCAATGTAGACTCGATCGTCATCGACACGACATACAGAATTTTCGCAACGAAACAATCTTAAAGGAGAATCACAATGGCAGGAATGAGCGGAGTAGCAGGAAATGTAGCAATGGCAGGTTGTATCGGTGGAATCATCAAGTCATGGACAGCAAATTTCACACGAGCAACGACTGACATCACAGGATTCACAAATGCGACACGCAATCGAGCGATCGGCATTAGCGATGTCACTGGCTCATTGACAGGATCGATTGACGACTCGGCTTTGCTGATGCCCTTAATTGGAATAGCATCGACTTCTGCCACATCACCAGTTTCGCTGACGCTCACGGCACAGGGCGGCAACACGATTGCATTCCTTGCGCTGATTGACTCGGTCACCTTGGGAGTGGCAGTCGATGGAGAAGCAACCTTCTCATGCAATTATGCCATCGCCTCAACTGCGACCGCATACACGAGCGCAGTAACGACTACTGTTTGGGCGTGAGCGAAGAATTCAATCCATTTGCAGGTCGTCACGACTCCCCTGACGATTTGCGGGTGGAGTTTTTCTTTCAAGGCAAGCAGTACGCTCGATGGGTTGGCGCAATGGATCGCAAAGATGCGCTGCAATTTGTCATGCTTGCTGAAAACATATCGCCATCGTTGAGGCGTGATCTCGTGCGTGTTACTATCAAAAGTCGAAAGGAACTCGCACGATGGAAACCAACAAACCCAAAGCCCGTCTGGTAGCAATCGGGAGGCACATGCTCTCGTGTCTCTCTGCAAACGACTACATCGAGATCGGAGAGCGCAGATGGCACGCACTTCACAACCGAGCGCAGGAGATGCTCGAGGACTCCCGTGCTGACTCGGCGCAGCGAGTCGAGACCATGAAGGCGATCTACGACCTGCGAGACCGTACGACGCAACTGGCGATCCAACACGGCGCAACCCTTGAAGGTGCGCTCGAAGTGATTGAGCACGCATGCAAGAAGGCGAAGGTGGACGGCAGCGAGGCAGTTGCGCTGATGCAGCCCGAGGTGGTCGTGTCGACTGCGCTCGCACTGTTCGGCATCGATCTCGATGCGGAGTCTTCAAGCCCAAAATGACAGCGGGGAGCGGCGACCTCGACTGGCATTCGCTCGCCGCATTTGTTTCGCACTACGCACCAGGCTCAACTGATCCGATGGCGTTGCCAGTGGATCGACTGCTTGCGATCGCACACGCAACGAGTGCGCTGCTCGTCCGCAACGCAGAGGCACAAACGCAGAGCATGCGTAGGATGAGATAGCACTATGAATCCATCCATCGAAGTACAGATCACGGCGAGACTCGATCAACTCGATGCAGGATTGAAAGTTGCTGAAGCCAAGATCAATCAGAGTGCCGTGACTATGGGCAAGGCGGGCGAGCAGGGCGGCAACGCATTCGTTGAAAACCTTGCTACAAAAATAATAAGGGGAACTGCGATTCTTGGAGTCACGAGCGCACTTGGCGGAGTGCTTTTGAACGCCGTTAAAGGTATCAACGCACAGAAAAGCGGTGAAGAAATAATGACATCCATCTCTGATGGGCTTGTTGCAATGGGCAAAAGCCTTCCTATTGTTGGCATTTTTTATGCTGCCTTTGAAGAAGTAATAAACGGTGCAGACCGATTTGCTGAAGAACTCACAAAGAAACTTGGCGCAGCAGTCGAAAGGCGAATTGAATCGACAAAAAAATTGATGGACATGTTGAAATCATCTGCAGAAAAAACCGAAGATATCAATCAAGCAGCCTCTGCGGGCAAAGACCCGTTAAAAATGCTTGACGAAGAATACAGAAAAACCGATATTGATGATCAGAAAGAATTTAATGATGAGCGACAAGCAGAAGACGAAAGATACGGAGCAGAACGCAATGCAATTAAAGCAAAAAGTGCTGCAGCAGGACAACAGGGAAGCGATTTCTACAATCGTGAAATGAGGAAATCGGAAACAGATCACCTTGCCAAAATGGAAGAGATTCAAAAATATGCAGAGAATCGAGATTCTGCACGACAAGCAAAATTTCAAGCCAGTAAAAATGAGATTGATAAAGATGCGGCTGATCAAAAGGTAAAGACTGCCGATGCTGCACAAAAAGCAATTGAGGATGCAGACAAAGCAAATCAACTAGCGGCAAAAGAAATGGGCAATGAAATGGTTGCCGACTGGAAAGTGCAGCAGAAGGAAAAGTACGACGCTGCAGTCCAAGCGCAACAAGACATCATCGATGCAGAGAAGCAAGCGCAGGCACAGATTGACAAGGTCGGTCGTGTCGATCAGATGGCAAGTCAGGCAGCGCAAGGCATGATCAGCAGCGGACAAACTGCGCTCGGTCAATTCAACTTTGCGCAAGCAGGCGCAGGTGGGACTGCGCTCGACATGGCGAAAAAGCAAGTGATGAGTCTCGAAAAGATCGAGGCGGCAACTGCCGAACAAGTCCGACTCACGAAAGAAAATAAGGGCTTCCAATAATGGCAACGGTCTACGAACTTTTCACCAGTCGCAAGTATCTCAACAACGAAGGCAAGCCTCGTGCAGAGCGTCAGTTTGTTGTCGTTGATGCAGCGGACGAATCCGTTGTCGTTGGCTTGTTTGGCTCAGACTTGCCTGGCGAATACGAACACTACCCCAACGATGCAGGCTTGCCGTACGACATGCTCGCATTTGACTTCTCGATCACGAAAGATCCGAGTGCAGTTAGCACATGGCAAGTCACGATGCGCTATCGAGCGGAGATCGGCGCAACCTCGGGCTTCAACAATCCGACATCGACTCAACTCGAGCCCAACGAGGTTGGATATCGAACGGCACGACTTTCGATGCAGGCGGAGTTCCGTGACCTTTGGCGTGACTTCGCATCGGTAACAGCATTGCAGGCGGTCGCAAGTGGCGACTACTCAGTGACAGACATCGGCGGGAGTTCCATCGATGCAGGTGGCATTCCACTCTCGACGCTCGTGTACAAGCAGGAGTTCTCGATCCTGATCACCGATCAATATCTGCCTGATGCACAGGCGATTGCAACGCAGATCGGCACACGCAACGCATCAACATTTTTGAACTATCCGTCAGGCTCGGTTGTGTTTGCAGGATGCAACTGCGAGACGATCCCTGAGGTCGGGCGCAACTCAATTGAGTATCGCTTTATCTACGATCAGGCGTATCACCAGATTCAATATCCCGTCCGAGGCAATAACGGATCGCCGATCCTTTCGGCAGCAGGATCAGGCTCAATCCTCAAGGGATCAGCAGCACAAGTTTATTTTAAGCAGCCGTTCAAGTACACAAGCAACTTCAACAACCTTTCTTACTACTTCGGAGGACTCTAAACATGGCAGACGAAATCAATATCTCACTCAATGTCGATGTCTCGTCGGGCAACTATCGAGCATCGTTTCGACCCGGCACGATTCAGCCTGACATGGCGACGATCACAGGTTCGGACTTGGTGCAGACAATTACCACCTCCGCATTCCAAGCACTTGGCATTGGCGCAAGCGTGAGTGCAGGTGGCTACTTTTGGTTTCGGAATTTGGACACAAGCACAAGTGTGACATTTAATCCGTCAATCAAGATCGCAATGGGCGCAACAAACGGTGCTGGAACTTCAACACCGTTCCTCAATCTTCGACCAGGGGAGTTTGCGCTCGGTCGCTGCGTAACAACGACGATGTGCGCTCTGTCATCGACTGCCACCGCCAACTTGCAATTCGGAATCATGTCGCTGTGAAACTTCCTCGATTCACAAGTGGAAGCATTGGGAGGCTCGACTACAAGTCCTTGAATCAGGCGTTCACCGCCATCGAGAAGATGGACGGCAAAGCGCAGGATGGCGGCTCGCATGAGGGCGCACATCGTGAGTCGTTTATCGCCACGATCACAGGACTGATGACCGACTCGCTGCAAGGCGCAAACCAAACCACTGGACAGGGCACGCTGTTCAAGACTTATGTCTACGACTGGAACGAGGTCGACATCTCGTACGGTCTTGACGGATCGAACAGCGGAGTCGGTGTCAGCGATCTGCAAGGCGCACGAGGCATCGATTATGCCGACGGCGTGACGATCACAGCACCTGCATCGTACTACCCTGCAATTGACTTTGCGCCGTATCGCAGGTTCGCCACAGGCGATGTCGTGTTGCTGACACGATGCGCAGTCAAGAGCGGCTCGACATACTCGATGATGTATTCGATCACGGCAGTCTCGGCAGTGACTCCGTTTCTTGCTCGACTGACAAACAATATCGGAACAGTTGGACTTGGTCGATATGCGTGGACGGGACTATCACGCATCATCGAAGGAACATCTGCGCTCAAGACGGGCGCAACAAATCTTTACGAAATGAATCGAGTATCAACGCCAGGAGCAGCAGGAGCGTTGACGGTCAACGGAGTTTCGTGGGGCGGTTCAGGCGATTGGGGACACGGTCAAGTTTTGGCGGGCGCAAATGCAACGCTGACAAAATTAGGTTTGCCCGTAGGTGGAGAAGGTGTGGGTACAGTAGTCATCATGCACCAAAGTCATGTGCTTGAGCCCACAGGGCAAACTACAAACGGCACTGCGTTTTACTTTTATTCTGTCGCACCAGTCTCTGCGGTGTGCGATATATGAGCGGCATCATTGGACTTGAACTCGAAGGATGTTGCTGCGCTCCACAACCGAGTTGCATGCCGCCGTTTATTGGCGGCAATTCTTGCGGGGCGCAACTTCAGATCGAAATTGACTGGCTGAATGTACAACGGCAACAGTGGGACAATTACAATGCTTTAATCACTTGCGGCATTTCTCCAGTTGGTTGCTGCGCAGCGCAAGGCAGCGGATGCTGTTCTGATTATCGTGCGGAATGCGATACATCAATACCAGCACTTGTCGGGACTTACTGCGACGGCGGAACATTGCCATGTTCTCACGGCGATGTTACGCCTGCAAATATTTGCAATAATTGCTACAACAGTCTTTGTAATTTATGGGTCGCACCGTCTGAAAAATACGGTTACAAACACACCGACAATTTTCGACTTTGCGCATTTGGATATTCTGCAGAGTGGATACCGCAATCTTTAAGTGCCGATGCTGCGTGCATTTATTCTGAAGAAGGTGGAGGCGGACCTGGTCCACTTTTTGATTTTCAAGTAATTGCCAATCCTAGACAGGCAACATGCAACACACAAATTGATGAGAATACGGTGTATCAGGGAATATCTATAGGCGTTTTGGGACAAAACCTAGACGAGTGCAACTGCACGCAAAATCCTTGTTTTGATTATTCGGGACGAACGCAAGTCACAGTGTCGAACAATGCTGCTATATGGCGCATTGGTGGATGGTGCAGTGATGGCGCAGGAACTATTTTGTATCCGTCTCGGTACGGTGGGTTTGGTTCAGGTGGTTGCGAAGATCTTGGTAATACACCGAACTGCGGCGTTGAGGGCGAAAACTATTGCAAGTTCGACAAGTCTTATTGTGCCATGGCGAGCAACAATCTTTTGCCTTTGACCGAGGGCCACACAGATTTTGCGACCATCACACGGACCTATCCGATGGGTGCAGGCGCAGTCACTTTCACGATCACAACTGCAGGCACTGGCTACACCGCAACGAACAAATCACAACTGACTTATGTCTCGGGTGGAGCGGGTGCGCCAAATCCATACGGCGCACCGTTTATACAAATCACTTCTGTCAATGGCACTGGTGGCATCACAGCAGTTTCAATATTGACAAACGGAGCAGGCGACAAAATATCAGTTGGTCAAGTCTTTAATGTCACGGGCGGAACAGTCACTGCAGTGCTTACCGTAGCAAGTGTCGTTGCGTGGAGTGCTGCGAGCAAACCTTGGTATCGGATTAAGTTGCGGACTATCCCAGTTGAGCATTCGCAACTGCAAGATGATCCAAATGATGAGGTCCTTGCTCTTGAGCGTTGCAAAGACTTGTTGCAAGTGTCGGAGGATCTAGCGCACTTCTGCAAATACAAAGATTGTCAGGCCTTGCCATCGACAGATCCATGTCCTAATCCATGCGAGGACTTTGAATCCGTCACGCAACCACTTTGGCTTGATACAAATTACTCGGGCACTGGTTTTCAATCTGACTTAAACTTCATGGGCCGAACCATCCAAGTGGATGGCGTTGATGTCAAGACTCCGTGGGTCACTTTGGCGTTTCACTTGAAATGGGAGTTGAATGCAAGCGGAGTACTTGTGCGTGACGAAATTTTGTACCACTGCTTCGGGACGCAAAAAGAATATGAAACTTTTTGGTTGACCGATTCAGGCGGTGCGTGGCAGGCCGAAGGAACTGTAGTTGCAAACAAGAAAAAACTGTTGTGGCTTGGCATTCGTGGCGACCCTTACAACATTAAGGATGCAGCGACTGGCGAGTGGTACACATACGGAGACGATCACTATTCAGAGTGCAACTCAATTCAGGGTATCCGTGGAACAAATCCACCCAATCTATTCTGTCCAGGATGTGCGCCTGCATATTGCGCTGCGAATGAATGCAACGGAGACTTGGGGCGATGGCTGCCTGACAACTCCGACGAAGTGCGCATCAAATCTATGAGCAGCAGTATTGTGGTCATGGAAGGGCGTGAACGATATCACTACAAATATCAAGTCTTGAATTACGATCGATCTTCGCAAACTGCCACGGAAATAGTATGAGTCACAATGCCATTTGAAAATTGCTGTTCTGGTCTCTTTAATTTTGCACCTACTGGGTGCGGGCGTGCTTTTTTGAAAGTAGGGTTAAACTTCTGCAACACCTGCAATTCGATCTATAGCAGTAATCCTTGCCCGACTGATGTACAAGGTTCGACGACTTGCGATGAGTGCTGCACCAATGCCGATGCTTTTTTTTACGGATTATGCCAGTCTGGTCCGCCACCGCTTCCGCCGAATCCACCGTATTCCGTGGGGATTGAATACAACTGCGAAAGTGGCACGGCCGACTATGAGATGTTTGCGTCGTGGCGGAACGGCGAAGCACGCAACGCATGCCTTGTGGCAGGAGGTCACACATGGGTGCTTGAAGCAATGCCTGCCGCTTCACTCTATGGGCAAGCACTGAATATCCCTAGTTCGATGTACATGGCCCCGAACAACTTTACATCCACAAACACTAGTTCTTTTATTGGTTCGCAACAAGGCAGCGACACTTGCGGAAAGCCTTGCGCTCGTGACTATGGGCTGCAGGTCGACCCGTGCCTGCAACCATGCGGGCTGCAAAATTGTGGCTACCCTAGTCTCATCTCATCTTATACTTTACCAATATGAACGATCCGCTCGCAAGTAAAACTTACAACCAGCAGATGGCAATGATGGAAGCACAGAAAGCGCAACAGGCGCAACAAGGCGATGCAAACAGACGCACGCATGGAAACGAGCAGGAAGAAAAACAACTCGAAGATGTTTTGTGGGAGGCGGAACAAATCCGTACAGGCAATTTGCATCTTGTGATAAACAAACAGATGGAAAATTACGAAGCAAAGTTGGGCAAAAATTCTCCACGCTCGCTGCTCGAAAAGGCAAGATCATTTGTTGAGGCAATGGTGAGTGCAGTCAAGGACGCAGCACCGACCAAAGAGGTGTACGACGCTCGCATCAATGTTTGCATTGAGTGTCCTGCATTTGAAATTGCAATAAAAAATCCAAAACAGATTGGCCACTGCAAGGCGTGCGGCTGCGGGAAAAATCCGATGAGTGCGTTGTCGGTCAAGGCAGGCATTGCAAAAAGCAGTTGCCCAAAAAAACTGTGGGATGTGGATCTGACGATCGATCCCGCAGCCGTTGCGCTCCCAATCGCCTCACCGCCTGCCTCATAATCTTTCTTGTCTGGGGCGGTGCAGGCTTCCAAGTGTCCGCACCGCCCTTTTCTACTACGATCGATCCTGAAGCGTCCGTTTCACGGACTACTACAGACACCACCCATACCCAAGGAACGCACCACAGGCGATCCTAGCCCGTCAGGTCTGGACGGCTGGAGATGCCGCACGCATTATTTGGCAAATACTGTGGGTGGTCGTGGGTGGTCGTATGGATCGTGTGGAGGGAGTGTAAAAAATTTGTACAAAGACTGTAGATAGACTTGACAACGGTCGATACATAGGTCATAGTTCACACAGTTCAGACACCCGCCGAAAAGGCAGAAAGAAAACACAATGACCAAGCAAACAGAATCACAATACGACGAGGGATCAAACGATACGGACGCACAGATCTTTCTCAAGAAAGCAATTCGAGTCTTGGACGGTGGCAAAGACTTTGACTTTCAAGCGGACAAGAAACTCACAACGAATCAGATCAACGAACTTTACAAACTCATTGTCCAATCACTGCACGCATGATTGCTCGCCCCACTCGCCTCACAAGGCGAGGACGGCCTGCACTCCGCAGGACAGTTCAGACACAAGAAAGGCAAACACAAATGATTTCAGTACTACTCGTCGCTTCGCTCGCAGCATGCATCATCTTCGTCGTCGCAAATACAGAGTCGGTCGACAAGAAATGCAATGTCAATCGCTCGTATCACAACAGCAAGAAAGGAAAGAGATAATGCCAAAGCAAATCGAAATTGATGCAGTCATTGCACGACTGGTCAGCATGACGAACGACGCAAAAAACTACGGAGGAGTGACAGTCCTTCGTCGAAGGAATGAGGAAAAAACAGCCGAGCAGATTTTTGAATTGCTGCAAAATTCCTTGGACACAATGCTTGCACTTGACCTCAAGGTCAAACTGCTCTCGTACGACATTTGGCAGAATCGCTGAGTTCTCGCCCCACTCGCCTCACAAGGCGAGGACGGCCTGCACTCCGCAGGACAGTTCAGACAACAAGAAAGGACACACATGGACCACGCACACGGATCACCATACGACCGAGGATCGGCCGACTCCTGGTATCGACGACAACCGCAACCGCACTACATGATTGACGAGGCACGGATCGAGAAAGTCAACATGACCGCAGAGCAGATCGCAGAGTACGAGGCAGGCTTTGCCGACAACGAAAAAACAGGCGGACGAAAGGACTACGCATGAAGCCACGCATCACCACAACTCCGCAGGTCCTCGTCAACGAGATACTCGGCTCGATCGCCTGGCGACATCTCGGCATCGCAGATCTTGAGAACCTCGACGAAGATCCAGTCGATCAGTACAACCGCATCAAGATCAGAGAAGCACTCGCCGAGGCGTTCTTGGCAGGTGCAGCATGGGGCATTGACAATACGAAAGGCAACCAATGAAACAGGAATACACACCAGAGCAAATGCAGCGCATCCTCGAGACTCTTTTCCCACGCTCAAAGTATGCAACCCAACCCGCACCAGTCGAGGTCAAGGTCGAGGTCGAGGTCAAGATCGAAGACAAGCCAACAACAGAAAAGGAAGATACAAAATGATTTCTATTTTGCTTGTCAGCGCACTAATCGTATGCATCGTGTACATTGTCAGTAGTTCAGATCAGATCGATCACCAATGTGGTGTCGACCTTAAGTATCAAAACAACAAGAAAGGCAACAGAAAATGAAGCATTCAGAAAGTATCGCAGCGTTGGCTGGCGCACTGGCAAAGGCGCAACTGCAGATCGAGCCCGCATCAAAGAACGCAACCAACCCGCACTTTAGGTCGCACTACGCAGATCTCGCATCAATTTGGGATGCGTGTCGTGGACCGCTCAACACGAACGGACTCTCGATCGTGCAGTTCCCCTGCGATGGCGATGTCGGTCGCACAGGACTCTGCACGATGCTCTTGCACTCGAGCGGCGAGTACATCAGCGAAGTGGTCACCACTCGATCGCAGAAGGACGATCCGCAAGGCCTCGGCAGTGCGCTCACCTACTTGCGTCGATACGCACTCGCTGCCGTTGTCGGTGTGACGGCAACCGAGGACGACGATGGAAATGCAGCCTCCACTCCTGCAAATGCAAGAGTGGCAGCACCTGCACCACGACCGTACATCCCGCCTCCAGTCTCGCCTCCTGCGGTTAATGCGCCTGCCGTGGCGCACAAAGCATCCGTGCCTGCCGTCAATGCGCCACCTATGGCGCACAAGCCCGTGAGTCAACCAGTTGCGCAACCAGTTGCCAAGCCGGTGCAAACTGCCACAGCTGGAACAAGCGCAGTCGAGGCGATCGTCGAGTACTACAAAGTCGATCAGGGCACAGGCAAGAATGGCAAGCCATACACAAAGCACAGGATCGGATGGACAGGGATTGACGGCAAAATGATATATGGAACGACTTTCAGCGCATCGGACGGCGAGTGTGCATGCGAAAGCATGAACCTCAACTGTCCGTGTGAGATCACCTTCGTGACGGGTCAGTACGGGCTCGACATCAAGTCGGTCAAGATGTCCACCATGCCGATGTCCGCAACTGACTACGCAGGAGGTGACGATGAGATCCCATTCTGAACGCAAGCCCAAGCCGAAGTACGCAGGCAGGCTTGCACGCAAGCACACGGGTAGCGGCTGGTGCGACATCGAGACCAACTTCCCGCCGTCGATCGTTCTCGCTGCGTGCGACAAGTTGGAGCGTGAATCGTTCGGCGAGGGCTCGGACGGTGTGCGTGCGAAGGTCAGGCGCAACGCTCGCACGCTTGCTGCTCTGCTTGAGTTCACTGATCTGCGAGTTGTTGATGTGGCGAAACTCCTACACATCAACCGTGACAAGGGTTGGAACTTGCGTCGTAAGTGGATCGACCTTGACGAGGAGCAACGCCAACGGTGGCTCAAGGTAGTCTTCTCACGGTTGAAATGACAACGCTGCGGGTCGGGTGCAG
>Ga0209354_10000584_pt1 | contig 17020 bp, 10 predicted proteins | sample LauGreSpBDMM15DD_2_FD_187562 | JGI IMG/M metagenome (GOLD analysis project Ga0209354, IMG submission 187562) | Freshwater lake microbial communities from Lake Michigan, USA - Sp13.BD.MM15.DD (SPAdes) (version 2) | ecosystem: Environmental > Aquatic > Freshwater > Lake | place: Lake Michigan...
CGCCGAGTCTAACCTTGCCGTCATCATGGGCCGGATGTCCGCCTATACCGGCGAGCTCGTCCGCTTCGCTGACTTACTCACCAACGACAAGTCGCCGCACTACAACTTCCAGTTCGCGATTGGCTCAAAGGATTTCGAAGCGGGCAACGTGAAGCTCCCAGCCGAAGTCCCACCGACCCCAGGGAAGGCGTGAGGTAGGGACAGCAGTAAGGGCTGTCCTATCTGCGTGAGCAGGGCTCACGAGGGGATGGGGGGGAGGGGATAGGGGGTGGGGGGTGGGAGAGGCATGGGGATAGAGGTAGGCAGAGACATGGGGATTGGGGATAGGGGATAAGGGGGTAGGGCGCGACTGCGTCGCGTCCGTTGACCAACGATAGGTGGGCGAGGCAGCTAGGTTGGCACGCAGTGCCAACCCTACCTCAAGACAGAAGCGGCGAAGCCGTTGCACAACCCCTAGCCAACCAGTCCCCTAGGTTGGCACGCAGTGGCAACCCTACCCGATACAGGTGAGGTAACTAGGGCAGCACGCGGTGCTGCCCCTACCCGATGCAGGGAGCCAATCCTACCTCACTACGTGAGTATCTGCTTAATCACCTTCGCGGGGACGACGCCGACGAGTTTTTGGTCGAGGCCTTGGTACTTGAAGAGCAACTTGTCGTGGTCGATGCCGAAGCGATTGAAGATTGTTGCGTGGAGGTCGCGCACGTGGACAGGGTCCTTGACGACGTTGTAGGAGAATTCATCGGTTTCACCGAGGGTCATGCCGCCCTTAACGCCGGCCCCAGCCATCCACATACAGAAATTACGAGGGTGGTGGTCGCGGCCGTAGTTGGTCTTGGTGAGCGCGCCTTGCGAGTAGACGGTGCGGCCGAATTCGCCGCCCCAGACGACTAAGGTGTCGTCGAGCATGCCGCGACGCTTGAGGTCCTGGATGAGCGCCCAGGCGCCTTGGTCGATGTCCTTACACTGCGCCTTGATATCGTTCGGGAGGTTGCCGTGCTGGTCCCAGCCGCGGTGGAAGATTTGTACGAAACGGACACCACGTTCGACGAGTCGTCGAGCCGTGAGGCAGCTATTCGAGAAGGTCCCGCGGTCCTTGGAATCAGGGCCGTAGAGCTCAAAGGTCTCTTTCGATTCCTTGGAGAGGTCAGCGAGCTCAGGCACCGAAGCCTGCATGCGGAAGGCCATCTCATACTGCTTGAGGCGGGTGGCGGTCTCCGGGTCGCCGACCTGCTGGTAGGTCAACTCGTTGAGTTCATTCAAGCCATCGAGCATCTTGCGACGGGTCTCGCGGCTGACGCCCTCCGGGTCGCGGAGGTAGAGTACGGGATCGCCGGCGGAGCGGAAGGTGACGCCCGAGTATTGCGTCGGCAAGAAGCCAGCCGACCAGAGACGGGCAGAGATGGCCTGCACGTTGGCGCCCGGGTTGGTGTGGCGGGCATGGAGGACGACGAAGGTGGGGAGGTCCTCGTTCAAGCTGCCGAGGCCGTAGGAAAGCCAAGAGCCCATCGACGCCTTACCGGGCACCATGTTGCCGGTATACGAAAGCATATTGGCCGGCTCGTGGTTGATGGCCTCCGTGTTCATCGTCTTGATGACGCAAATGTCGTCCGCCATCTTAGCTGTGTAAGGCAGGATATCCGAAATCCAGGTGCCACCTTTACCGTATTGCTTGAAGCCAATCGACGAAGGGGCGACGGGGAAACGGGCTTGGCCAGAGGTCATGCCCGTGATGCGCTGACCGTTACGGATGGAGGGAGGGAGGTCCTCGTTAAAGCGCTTCTCGAGCTCGGGCTTCGGGTCGAACATCTCGAATTGAGACGGCGCGCCAATCATCGAGAGGTAGATGCAGCGCTTCGCCTTGGCCGGGAAATGCTGGGCACCAGGGAGGCCAGCGGCTTGGGCTTGGCTGGCGAGGGACTTGCCTAGGAGCGAACCGAGGGCAATGCCCCCGAGGCCCATGGCGTTCTGGCGGAAGAACTGTCGACGGTTCTGGCGGAAGTTATGCTCGACGGCGTCAAAGGGATGCATGGCAGGATTATTTGTTAAGGGTTTCGTCGCGATTGAACATCTGCGAACAGACGAGCGTCCAGGCAGCCACCTCATTGGGCGGCAGCTTGGGGTCGACGGGTTTTTCGCCGGCCTTCAGGAGCTTGGCGGCCTCCGCAGGCTTAGCCGCGTAGTCCGCACGGAAGGCGGCCAGGGACTTAGCGAAGATCTGCTGTTCCTTGGCGGTGGCCGGACGGGACAGCAGGAGAATGCTCAGCTGGTCGATACGCGCCGCATCGGTGGTCTGCTCCTTGAGGAGCTTTTCGGCGAGGACGCGGGAGGCTTCGACGAACTGGACGTCATTGAGTAAGTTCAGCGACTGTAGCGGGCTATTGGAGCGTTCCCGGCGCGTACAGAAGACCTCGCGAGAGGTTGCATCGAAGTTGAGCATCATGGGATGCGGGGCCGAACGCTTGAGGAACGTATACATCGAGCGGCGGTAGAGACCTTCGCCCTTATCAGGCGTGTAGAAGCGCGTGTTGCTGCCCGTCATCGCCACGTCGCTCCAGATATTCTCGGGCTGGTAGGGGCGGGTGGAGGGACCGCCGACCTTATGGATTAAGAGCCCAGCAGTGGAGAGGGCGAGGTCACGGACGATTTCCGCATCCACGCGGTAACGAGGCCCGCGGGAAAGCAGACGGTTCTTTGGATCCTTCTCGAGTTTCTGTGGGGTGATCGCGCCCGACTGGCGGTAGGTCTCGGAAAGCACGATTGTGCGGACCATCGCACGCACGTCCCACTTCTGGGCCACGAACTCGGTGGCGAGCCAGTCGAGTAATTCGGGGTGCGAGGGTTTGTCGCCCATGATGCCGACGTTCTCGGTCGTCTCGGCTAGGCCTGTACCCATGAATTGATACCAGAGGCGGTTCATGGTGACGCGGGCCGTCATTGGGTTGCGGCCGTCAACCAGCCAGCGGGCTAGGTCGAGGCGGTTGGCAGTCTTACCTTCGATCTTAAGGGGGGGCAGTACGCGGGGCGTACCGGCTGGGATGGTCTCGGACGGTTGCGTGTATTCGCCGCGGATCAGGAGCTTGGCGGTGGCCGGTGTGGCGTTCTCCTTCATGATGAGCGTCATGGCACCGCGACCTTTAACGACGTCGAGTTCGGCCGTGGTAGCCTTGATTTTGGCCACGACGGATTGGTCGGATTTATCGATGCGACGGTCGTAGTAGCTCCGCAGCAGGGCGACGGAGGCGGCGGGGGCCTTGGCGCCTTCCTTACCGACGGCGGCGCGGAGTTCGGGGACCTTGCCCAAGGTGGCGACGTCACCGGCTTCAACCAGGGCCGGGATGATATTGGCGGAAACCAGGACGATGCTGGTGGCCCCGGCCTTACTGCGAGTACCGTAACGGAAGGGTGTCGTGGTGCGGATGGTCGCGTTGGCGGGGAGGGTATTGGTATCGACGAGGTTTTTCTGCAGGTCGCCATCGATGTAGAACTTCACGCCCTCGGGCTTACCTGAACCATCATAGGTCGCGATAATCTCGACTTCCTTGTTCACGGGGATGGCGCCCGCGGAGCGGACCTTGAGTGCCTGGTCGGGCCAGGTCTGGATGATGTGCATGACGGGGTTACCGTTCTCGATCCAGAAATCCCAGCCGCGGTAGTTATTGCCTTCATCCATCCGCGCGAGCACGGCACCGTTAGTCGTCTTGGTCATCTTCAGGCGAACCTGCACGGCCCAGGCCTGAGTCTTTTCAAAATCACCGAGGGTCGCGTGTTCGTAGGCGGACGAGCCATCCAATACAAAGCCACCTTGCTTCTTGTTGTAGGCGGGTTTGCCAATCGCCTTAGCCGTGAGGGCAGGACCGGTCGGCGTCTTAACCGTCAGGGGTGTCTCGGCGTCGAACTTCCAGCCCGCCGGAAGTTCTTTCGCTACGATGGAGCTCGGGCTGGCCTGGGCGCGCCATGCGGCGAAATCTTTGTCGGCCTTGGCCTTGCGGACCGCGTCATCCTTCTTGAGGGCAGCGAGCACGGTATCCAATTCAGCCTGCTTCACGCGGTCTTCGGGACGAGCGACCAGCATGGACGGCGGGTGGTTGGCGTTATTGCCGTCGAGGGCGGACATCGAAGTATTCCGGAAGAACGCGGCCATGGCGTAGAATTCCTTTTGGCTGATCGGGTCAAACTTGTGGTCATGGCAGGCCGCGCAACCGCTGGTGAGCCCCAACCAAACTGCACCCAAGGTCTCGACCTGATCCTTGGCGTAATTCGTCATGACCTCTTCGGAGATGGCGCCGCCTTCACCGGTCGTGGGTAAGCAACGGTTGTAGCCGGTGGCGACGAGCTGCTCGATGGTCGCATTGGGCAGGAGATCGCCGCCGATTTGTTCAATGGTGAAACGATCAAACGGCATGTTCGCCTTGAAGGCGTTGATGACCCAATCGCGGTAAGGGTAGATATTGCGAACGTTGTCGATGTGAATGCCGTGGGTGTCGGCGTAACGCACAGCATCCAGCCAGTGACGAGCCATCTGCTCGGCGTGCTGATCCGTCTTGAGCAGACGCTCCGCAGCTTTGGCGTAGGCGCCGGGCGAAGTGTCCGCCAAGTAGGCGCGCAACTCTTCGGGAGTGGGCGGCAGGCCCGTGAGGTCGAGGTTGAGTCGACGGAAGAGCCGTTCCTTGGCTTCGGGTCCATTCGGCTTCAGGCCGTTCTGGGCGAGAGTGGCGACCACGAAGGCATCGACGGGTGTCTTCGCCCAACCCGTCTTGTCGGCGGGCGGAGTCGGACGCTGTGGTGGCAGGAAGGACCAGTGCTCTTCATACTTGGCACCTTCGTTGACCCAGCGACGAATGAGTTCGATCTCGGCCGGCTTCAGTTGCTTGTGCGACTCAGGCGGCGGCATGACCTCGTCCTGGTCTTTATTGAGGATGCGCTGAATGAGGGGCGACTTGTCGGCCGCACCCTTGACGATGACCACGTCGCCGCTCTTGGCGGGCTGGAAAGCGAACTCAGCGCGGTCGAGGCGGAGCTTGGACTTGCGCGAACTAGCGTCAGGCCCGTGGCAGTGGTAGCAATACTCGGAAAGGATGGGTTGGATATCGCGGTTAAACGAGACGCCGTCGGCGGCCACGGCAGCCAGCGGGGCCAATAGAAAGAGGGAAAGTCGAGACGACATAACTAGGGGTAAGACCAACGTAGGCCCTCGGGTGTTCCCTGCAACCCTCCTAAACAGAAAACCCCTCATATGAGGGGTTTTGCAAGAGCCTGTAGGAGAATTACTTTACAGGAGAATAGTCCATCGGGACCAGGAACTCGGACTTCACGCCATCCTTGATGGTCAGGGAGCCGCCGGCCTTCTTTTCCGAGGCTTCCTTGGCGGCGCTCCAAGCCGGGTCGGCACGGAAGCCGTCGAAGCTGGCCTTGGCGGCAGCCTCAGACTTGTGGCTCAGGAGGTAGATAAGGGTGTTGCCGGCGACGAGCGGGGACTTCGCGCCCTTTTGGTCGGCGGCGAGGTTCCAGTAGCTGACGTTCGTCATGCCATGCTTCTCGAAGAGCTTTAGGGTGTGGTCGCGGAAACGGGCGTTGAGGTCAGGCAGGCGGCCGGCTTCGGTCGTGTAGGTGCGGAGCTCGAAGACGCCTGGGCCGTAGGCCTTGACCTGGGCGAGGGCGGAATAGTCGGTCGCAGTGAGGAAGGCAGACTCTATCTTGGTGATTAGCTTACCGTTCACTTCGGAGGCCTTAGCGGCGGCCTTCCAATCGGGGTCGGCCTGGAAGGCCTTCCAGGAAGCATCGCGGGCGGCACGGTCGGGGTAGGCGAGGAAGTAGACTAACTTGTTTTCCGTGTTCTTCGTCGGGACGAAGTAGCCGAGGCTGGTCATGCCATGCTTGGCGAAGAGCTTTAGGGTGTGGTCGCGGAAGCGGGCGTTGAGGCCGTCGAGCTTGCCTTCGGCGGCGTAGTAGACGCGCATCTCGAAGAGACGGGTGTCGGGTTCGGCGGCGACGGCGGCGGTCGCAAACAGCCCGAAGGTGAGGAGGCAGAGCAGGGTTTTCATATTATTTGAGGAAAGAAGAAAGGTTCTCGCGGGTCACGAGTTGGAAAGGGATGAGGTTCTCCTTGGGGCAGGGCTGTTTACGCGCCAGGAGGAGGGCGGCGTCAACGGAGCCGCGGCCTTGGCCAACGGCATCCTGGAAGACCGTCGCATCGAGGCGACCTTCTTTCACCGCGGTCAGCGCTTGGGCGATGGCATCGATGCCGATGACGGTGACGTCCTTCTTGATGCCCGCACGTTCGAGGGCGAGCAGGGCGCCCATGGCCATTTCGTCATTATGCGCGAAGACGGCTTGGAATTTCCCTTTGTGGGCCTGAATCCAATTCTCCGTCAGGGCCATGGCCTTAGCGCGATCCCAAGAAGCGGTCTGTTGGTCAATGAGTTTGAGGCCAGGGTATTTGGCGAATACCTCGCGGGCGCCGGCTTCGCGCTGGAGCTGGGCCGAGGTGCCCATGATGCCATGGATCATCAGGACGCCACCTTGGCCGTTCAGTTTCTTGGCGATCGCTTCCATGGCGATACGGCCGGCTTCGAAGTCATTAGAGCCGATGTAGCTATCGCCCGCCGATTTGGTCACCTGATTGACGAGGACGAGCGGGATCTTGGCGGCCTTGACGTAATCGACGGCCGGGGTACTGGCCTCGAGCTCACAAGGGTTGAGGATGATGGCATCCACCTTTTGGGCTACGAAGTTCTCGACTTGGCTGAACTGTTTTTGGACGTCGGACTGGGCATCGACCATCACGAGTTTCACGCCGGGCTTGGTCTTGGCATATTCGACGATGGCTTCGGAAAGTTTCGCCGTGTATTCGGCGGAAAGGTCCCGCGAGGAGAAGCCGATGAGGATTTCGCCTTCTTTACGTTCGGCCGGCTTTTTGCAGCCAGACAGGAAGAGGCTAAAGATGGTCAGGGCGGCCAGCATCGAGCCGATGGCCAGGCGGGGGGTAGGACGCATGTCTAAGGATTACGAACGGGACTGACGGCGGTCGAGCCAAACCGCACCCACGATGATGAGCCCCTTAATCACGGCCTGGTAGTACGAAGAGACCCCTTGCAGGTCCAAGCCGTTATTGATGATGCCGATGAGAAGGACGCCGAGGATGGTCCCGCGGATACTACCGACCCCGCCAGATAGGCTGGTGCCACCGATCACGACCGCGGCAATGGCATCGAGTTCATAGGCTTGGCCCGCGTTAGGTTGTCCCGTGGTGATACGAGCGGCGAGGACGACGCCCGCCAAGCCCGTGAGTAAACCACAGATACCATAGGCGAAGATTTTAACCTTGGTGACGGAGACGCCGGCCGCGCGGGCGGCCTGCTCGTTACCGCCGACCGCGTAGAGGTGACGGCCAAGGCGGAAGCGTCCGAGGAAGAGCCAAGCGAGGAGCGCGACGAAGGCGAAGCAGAGGACTGGAATCGGCAGAGGCCCCCAGTCACCAGCGAGGTTGGTTAAGGACGGGGTCATATCCGCGACCGGTTTGCCGCTACTGAAGATTAAAGCTAATCCGCGGGCCATCGTCATCATGCCCAGGGTCACAATGAATGGTGCGATGCCACCCCACGTCACGAGTACGCCGTTCAGCAAACCGCAGAGGGCGCCCGTGATTAGGCCCATAGAGATTGGCACGACGAGCGGGTATTCACCGGGATGGGCGAAGAGGGCGCAGACCACACCGCTGAGTGCGACGACGGAGCCGAGGGAAAGGTCGACGCCGCCGGTCAGGAGCACGAACGTCACGGCGACGGCGAGGATGCCGTTGATGGAGACTTGGCGGGCGACGTTGGTGAGGTTCGAGGCCGAGGCGAAACTATCGGTCGTCACGGAGAGCACGAGGGCGAGGGCAATGAGCGCAATCAAGATGCCGAAGCGGTTCAGGAAATTGCGGTCGAGGGAGGGACGGGCGGCGTTCATTGGGGCATGGCGTGGCGGAGGATTTCCTCCTGGTTAGTTTGGCGTGGGTCGAGTTCGGCGGAGAGTTTCCCTTGGCGAAGGACAAGGATACGGTGAGTCAGGGAAAGGATTTCGGGCAGCTCAGATGAGACCAGGAGCACGGCGGTGCCTTGGGCGGACAGCCGTCCGATGAGTGCGTAGATCTCCGCTTTGGCGCCGATATCGATACCGCGGGTAGGTTCATCGAGGATCAGAATCGCTGGTCGGTTAAGGAGGGCGCGGGCGAGCAGAACCTTTTGTTGGTTACCGCCACTGAGTTCACGAATGGCTTGCTGGGGGCTGCTGGCTTTGATGGCGAAATCCGTCGTCGCGGTCTGCGTGGCGCACCTTTCGGCAGCGGCGTCAAGGAGGGCGCTTCGGCTGAACTGGGGGAGAGCGGCGAGCGTCAGGTTATGCTCCACACTCATCGCAGGAACGATGCCCAAGCCTTTACGGTCTTCGGTGACCATGCCAATCCCGGCGGCGATGGCCTCGGCGGGGCAGGTGATGCGGGTCGGGACGCCCTGCAGGAGGATTTCTCCTGAAGTGGCGGGCGTGAGCCCGAAGACGGCACTGACTACTTCGGTCCGCCCAGCGCCCATGAGTCCCGCGAGCCCGAGAACTTCGCCCCGACGGAGCGTGAAAGAGATATCACGGAAGGACGGCTCGCGGGTCAGGCCGCGGACTTCGAGGATAATATCGCCCGGTGTTGTGGTGATTGGAGGGAAGACTTGCGCAAGCTCCCGGCCGACCATGTGTGCAATCAGAGATTCAGGTGAGAACTCAATGGCCGCTTTCGTGCAGACCAGCTGGCCGTCGCGGAGGACGGAGATGCGATCGGCTAAACGGAAGACCTCGTCCATCTTGTGCGTCGTATACACCACGGCGACGCCGCGTTGGCGGAGGGTATTGATGGCGCTAAACAAGGCGGTGACCTCGTGGTCGGACAGCGCGGCCGTCGGCTCATCCATTAAGATGACGTCGGCTTGGCGAGCCAGGGCCTTGGCGATTTCGACCACCTGTATCTGGGCCACGGAGAGGCGGCGCATGGGCTGGTGGGTATCGAGGTCCGTGTTCAGCTGCTTGAGCCAAGACTGGGCTTGGCGATGCAGTTCGGCGCGGTCGACCCAGCCGAGTACGTTGACCGGCTCCATGCCGAGCAGAAGATTCTCCGCGACGTTGAGGTCAGGAATCGGCATCAACTCCTGGTGAACCATCGCGATGCCTTGGGACAAAGCATCGTGCGGCGACTGGAAACGCACCGACTGGCCGCGCCATTCGATGGACCCACCATTCGGCTGATACAGCCCAGCCAACATCTTCAGTAACGTCGACTTGCCGGCACCGTTTTCGCCCATCAGCGCATGCACCTCGCCCGGATGAAAATCGATCGAAGCCTCCTGCAGAACGGACAGACCACCGAAGGTCTTGGTCAGTTGGCAGGCACGGAGCATGGGGTTTACTTCGCCGGCGGAACGATGGTCGGCACGTCACCCGCTACTTCCTTCGGCCAAGCCGTCAACGGGCGGATCTCCAAGCGACGATACTCGCACGCAGCGGCTTCGGATTGAATCTGGAGCTTGCCGGCCTTGAGAGGGATGTCTTGGTCCGAGCCCTTTTCGCGGTAGCGCGAATTGAGGATGACGTTCACGGTCCGGCCGTTTAGGCGGAATACCGCGTTGCCGTTTAGGGAGTAGACCTCGAGAACGTTCCACTCGCCCGAGGGCTTTTCTTGGTAATCGGTGCCATGCCAGACGCGGTTCCGCATCATGCGTACGGGAGCCTTCGGATCGTAGACGACCGTCTTGCCTTCATCGCGGACCGGCACGTCGATAATCGCGCCAGCGATAGGCCACCAATCGCCCGTGTCGCCTTCTTGAACTTGGTATTCTTGGCTGCGCATCCAATTCTTACCGCCGGCCCCATGTTCGCCAACGCAGTAGAAGAGGATACCGTTATCGCGGACTGCGTTGAGGCGCGGCTCCCACTTCTTGGTACCCCAGCGCTGTTGCGTGCGCAGGTGGAAGTTGTCGTAGGACTTCAGAGACGTCAGGCCGCCAAAGACTTGGCCCGTGATGTGCAGGACAGGTTCGCCGTCGACGAGCTTCGCTGAGTAGACGTTGAGCGGGTCGCGGTTGAGGCCGAGTACGGGGTCTTCCTTGGCGGTGGCACCACGGGTGTAGCCGGGCACCTCGTAGGAACGATGCGGGACGCCCAGCCACTTTTCCCATTGCGACAATTTCTCATCGAGCATCGGGGTGAAGGCAGGTTCATCCGCGGCGAAGGCCACCACGGTCAAACTACACAGTAAAAAGAAGGGGCGCATGGTAGAGGGCTTAGCGGACATCGCGCCAGAGCCACTTGAGGGCTTCGGGCATGAGCATGGCGCCGTGACGAGGGTTGTGCGTGCCTTCGCCCATCACGAATTGGTAGTCGTAGCCCTTGGCCTTCCAGGCGTCGGCCATCTTCTGATTCGCTTCAGGCCAAACGCCAAACTGGTTGGTCAGGTCATGCGTGCCGTCCTGAGAGTAGACGCGGATATCCTTCTTCGGGCTGTCCATAACCATCTGGGGGAACTGGTTGCCGCCGACTTCCTTGCCGTTAGAAATAACGCCGCGGATGTTGGTAAAGCTGCCGATGGTCGTGAAAACTTTGCTGAAGGCATCGGGACGCTGCCAGGCGGCGTTGAAGGCGCAGATACCGCCGGAGGAAGCGCCGCCGATGGCGCGACGCTTAGGGTCCTTGGAGATCTTGTAATTCTTGGCTTCGACGAGCGGGATCATTTCTTCGAGCAGGAACGTGACATACTTGTCGGTGACGTTGTCGTATTCGAAGGAACGATTCGACTTACCGAGCGGCTTGCCATCCTTCCCCTTGCCGGTGGGGTTGTTCTTGTCGGGGGCGAAGCCGGGGTTGATGAAGAGCGCAATCGTCACGGGCATCTTACCTTCGGCAATCAGGTTGTCGAAGACCGTCGAGACCCGCCAGTTGCCCTTGGGCCCGATGTAGCCCATGCCGTCTTGGAAGACCATGAGGCAGGCCTCTTTCTTGCCGTCGTATTGGGCAGGGATGTAGAGTGCCCAGTCGCGACCGTAACCGGGGAAGGTCTTCGAGTCATCGAGGTGGTACTTGATGATGGCGCCCTTGGGCACGTTGGCCTTCTCCTGGGAATCGGGCCCGAGGACATACTGGCTGTCCCAGTCTTTCTTGGCTTCGGGGGCAGCCGGCGCCTTAGGGGCGGCAGTTTGGGCGGAGGCCACGGAGGCCAGCCCGGCCAGTAGGCAGGGCAGGAGGGTACGGAGGGAGCTCATCGGGGTCTGGTCAATGAAGCAGAGCCCTCAAGGGTGACAAGCCCAAGTGCCTTACTTCGTCGGTTCTTGGCCGACTTTCCGCAGGTGCCAGAGTTCTGGGAACCGCCAGTGCGTGAGGCCCATCACCCCAAAGGTAGCCAAGCCCCCAAAGACCACCGAATTGACGGTCCCCAGCAGCCGGGCCGCCAGTCCGGATTCGGCCATCCCTAATTCATTGGAGCACCCGATGAAGACGGCGGTCACCGCAGAGACACGCCCCATCATCTCAGGCGGGACGGTCGTCTGCAGGATGGTTTGGCGGATGATGACATTCACGGCGTCCGCCGCGCCCGAGATGAGGAGGAATAAGAACGATAGAACGAAGGCGGCTTGGAGGCCGAACCCGAGCTCACTGGCGAGGGGGATGGAAAGTCCGAAGCCGATGATGCAGATTCCGAAGACCGCGAAGGACGCATAGAGGGCGGGGCCAGCCCGCTCTAAGGGCGGGCGGATAATCAGGTAAATCGACATGACGACGGCACCCATCGAAGTCGCGGCCCGGAGGAGGCCAAAGCCTAATTCATTGACCCCGAGCATCTGCGCAAAGATCGGCAGCAGGGCGACGGCCCCACCGAGGAGTACGGCGAAGAGGTCCATCGTGAACGCGCCGAGCATGATGCGGTGGTTATATATGAAACGAATCCCGGCCGAGAGGCTTTGTAGAATGGGCTCAGGGGTCCGCGACTGCAGGAGCTGCGTTGGCTTCAGTAGGCTGGTGGCCACCAGCGAACCGACGAAGCAACCTAGCATGAGTCCATAAGCCAGCGGTTCGCCGCCCAGCCAGATCAGTAGGCCTGCGAGGCCGGGGCCGATGACGCAGGCAAGTTCGAAGAGTGTATTGCGCCAGCGGACGCCGCTCGGGATGAGTTCCCGTGGGATGAGCTCGGCGATCATCGCCTGACGTGCGGTGGTAAGGAAACTACGGGCCAGGCCGCCCAGCATGACCATCGCGTAAAGGCAGGTCAGCTGAACCCAGGTTTCTAATTGAAGGAGGCTCTGGGCAAATAGCCCCACCCCTAATAACGTCATGGCAGCAATGGCCCAGAGTGCGATGCGTCGGCGGTTCTGCGTGTCAGCGACATGACCGGCAAAAAGAACCGCACCGACAAAGGGGATGACCTCCGCGAGGCCAATCGCGCCCAAGGCTAAGGCGGCGTTGGCCGTGTCAGACTCAGTCAACTGGAAGACCTGCCAGGCCACGGCGACGCCTTGAATCTGGATACCGAGTGTGCCGAGCACAATCGCTCCAAGGTACAGGCGGAAAGAACCGTGCTGAACGGCGGAGGCCTGGGGCGCGGTGGACATCGCGCCGAGTTAGGGTGGGAGCGACCCGCTAGGCAATCACGGCTTTAACCACGTGACCGGCGATGTCCGTCAGACGGTAGTAACGCCCTTGGAACTTGAAAGTCTGACGTTCGTGATCGACGCCAAGCAGATGCTGCATGGTGGCGTGTAAGTCGTGGACGTGGACCTGGTCCTTCACGATGTTATAGCCGAATTCATCGGTCTGGCCGTAGGCTTGCCCGCCTTTAACACCGCCGCCGGCCATCCAAAGGCTGAAGCAACGCGGGTGGTGATCGCGGCCGTAGTTGTCCTTGGTAATCTTACCTTGGCTGTAAGCGGTGCGACCAAACTCTCCGCCGGAGATCACGAGCGTGTCCTCGAGGAGTCCGCGTTGCTTTAGGTCCTTGATGAGAGCCGCGGAGGCTTGGTCGGTCTGCTTGCACTGACGCGTGATACCGCCAGGCAGGCCGCCATGCTGGTCCCAGCCTTGGTGGAAGAGTTGAACGAAGCGGACGCCTTTTTCAATCAGTCGGCGGGCTTGGAGACAATTGGCAGCGAAGGAGCCAGGGGTCTTGACGCTGTCACCGTACATGGCGAGTGTTGCCGCCGATTCTTTTGAGAAGTCGGCAACTTCGGGCACGCTCGTCTGCATGCGGTAAGCCATCTCGGCTTGGGCCAGACGGGCATCGACTTCGGGGTCGAGCTCGGTGGCACGTTGGTCGGCGTTTAACTTACCGAGGGTGTCGAGCATGCCGCGTCGGGCGTGCGGAGAAACGCCTTCAGGGTTCGTCAAATAAAGTACGGGTTCCTTGCCGGCCTTGAACTGGACGCCTTGGTGTTCCGAGGGCAGGAAGCCCGCGCCCCAGAGGCGAGAGTAGAGCGGCTGATCCTTACTCGCATCTTGCGAGACCATGACGATGAAAGCCGGCAGGTTCTCGTTCATGCTACCGAGACCGTACGAAGCCCATGCGCCCATGGAGGGTCGACCCGCGACTTGGTTACCCGAGCAGAAGAACGTGATGGCTGGGTCGTGGTTAATCGCCTCCGTGTGCATCGAGCGGATGACACAGAGGTCGTCCGCCATTTCGCCAGTGTGGGTGAGGAGATCGCTGTATTCGATGCCTGACTTCCCGTACTTCTTAAAGTTGGTGAAGGAGCCGGCGAGTGGGAGCGTCGCCTGGTAGCCACTCATGCCGGTGAGCCGCTGACCTTGGCGGACCGAATCCGGCAGCGGCTGCATGTGGCGTTCGCGCAGCAGCGGCTTGGGGTCGAGGGTCTCAAGCTGCGAAGGGCCGCCAGCCTGGAAGAGGTAGATCACCCGCTTGGCCTTGGCTGGAATGTGCGTGCCCTTAGGCAGTGGAGCCGCGTGGGCGTCTCCCATGATGCCACGCATAGCAAGGGCACCGAGGCCGAGGGCCGACGCGCCGAGGAAGTGGCGCCGCGTGGGCTGCATGAGACCGTCGTAACTAGGGAGGGGGTGGCTCATGGGATTAGCGGGAAGTCACGGCAGCATCGCTCGCCAAGATGGTGGAACAGACGAGCGTGAGCGCGGCCAAGGCTGGGTCAGCTGAGATGGATGCGGCTTTGCCCGGGGCGGCGGCACGCTTGCCCTTGGGCTCGGCCTTAGCCTTCGGGTCGGGCTTTGGTTCGGTCACCACGGGCACGACAGGCGCGACAGGAGCGAGTTGAGCCAGCTGAGCTTTCTGTTGGGTGTAGAGTTCCACTAAGGCGGTGAGCTCGGTTGGGCGAGGGGACCGGGTGCAGACATGGCGGAAGGCTAAGGTAATCTGGTCCTTCGGATCCGTCGCTTCTTTGCTAATGCGTAAGGCGATTTGCTGGGCTGACTCCACGAAGCCGGGATTATTCAGCAGCACCAGGGCTTGGAGGGGTGTGTTGGTGTTCAGCCGCTTGGGCTGACAAATCTCGCGGGAGCCCGCGTCGAAAATCAGCATATTATCCGGCGGGGAGGTGCGTTTACGGAAGGTGTAGACGCTGCGGCGATGGGCGTTTTCTTGCACGCTGGCGCCGCCGACTTTTTCCACGAGTTTGCCGGAGGCCAAGAGGGCTTGGTCGCGGACCATCTCGGCGGTCAGGCGGAGGACTGGGCCGCGAGCGAGCCAGAGGTTGGCGGGGTCTTTTTCACGGGCCGCAGCCGTGGGCGTCGACGACTGTTGGAACGTTGCGCTCAGCACCAGTCGACGGAGCATGGCCTTCGTGTTCCAGCCGCCCCGGATGAAGTCGACGGCGAGGGTGTCGAGCAATTCTGGGTGCGTCGCTTGGTCGCCTTGCAGGCCGAGGTTCTCGCTCGAAGCGAAGAGGCCGTTGCCAAAGACCTGCGCCCACAGTCGATTGACGGCCACGCGGGCGGTCAGTGGGTTTTTCGGGTCAGTCAGCCAGCGGGCAAGTCCGAGTCGATTGCGCGGCTGTTTTTCGTCCCAAGGGAAGACTTGGGTGGGCACGCCTGGCTCGCACGGCTTGGTGAGGTCGGGCTTATCGTATTCACCGCGGGTAAGCACGTAGGCCTTAGGCGCCAGAGGGGAATGCTCCATCGCGAAGAACGCGGGGACCGATTCTTGATGAGCGGCGAGATCTCGGCGCGCCTGTTGGAGTTTCTTCCACGCTTCTTGGTAAGCCGTGTCCGTCCGTTCGCGCGCGTGCGTCAGCTGAACCTTCGATGGCAGTGTCTTTGGATCGATTCCGTGTAGGCTCGCCACCTCAACGGCGGTCAGCGCTTGGTTCCAGAGCTGAACCTCGTCGAGGGAACCGTTACGGAAGCCGGCATCACGCGTGCGTGAGCCGATTTCGAGGGCGTTGTTGCGCGACTTAGCGTGAAGCGTATCCCGCACCACCGTCGTGGCGATCTCGCGGCCATCTAAGTAGAGGTGGAGGCCGGAGGCCTGGGAAGAGCCGTCATAGGTCGCCGTGAGGCGATGCCATGCGTTAAGCGGCAGTTCGGCTTTGGTGATGATAGAGACCGCGCTATTGGGCCAGAGGTGAATCATGCTCCAGCGGAGTTTCCCCTCGGTGACCAGCAGTTCCACGCCAGTCGCATCGCCGTCGCCGGTATAGAAGCCAGTGGAATGCAGCACGGTGGCGCGGGCGTTCTTTTCACCGAAGCGGATGAATGCGGAGAACGTGAAAGGCTCGAACCGGCCCAGCTGGCGGAAGTCGGGGAGGATGAAACCCGCATCGCCATCAAACTTTACCCCTTGGCCTTTCACCCCGGGGGTCAGTTGCAGGTCGTCGGGGTCGCTGCGGCGTTCAAACTTCGCGGGCTTACCGTTGGCGATGGCATTGTCGGCGCCCGTTTTGGTGAACACATCCAGCGGAAGGTGCACGGCGGGGGCGGCCGGGGCGGTCGGGCCGAGGTTGGCTGAAGACGGAGTCGGGATAGCCGCCAGCGCTTTTTCGGCGTCGGCGATGGCTGCCTTTAACTGCTGTTCCTTGGTGCGGTCGGCGTCGGACTTGAATAAGCGCACAAATGGTGGCGGCACTTCGCCGTGATAGGAGAGAAGGCCATTCTCGTTTTGATCACCGAACAGGGCGGCCATCGAGAAAAAGTCTTTTTGGGAGATGGGGTCGTACTTGTGGTCGTGGCAGCGTGCGCACTCCATCGTCAAACCCATGAAGCTGTAGCTCGCTGTACTGACGCGGTCGTTAATGCCGTCTTGGCGAAATTCCTCGGCGATGGAGCCACCTTCGAAGGTCATCCGGTGCAGGCGATTGAAAGCCGTCGCCACGCGTTGGTCCTGGGTGGGATTAGGAAGGAGGTCGCCCGCCAATTGCTCGGTCAAGAATTGATCGTAAGGCTTATTGTCATTGAGCGCTTGCAGGACCCAGTCGCGCCAGGGCCACGCGAACATCCCATTGTCCCCGGTGTAGCCCCAAGTGTCAGCGTAACGCGAGAGGTCGAGCCAGCTGACGGCGAGGTGTTCACCGAAGCGTGGGGAAGCGAGGAGGGCATCGACGCGCTTCTCGTAAGCGTTGGGGGATTTATCGGCGAGGAAGGCGTCGACCTCGGCGGTCGTTGGCGGGAGGCCGGTCAGGGCTAAGGAGGCCCGGCGAAGGAGCGTCACACGGTCGGCAGGGGCCGAAGGCTTCAAACCGACTTGGGCAGCTTTCGCGGCCACGAAATAATCGAGCGGATCCTTGGGCCAAGCCGCATCGGCCACTTTGGGTAGTGGGTAGGCCTGCGGTGTGACGAAGCCCCAGTGCCGGTCATACTTCGCCCCTTGCTTGATCCAGCGGGTGAGCACGTCTTTTTCCGTGGCAGTCAGCGGACGGTGCAGCTCGGGTGGCGGCATGATTTCTTCTTCATCGGTGGAGCGGATACGCCCGATGATTGCACTCTTGGCCAGGTCGCCGGGGACGATGGCGGTTTCCCCACTCTTGAGTTTCTTGGTGGCACCGGCAAA
>Ga0209354_10000591_pt1 | contig 16873 bp, 16 predicted proteins | sample LauGreSpBDMM15DD_2_FD_187562 | JGI IMG/M metagenome (GOLD analysis project Ga0209354, IMG submission 187562) | Freshwater lake microbial communities from Lake Michigan, USA - Sp13.BD.MM15.DD (SPAdes) (version 2) | ecosystem: Environmental > Aquatic > Freshwater > Lake | place: Lake Michigan...
ATCTTAACATTGATAGCACTAAAACGTATAGCAATCAGAACGATAGTACACATAGAGTAACAATACATTATGGTGGAACTAGAAGTGGTAAGAGTTATGCTCTACTACAATGGTGTATCGTACAAGCTCTCACGGGTAAGCATAACATAACTATTGTGCGTAAGACAGTCCCATCACTTAAGAGAACGATTTTAAAAGATTATAAAGATGTGATGAGTGCATTAGGATTATGGGAGGATGGTTCGTTTAATAGCACTGATAGAGTATATGAGTTCCAAAGTGGGAGTACTATACAATTTATATCTACGGATGATGCGGAGAAGCTGAGAGGATTAAAGAGTAGCATCTTATGGTTGGAGGAAGCAAATGAGATAGATAGTGAGAGTTACTTCCAGCTACAAATTAGAACTACTCAAACGATTATCCTTTCCCTCAACCCAACCATCAGCCCCTTCCATTGGATAAGAGGATTAGAAGCACAACAATACTTTACCACATATAAGGATAACCCATACCTAGAACAATCAGTAGTAGAAGCAATTAAGGACCTACAACACACCAACCCTAAAGCATGGAAAACTTATGGGTTAGGAGAGTTCACAACCAATGAGAGAGCAGTGTTCCAATTTAACTTAGTTGATTGGGTACCTGATGATGCAGAGTTTGTGTGTTGGGGATTTGATGCAGGATATAGTGCTGACCCTTCCGCAATGGTAGCAATATACAAATGGGGTTCAAAGGATTTATATTTTGTGGAAAGCTTATATGAGAAGGGTATGGTAACGGATGATTTGATTAAACACTTCAAAGGTTGTGTGAGTGGCAGAGAGGAGATATGGTGTGATAGTGCTGAACCCCGCTTAATAGAAGAACTACATAGAGCAGGGTTTAATACGAAACCTGTTGTTAAGGGTAAGGATAGTATTAACTTTGGAATACAGGTTATGCAAAACTACACACTCAACATACCTAAAACATGCAACAACTTAGTGAATGAGTTTTATTCATACCAATGGGGAGTAGATAAACACCAACACGTAACTGATAAACCAGAAGGTGGGTTAGACCATCTTATTGATGCAGCACGTTATGGATGTATGATGAAGTTAAGTAATGTGGCAACAGCAAAAGGAAAATACGTTATAACAATAAGATAATAATATGGAAACAAACTACCTACAAATCGGAGAAGCACAAATAGATGAGAAGGGTGTAATGGAGATGGCAGCATACATTGCTCACTTAGAGAAAGAGCAAACTAAACTATTGGAAGAACTAACACAATCTAAAGCATTCCTATCTGCTACCATACACCAAAGAGCATCTGCGGAGAGTAAGGTGAGAGAACTACAATACCGATTAGATAATAAGGTGGTGATTGATATAACATCCAAACCTACAATTAAATCAGCATTTGATACAATAGAGTTAATTAACCCAGAACAATATAGAGAGAAACAAAACCAAAGATAATATGAAACAAACAATTCAAATTACAGTACCCACCGATTGGAGTGCTATAACATTAGAGAAATACCTTAAACTACATAACGATTTAAAATCCTATGAGGGAATAGATGCTGCTCAAACCGCACTCCTATTTTACCACCTATGCGATTTACCTAACGATTATCTTATGGGTTTAGATGTAGATACCTTCACAAAGATTAAAGGGGATTTAGAGGGGTTTATGCAACGTACTGACCTACCCATGCAGAAGATAATAAAGATAGATGGTAAGGAGTATGGATTAGAACCTAACTTGAGTAAGATTGCTTATGGTGCTTACTTAGATATAGCAAAATACGAAACCTTTCAGATAGATAACAACTGGGCGAAGGTGATGAGTATCTTATATCGTCCTATCACAAAGAGAGTGGGTGATTTATATGAGATAGAGAAGTACAATGGTAACATAGATGGAGATAAGTTTTTAGGATTAGGTATGGATATCCACTTCGGTGCATTGTTTTTTTTTGTGCATTTATTAGAAGAATTACCGAGTTTTATCCTGAAATCTTTGAAGGATACACCGGGGATACCTCCCAACATCAAATCAACTTTGGAAAAAAGTGGAGAAGCTATAGCTCAGTTATACAGTTAGCTAAAGGAGATATCCGTGCAATAGAGGATGTGGTTCAACTACCATTAGAAACATGCTTACTATTCCTAGCGCATGATAGTGATTTCAATAGGTTACAAACACTTATGCATAACGAAATGTTAGCAAAAGTAAAATAATCAACTACATTTAGGTTATTGATTGTTAAAATAGTAAATAAATAAATAAATGCCAAACCCATCTTATTTAGCAAGATTCGTAGCAACATCAGGTGTTTACATAGGACCTACACAGGGTAAATCATCACCAAAGAATAATAGGAGAGCATGCTTATGCATTCACTCCAATACATACTCACGTAAGTGTTGTAATGGTGCATTATTAGAGCAAGGTATAGGTTCTACCGAAGTTCCGTATTCACAAACACAAAATCAATAAAATTAGTTTAGCATGGCTATATTAAATAAAACACAATTAGAGGCTGTCAATCAAGCAGATTTCCCAGATAACTCAACGGGTTTAATTACTCCTGCTTTATTAAGAGAATTTAATACTGATATGATTGATAGTATGGCAATCACCGGTTCAGCTGCTAGTGGTACATCAGGTACGTCAGGTGCCAATGGAACATCAGGATTAAATGGTACGAATGGAGCAGCAGGTACTTCAGGATTAAATGGTACTAACGGAGTAGCAGGTACTTCAGGATTAAACGGAAGTAATGGTACATCGGGTATATCAGGTGCTGGGGGAAGTTCAGGTTCATCAGGTACATCAGGAGTATCAGGTACTTCAGGTATCAATGGGACTAGTGGAATAAATGGAACATCAGGTGCAAACGGAAGTAATGGTTCTTCAGGTACTTCAGGTATTACTGGAGATGGTGGAAGTTCGGGCACTAGCGGTGTTTCAGGAACATCAGGGATAAATGGAACTAGCGGTATCAATGGTACAAATGGCACGAATGGTGTTAATGGTAGCAATGGTACTTCAGGTACTTCAGGATTAAACGGAAGCAATGGCACTAGTGGAGTAAGTGGAACATCGGGTTCATCAGGTACTTCAGGAGTAAATGGAACTAGTGGTGTAAACGGAACTTCAGGGGTAGATGGTTCAAATGGTACATCAGGATTAAATGGTGACAAGTATGTAACAACATCTTCTACATCATTATTAATAGGAATAGGAACAAAGAATATTACCGTAGGTACTGGATTATCATACTCAATAGCACAAACTGTGTTGATTGCGTTTGATGGTGCAAACTATATGGAGGGTTCAGTAGTTTCATACAACACATCTAATGGTGCTATGGTAGTTAATTCTACTTTAGCAGTTGGTAGTGGAACATATTCTGCATGGAGTATAAACTTAGCAGGAGCAAGTGGAGGAGATGGTACTTCAGGTTCTTCAGGAACATCAGGAGTAAGTGGAACAAATGGTAGTGGAGGAGTAAACGGCACAAGCGGAGTGAATGGTAGTAGCGGAACATCAGGTTCATCAGGTACATCAGGAACTAGCGGTGTTAGTGGGAGCAGTGGATTAGATGGAAATAATGGAAGTAATGGTACTAGTGGTGTTAATGGAGGAACAGGAACATCAGGTACATCAGGTATAAGTGGTGGAGCTGGTTCTCAAGGAACATCAGGTACATCAGGATTAAATGGTTCTTCGGGTACATCAGGTTTAAGTGGAGCTGGAGGTTCTAACGGAACTTCAGGTACTTCAGGAAACACCGGTGCACCAGGAACATCAGGTTTTGATGGGACGAGTGGAACATCCGGAGTTAGTGGTGGAGCAGGTTCTAATGGAACTTCAGGAACATCGGGTTTGACAGGAACTAGCGGAACATCTTTAGATTTTCCTTTTACTGGTTCTGCACAAATCACAGGTTCTTTAGGAGTTACGGGTAGCTTAAAAGTTACTGGAGCAAATCCAGCGTTTGGTAACGTTGGTAAATTTGAAATAACAGGTAGTATTAATGCAACTCAAACTATCAATGGTTCATTCGTATCAGCAAGTGTTGGTATGAGAACAATTGAGTATCAATTTGTAGAAACTCCTGTTTTAGGTCCAGCAACTTTACCAACGTTAGCAGTTTCAGGTTCTAACTTATATTTTTGGGATAGTACACAATGGTGTTTAATAAACACTTGCACACCTACAACTACAACTACTACCGCAGGTACTACTACAACTACTGCAGCACCAACTACTACTACAACTACTGCAGCACCAACTACAACTACTGCAGCACCAACTACAACTACAACTACAACCGCAGGTACAACAACTACTACTGCAGCACCAACTACAACAACTACAACTACTGCAGCACCAACTAGTACAACTACAACAACCGCAGGTACAACTACAACAACCGCAGGTACAACTACAACTACAACTGCAGACCCTAATGTAAATTCATATAGAGTATTTAATTGTGATAATAGTTCTTCATTTGATGTAAGTTATAGTGGAAGTTTGGCACAATTATATACCTATAAATTATCAGGTTCTGGATTTTATAATGGAGAAACGTGTTGGCTTGTTACAGGTTCATTAGATTATAGTGCATCTTATAGTTATGTATATAATCCTACTACTGCTTCGTATTTTGGTTGTGAGAACTGTCAATCTCAAACAACAACTAGTACAACAACTACAACTACTGCAGCACCTACGAGTACAACTACAACTGCTGGTACAACAACTACAACAACCGCAGGTACAACAACTACTACTGCAGGTACAACAACTACAACCGCAGGTACTACAACTACTACAACTGATGGTACTACTACGACAACAACATCGGGTACAACCACAACAACAACTGATGGTACTACAACTACTACGGCTGGGACTACAACAACAACTGCAGCACCTACTAGTACCACAACAACAACAACAAATCCTTAAAAAATAACTACAAACAACTTAATAGTTGTTAAATAATTAAATACACAAATATGAACGCAAAACAAGTATTAAACAAAATCATAGCAACCCTTTCTTTATCAAAGGAAGAAGTTGTGTTAGCATACGCTAAATTAGCAGATGGCACGATTTTAGAATCACCTACCTTTGATGTGGGTGAGGGAGTATCAGTAGTATCAGAAGATGGTACTAAAACTGCAGCTCCAAACGGAGAACATGAAATTGTTCTTAAAGATTCAGAAGGTAACGAAGTTAGAATCAAAGTAACTACTGAAGAAGGTAAGATTGTTGATAGAGCAGATGTAGGTGATGAACCAACTGAGCAAAAATCAGATGAAGTACCTGTTGAAGAATTACCTGAGAGTAAAGTACCTAAAGAGAAATCAGTATATGCTGAAAGTATCGCAGGTGAAGATATCGGTGGTGAATCTACTGATGAAGCAGATGAAACTGCTGAACCTATCACTGAAGATATGGGTAAAGTAATGGAAAAATTACAATATCGTATTGATGAGATGGAAAAGAAAATCCAATCTATGCAGGATAAAATGTATCCTAAAGAAGAAGAAGATGTTCAAATGTCTGATGAGGAAGAAGAACTTCCAAAATTAAATGGTGCTCCAGTAGAGGAGAACCCTTTAGCAAAACCAACAAAAAATAAATTTAGTAAGAAAGTAGAAGCTTCATCGCAGAATTCTTTCCTATCTAGATTATATAAATAATTAACAAAAAAACTTATTAAAAAATGAGAAAAAATCAAAACTTCGCACAACCTACTGTAACTAGTACGTATGCGGGAGAGTTCGCGGGAAAATATATCGCGAGCGCACTTTTATCTGCAACTACGCTAGATAAAAATTATATCACTATCATGCCAAATGTGAAGTACAAATCAGTAATCCAAAAGATTGCGGTTGATTCTATCATAACTGATGCATCATGTGATTTCGCAACTTCAGGTACAGTAGCTCTTACTGAGAGAATACTTACACCTAAAGAATTGCAAGTAAACTTACAATTATGTAAGGCTGAATTTTTAAATTCTTGGGAAGCATTACAATTAGGATATAGTGCATTTGACACTATCCCTGCTACATTCAATGATTTCTTAGTATCTTATGTAGGTGGTAAAGTTGCAGAAGCAACTGAACAATCTATTTGGGGTGGTGTTGCTGCTACTAACGGACAATTCGGTGGTATCTACAACGCATTATCATCTTCAGTAGTTGCTGGTGGAACAAACGCTCCTATCACTGCATCACTTTCTGGTTCAGTTGATTCTTCAAACGTATTAGCTAGATTAAACAATTTAGTTGATGCAATCCCTCAAACTATCTATGGTAAAGAAGATGTATTAATTTACATCCCAACTAACGTAGCTAAAGCATACCAACAAGCATTAGCTGGTGGTGCGCAAGGTGCGAACGGATACAACAACGCCATGAACGTGGGAGAAAAACCAATGAACTTCAATGGTATTGAATTAGCATGGTGTCCAGGTTTAGCATCTTCTGCTATGGTTGCTGCACAAAAATCTAACTTATTCTTCGGAACAGGTTTGATGAGTGATTACAACCTTGTAAAAGTGTTAGATATGGAAGACCTAGATGGTTCACAAAACTTCAGAATTATCATGAGATATACTGCGGCTACACAATATGGTATCGGTTCTGACATCGCTATCTACAAAAATTATTAATTGAGTAAGTAATAGGGAGATTAACCATATCTCCCTTTACTCAAATTAAAAGATGAAAACTAAAATTAAAAATTAAATACTATGGCTTGTAACTTATCAGCAGGACGTAACGAAGTATGTAAGGAATCAGTAGGTGGATTATCAGCAGTTTATTTTGTAAACTTTACTGGTTCACTAGCTAATATAACTGATGGTGAAAGTGATGATTTAATCACCACATTACCAACAGGTCTTACTGCTTACAAATACGACCTTAAAGGAACTAGCGCATATACTGAAACTGTAAATACTTCTAGAGAAAACGGAACTACATTCTTTCAACAAGAATTAACTCTTAATCTTAAGAAACTTACACCTGAAATGACAACACAACTTAAACTTGCTGCTTACGGACGTCCACAAATATTCGTAGCAACAATGAATGGTGATTGTTTATTGATAGGACAACAAGAAGGAGCAGATTTAACTGCAGGAACTTTACAAACTGGAGCAGCAATGGGAGACCTTTATGGTTACTCATTAACGTTTACAGGTATGGAGAAATTCCCAGCATCGTTTATTTCTGGTTCTACTTTTGCTAACCCATTTGCTGGAGTAACAAATGCTCCAACAGTAGTAGCAGGAACGAACAACTAATCAGTATTTCGCTTAAAATATTAGAAGGGATAGGTAAAACTATCCCTTTTTTTTATGCTTATCACTATAATATGAGATAAGTTTGTTAAATGTATAGATAAACAAACATAATTACAACTTAATGTTAGCATACTATATATCAGGAAGCAATAACTACTCAATGAGAGTATCCCCTACTGGTTCTTCTAACCTAGTATTACAATTGCAAGATATGTACACATTAGTGAATACATCATCTTCAATTAGTGCATCAACTAGACCTTACACATATCAACCATACGAAGGTATCCTAAATTGGACAGCATCTATTGTATCAGCATCAATTGGTGAGCAGTATAGAGCATATATCAATGATGGAACTGCATCTATATGGCATGGTACTATTTCAGTATTTGCATCTCAATCAATAGATAAACCGAGTTATGTAAACCAATTAGGTGTAGAAGAAGTGTATGTAAGTAACGTAACTGATAACGAATATATAATAATGGAATAATATGAAAGGAAAACAAAACTTTTCCGTTGTGAATTTAACACAACAAGAAATACCAATCGTAAGAGAGGATACAAAAACAAGATATACATGGGTACCTGTTGGTATAATAGGACCTGATGATTATTTTCAAAACATAACTGATAGTTTTACTACATCAACAACTAATGCAGCTTGTGTAGAGGGTATATCTGATTTAATATTTGGAAAGGGTTTGTATTCTAAAGATACGGCATTCCAAACTACATTAGATACATTACTTCCACAGGAAGAACTTAAGAGAGGTATCTTTGATTTAAAATTATATGGTAATGCATCATTTCAAGTATATTGGGATGATTCTCACACTAAAATAATTAAAATATATCACATTCCGGTACAAACAATTCGTGCGGAGAAGATATATGATAACCCAAAGGTGCAAAACTACTACTATTGTACTGATTGGAGTGACCAAAAAGCACAAAAGTATAAAAAAATCATACCTGCATTTGGTACATCACGTGAAAAGTGTGAATTACTTTATGTTAAAAACTACACACCAGGTAAATACTATTATAGTTTACCTGATTGGATGAGTGCATTACAATTTTCTTTCGTAGAAGCTGAGTTATCTAACTTACACATGAACAACATTGAGAATGGTTTCTTACCATTAGTAATGATTAATATGAATAGTGGAGTACCTGCACCTGAAGAAAGACAAACAATAGAGAGTTTAATTGAGAATAAGTTTACAGGAACTCGTAATGCTGGTAGATTTATGATATCATTTAACGATAATGTTGAATCAAAACCAACAATTGAAACAATTACTACTGATAATTTGCATGAGAAATACAAATATGTAGCAGATTACGCGCAAGATAGAATATTAGTAGGACATAGAGTAACATCACCATTATTATTTGGTATTCGTACATCAGCGGTTGGATTTAGTTCTCAATCAGAGGAAATGAAAACTGCATTCTCTATTATGCAAACAATGACAATCAATCCATTCCAAAATTTAGTGATAAATGCACTAACTGATGTGTTTGAGCAATCAGGTTATGATAATACTGAATTATTCTTTGAACAATTAACACCATTAGCGATTCTTTCTGAAACTGCTGATGAAACTGGACAAAGTATTAACGAAGTTGAGGATGATATCAATGAGCAAGGTGAAAACCCTGCAACTACTGAAGAAGATGTAGTTATACAACAAAGTAATCCAAACTTCACAAAAGAATTTGAAATATTTAAACAAAAATAACAATGAGCTACGCACTTTTTATAACAAGAAACGATATTATCAAAAATTCACCTTTACAGGGTGCAATTGATGCTGATAGGTTACTACCATTCGTTCGTACTGCGCAAGATAAGTACATGCTTAATTTATTAGGTACTGTGTTGTTTGAATTCTTACAATTAAAGATTACTACTAACACAATTGGTTCATTAGATGCATATTATCAGGATTTAATTAATGACCATATCAAACCTACACTAATATGGTACTCCTGCGTTGAATACATCCCATTTTCGGGCATTCAATTCAAAAGTGAGGGTGCAGTTAAGCACAAATCAGATACGGGGGAAACGCCGTCTAAGAATGAGATTGATTATCTATTAGCAAAAGCTGAAAATAGTGCTGATTTCTATGCAACTAGATTACAAAACTATTTAGTAGCATATTCTAACCAAATACCACAATACCTTGAGAGTGTTGGTAATTTAACACAGGTTTATCCTGATTTTACTAACCAGTACTTCGGAGGTATCCAATTATAATATTATGGGATTAACAGTAGTAAATAAAGTAGGTACAAACTTTTCATTATACTATAATGTTTTAAATTATTTTAAAACAATAATGACAAATCACCCAGCGATTCAATCAGTTAGTCAGGGTGATATATACGATATAGATGTAAATGAATTTCCAGCATATCCATTAGGTAATATATTAATAACTAATGCAACATTTAGTGATTCAGAAACTGTTTATAGATGTCAGCTTACAATTGCTGATAAAATTAAATTAAAGAATAATGAATCAGTTGGTGTTTATAATAAAGAAACTATTCCTTACTTTGGTACGGATGATACCGTTGATATTCATGCAAATACATTAAGTATAATAAATGATTTAACATCTTACACTCAATACGCAGTGGATAATTTTGAAATAAATGCTGATATAAATTGTGAAGCATTTAAAGATAAATTTGAAAATGGTTTAGGTGGATGGGTAGCTACATTTGATTTAACAACTCATAACGATAGACCTAGATGCTTATATAATTTATTAACTTAATAATGAAAGAGTTTAGACAAGTAGCACAGGTATATGCAGAACTAGCTCAATTATATATTGTTAATAGAAGTGTTCCTGCTTATAAAACAGGAAACTTATACGATAGGGTTGGTTTGTATAACACTTATGAGAAGATGGTAACAATAAGACCATCCAAATCAACTACTAAATTCAAATTAGATATTCCTTCAGTTAATCTATCTCTATCATTTGCTCCTCCGGGTGCACGTTATGGAGCAATAGTGCATGAGGGTACAGGATTAGGTAGGAATTCAATACCACGTCCGTTCGCAGAAGAAGCTGCTAACGATAGAGTTATGCAGAAAACCATTAACGATGCTATGAAAGGTATAATAAATGATGAGGTTTTACCACAAATACGTGCTAGAATTGATAAATCGTTTATAAAGTTGTTGAGTAAAAGGAACTAACCCCCAATACAACATTGCTTTTTGTGGTTATATAATAAACAAACTTATGTCATTAAGCATAACCCAATATCCAGCTACCTGTTCTTTAGCACAATCACCTATGGTGTTTACCGTATTTGAGACCACTAACGTTGTTTATAGTTCATCATTTCAATATTATGCAGATTTGTATTATTGGGAAGGAGCACCAGCTGCATCAGGTTCCACAGGAGATTACACATTAACGAAGTATCCTAATACCAGTTTAGTTGGTATGTTTGATGTTAGTAGAATTATAAACTCAACCCTAACTAGTTTAGCATTTGATGATACATCAAACGTAAAGTACTATAAGTGTGATTTCTATTGGCAATATACAAATGCTTCAAACGTAATTGTATCATCATCTAAAGTTCCTAGTGGAACATATAAAGCATTAGATGGTTATGCACTATTTCAGGAACCAATCAATCAACAAATTGTATCTAAATCAGCTTACTGGCCTATCATGAGTGATGGACCTGTAACTCAATCTTTTTTAGAAGATACTTTAGGTTGGATGTCAGTTTATGTTGGTAACACAGGTGCAACTCAACCTACAAAATTAGTTTATTCAGGTTCAGCAGGTAATGCAAATTATGCATTAACTAGTAGCTTATCATCATCAGGACAAATTAGTTATTTCCCAATTGGAATGACATGTGATGATTTTCCTTTAAGTGAAAATAGTGAATTTTTTAGTGTACAAGCTTTTAATGGTAATACACCATTAGGTGCATCAATTCGTTTTGAAAAAGATTGTAAACAAAAATATCCAAATGTAAGAATCAAATGGAAAAATAGATACGGACAGTTTGATTATATGAATTTCTATATGGTAAACCGTCAGGGATTCTCATCAACAAAACGAACCTATCAACCACAATTAGGAACATGGCAGGGTACATCTTTAAGTTATGAAGATTATGAAAGTTCAACACTAAATTATATATCAGATAGTAAACAAACCCTAAGTGTAAACACACCATATATTAATGAAGATTATAATGAGATATGGAAACAATTATTAGTTTCTGATGAGATATATTGGGTTTATGGACAGGATTCAGAAGGAGAAGGATTTAACAATGGATTTGCTAATGGATTTGCAGCAGGAGTAACAACAACTGAAGTAGTTAGACCTATTACTATTAGAACTGATAGTACTGTGTTTAAAACGGGTGTAAACGATAAGTTAATTCAGTATCAATTTGATTTTGATTGGGGACAAGGATATAAATTAATAATATAATGGGAGTAGTTACTACACAAGGTTTTGTATTTAAATTAGTTGCAGATGGACAGATTTTAGACCTATTTGCAGATGAAGAAATTAAGTTATCTGATAACGTAACAGGTTTATTTGATTTAGGAGTTTTACCAACTGATTTTACACGACAAATTAATCTACCAGGTTCAAAAAAGAATAATGCTTTCTTTGAACACTGCTATGATATTAGTGTAGAAAACCCTGATACATTTGCAACCAACATTAAAGTACCATGTTATTTGGATTTTGATGGTTTGTATTTAGCACAAGGATATCTACAACTTAATAAGGTTAATGTTTATGCAAATAAATTTATTGATTCATACGTTGTATCGGTATTTGGTGCGTTATCTTCATTTGGTATTCAGATTAATAAAACATATTTAACTGATTTAACAAACTTAGATGTGTACAACCATACTGCATCTTATAATAATATTACTGCATCATGGAGTGGTAGTTTATTTAATGGTGATATTGTTTACCCATTAGCTGATTATGGTAGTGGTTATCAATATACATCAGGTCAGTATGAATTATTTGGAATGGATGATACAAATGGTGCATTATCAGTACAAAACTTTAAGCCTGCAATCCGTATGAAAGCAGTATGGGATGCTATATTTGATTCAGCTGGATACACATATACAAGTTCATTCTTTGACCCATACGAATCTTTACCTTCAACATATACTGTAACAAATAATGGTAGTGGAAATTATGTAATAAATGGAAGTTCAAATCCAACATTAGAAATAGCAGAAGGTAAAACTATTGTGTTTAATGTAAGCGCATCAGGTCATCCTTTTTGGATTAAAACTGTAAGTAGTATTGGTACTGGAAATGCATACAATACAGGTGTTACTAACAATGGTACTGATAATGGTACGATAACTTTTGTTGTACCTTATAACGCACCATCTAATCTTTATTACAATTGCCAGTATCATTCATCCATGTCAGGTAGTATTAATGTTAAAAATAATTTTTTAGATGATGTTTATTTAGTTTGTAATAACTCATTAAAATATCCTGAATTTGCTGGTATTGATTTGGAAGGATATGGTAAAATAAAAGTAGGTGCAGTATCAGGTAGTGGAATGACCGATAAGGTTTTAACTGCTGGAACATATACTACCTTACCTTGGTATAATGTATTGTCAGACCCTCAGGGTTCTTATAATAATGGTGCATACAAAGTTAATGAAACAACTAACATATCAGGTAAATTAAACATAAACATAAATGTAAGTTGTTCAGTAAACAATATGCCGGGTACTTTATCAGCAAATGGAACTTGGCAAATCAGAATGATAGAAACAGGTAGTTCTACACCTTACTCAACTAGAGCAATACAATCTTATATATTTTTCTTTGACCAATTACAAAATAGCAGAACAGGTAAAATTGATACAACATATCAATTAGAAACGGAGTTTTTAATGGATGGTATTCCTTCAGGTAGTTATTATTTTCAAATAAGACAAAGTCCTAATTCTGCAGTAGATGCTGCTCCATTAGTAACATTAGACCCGCGAGGAACAACTAAATCATTTTTACAAATAAATGAAGTTAAACAAGCTGCTGATGGTAGAATTATGGATATCCCATCTAATATGCCATTTGGTACAACTGGTATAAAGCAAATTGATTTTCTTAAAGGAGTTCAAAAGAAATTTAACTTAGTAATATATCCATCTAAAACAAGGAGAAATGAATTCATAGTTGAAACATTTAACGATTGGTATAAGGATGGAGAGATAAAAGATTTTAATAAATACATTAATTTAGATGAGAAGATAGAAGTAATTCCAGCTAACAATTTTGCAGTAAACGAATTAAACTTTGGTGATACGTTAGATACTGATTATATATCTCAACAATTTAGTAAAGCAGCTAATAGAGAATTTGGTAAACAATATTATACGGATACACAAAATTTCTTTTCGCAAGGTAAGTTTGAAGTTAAAACATCATTAGCATCATCTCCATTAATTAAAATAGCTGGAACAGGTTTATCAGGTTCAATATCTGGTATTACACCAACCATAACACAATATAGTGCAGGTAGTAATTATAGATTTACAAATGAATCTTACTCTTTCAATGTATGTGTTGTTGGAAATGAAATTGAAATGTTCACTGCAGATGGTATGATTTCACCGGGACAAATTGCATACTATGACCAATATGGTAGCGTAGCAATTACCGGATATAAATACTTTACCTATGGTGGTGGAAATGAAATTTATCAAATAAATCAATCAACAGGAGAAATAGGATATGGAACAGGAGATTTCTGTTAAAATAATTAATTATGGCGCAACAAACATTTACGGATTGTTTTACATTAGCAGTTGGATGTATTTTATATACATCTAATTCTGGTACAACTCCTGTTGCGGCAGGGTATTATTCAAATGGAACTGATTGCTATACTGTAAATAGTTCAGGTGTAATAACATCAATTGGTGTATGTCCAACAAGTACAACAACTACAACTGCTCCTACTACAACAACTAGTACTTCAACAAGTACAACAACTACAACTGCTCCTACTACAACAACTAGTACTTCAACTAGTACTACTACAACTACTGCTGCTCCTACTACAACAACAAGTACTACTTCAACAAGTACTACTTCAACAAGTACTACTTCAACAAGTACTACAACAACAACAATTGCAGCAAATATGTATGGTGTTGTATTATGTCCTTCAACATCATCGGTTATTGATGAACTTGTGTATGTGAATGGAACACTTACTAATGGAAGTATATATAGATTTTTCCAATCTGGTTCAGCTTTATTTGATGGAATTAATTGTTGGAATGTTATTTCCAATGTTTTTGGACCAACACCTGCATTATCTACTATAATTAGCGGACCTTTTGTTGATTGTGCTACATGTAATTCTCAATTATCAATACAAGTTACTTTAGTTGGTGGTGGTGGAGGAAGTGGATGGTCTGAAGCTGGAGTATATCCTTCATTTGGTAACGCAGGTGGTGGAGGAGGAGCGGGTAGATTTGTAACTTATACTTCATCATTAGCTAATGGAACATATCCAATAACAATTGGTACAGGCGGAGCTGCAGGAACTTTTGAAAATACCGGTAGTAATGGTACAAATACTGTATTCCAAACTAATGTTGCACCGGGTGGAGGTGGAGGTGGAGCATTTAATGGGATTGCTATACCTGGTCAGGCCGGCGGTTCAGGCGGAGGTGGTGGATATACTGGAGCAGGAGGTGCTGCCGTACCTGGAAGTGGTGGATTAAATATAACCGGTAGTGGAAATGCTGGAGGTAATAATAGTGGAGGAGTAGTATATGGAGATAGTGGAGGTGGAGCTGGAGGACCTGCAGGTGCATTTGGAGTTTATGCATTGGGTGTAACCGGTTCAAATGGACAATTATATGCACAGGGTGGTGCTGGAGGAAGAACAGGATATGCACAATTAACAACATCAGGAAGTGGAGGTTCAAATACTGCAGGTAATGTTGCAGGAGCAATGCCGGGATTACCAGGTATTGGATTAATAAGATATTTAGGTTCTCCTGTTGCAACAGGTGGTGCAATAACAACTTCAGGAAGTTATACATACCACACATTTACATCAAGTTCAAACTTTATATATTAATATATGGCATCAATACCAATATACATACCAACCTACATTTCAGACCAAACTTATAATCCAAGTAGAGTTCTACCTAGATTATTGTTTTTTAATGGTATGTTGGATTGTGAATCTTATTATATAGAAAGTGGGTCTTCTTTTGGTGGAACTGCACGTGAGCAAACTAAATTTCCATATTTTGATAACTACAATGTTGTATCAGGTTCATTCCCTACAACTGATAGTAAATCTCTTTTATTTTTAAATGAAACTGCAGTATATGGTGAGTTACCTACTGAAACTTTATACTCAGAATATTGGACTAAATATGTTGAATTACTATATAACCCACGTACACGTTTATTAAATGCATCAACAATAATACCATTAGCTGATTATTTCAAAATGGAATTAAATGATATAGTTGAGTTAAGAGGTAATTACTATCATCTACGTGCTATAAATGATTACAATTTAAAAAATGGTGAGTGTAATATACAACTATTAGGTCCTATTTTAGATGATGCTTTAGTGTTTACTACAACATCAACTACTACTGCTCCTACAACAACAACTACTAGTACATCAACAACTTCAACAAGTACTAGTACATCAACAACTACAACAACTGCAGCACCAACTACTACCACAACATCAACAACTACAAGTACTACAACTACAACTGCAGGACCTACATACAATTATTATGATGTAACTAGATTTGATTGTCCAAGTTGTACTAATCCAGCTTATTCATTAGTTGCAAGAAATAATACAACAGGTGGAACATTAACAACTTCAAATTATTATAATAATGGAGATGGGTATGTATATAGAATTGATGGATATAATGCTGGAACTTCTTATACTATTGATTTAGATGGTTCAGCAACATCAGGAACTAATTGTAGTGCAACCTGCGCAATATAATAAATTAATGGCAAACATACCAATTTACATACCAACTTATATCAATAGTGTGGATTATACCCCTGCTAAGGTGCAACCACGTTTATTGTTTTATAATGGTATGTTAGATTGTGAATCCTATTATATAGAAAGTGCTTCTGCTTTTGGAGGTGTTGCACGTGAGCAAACTAAATTTCCTTATTTTGATAACTATAATGTAGTTACTGGTTCATTTCCAACCGTAGATTCTACATCCATTTTGTTTTTTAATGAGGAATCTGTTTATGGACAAACTCCAACTGATACATTATACTCAGATTATTGGAGTAAATACGTTGAGTTATTATATAATCCTAGAACTAAATTACTAAACGCATCAGCTATAATTCCTTTAGCTGATTATTTTAAAATATCTCAAAATGATATTGTTCAATTTAGAGGTAACTATTATCACTTAAGAGCAATTAATGATTATAACTTAAGTA
>Ga0209354_10000596_pt1 | contig 16822 bp, 21 predicted proteins | sample LauGreSpBDMM15DD_2_FD_187562 | JGI IMG/M metagenome (GOLD analysis project Ga0209354, IMG submission 187562) | Freshwater lake microbial communities from Lake Michigan, USA - Sp13.BD.MM15.DD (SPAdes) (version 2) | ecosystem: Environmental > Aquatic > Freshwater > Lake | place: Lake Michigan...
TCCGTTCACAGACTCAGTACAAACAAGAGTACCTCGGTACATTGTTCACAGCTGATACTTTGTACGGTTGCGCTGAGTTGCGTAACTACGGTGGCGTTGCCCTCGTGGTTCCCGTCTAAGTAGACTATAAGGGTTCCCACTTTCACAAGAGGTGGGAGCCTTTTTAATGTGCTTCTATCAGTAGCATATCAGAAAGGTAACATCAAATGAAATTCAAATGTATTCAATCAGGTAACACAGTAGAGTTCTTCCAAGAGCATGAGATTGCTGAGATGAGGAAACATAGTGGTTACACTGAGGTAGTTGAAGTAGTTGAAGCACCTAAAACAACTAAGAAAACAGTAAAGCAAGATGAAACCAGTATCGACGGGTAATGTTCTTACTGCAGCAACGCAGACTACTCTTTTCACAGTACCTACTGGTTACTATGCTAGGTGGCCTCTTTGTTACGTTGTAAACCATTCAGGTAATAATAAATTTATTGATGTTGTGTGGTATGACGCAAGTGCAGCAACTGAGATTTTCGTATTAGATAACTATGTTTTAAGCCCAACTCAGTTTATTAAGTTTAACGATGGTGCTTATATTGTTCTTGAAGAGGGCGACCAAGTTCGAGCTACGTCTGAAACTGGTTCAACAATGAATACTATCAACACGTTTGAGTTATACAGAAAAGGCGAGTAATAATCATGGCAACTACTCCTCAAGGACTAACACAGGATCAGATTAACCAGATCATTGCTGCTGGTCGTGGTAGCAGTGTCAACATTGGAGGCACTCTATATCAAGGAAATTGGGCTGACCAAGGTAGTGGTGAAACCATGCAAGAAGGCCCGTTGCAGGGAATTTACGGTACAACAGGTATTGGTGGAGCAGGACAACCTTATCAAATGTATGACCCTACAGGATCTTATACAGGTTCTGGAACCACACAAAAGGTAAGCAATAGTCTTACACCTTTTATTCTAGGCTCAGCAGCTTTGTTTGGTGGTCTTGGTGGTGGTTTTGAAAGTTTATTTGGTGGCGGTACTGGTGCTGGATCAAGCTTTGAAGCACTTAACGCAGGTGCTTCAGCAATGACTGACTTAGGTGCTTTTGAATTAGCTAATGCTGGGGCTGGTGCTTTTGGTGCTGGTGCTCTTGCCGATGGTGCTTTAACATCAGGTGCTCTTACTACAGGTGCTAATACAGCAGGGGCTTTAACTGCAGCTAATACACTTACAAGTGGCCTCACAACAGATCAGATTATCAAGTTAGCCAATGCTGGTATCAATGTTGCAGGTTTAGTTGGTCTTACCAATGCTGTTACAAACACAGGTGGCAACAACACAATGACCCCCACTGGCTTTACAGGTGGTATGAACACTGGTGGTGGTTACTCTCCTGACTATTTTAATAAGGTACAGAGTAGCTATAATGCTTTGTTGCCTAGTATGCCTCGTGATGTGGCAACTCCACTGCAAGACTGGTATTCCTCAGGTTTTAATCCCGGTGGAGGTTCTACTGGATACACCACTGGCGGAGGCACTGGTGGCATGATGACCAGTGGTTTTAATCAACCAGTTACTACTGTTATTAACCCTGTTACTAATGTTAAAACAAATGTAGCAGGTACACCTACTTATGCTAACTTAAGTAAGACAAGTACTCCCACACAAGTTGCTTCAGCCTACGCTGACTTTATTAAGAATGCTGGTGGTAACACTGCCGCTAACAGAAAAGCAGCCACTGAGTATCTAACTAAGTTAGGTTTGACACAGGATCAGATTGGTACTTCTTACAATGCGTATTTAAATACATTGTCAGCTTCAGGCGATACTTATGATAAACTGAATGCTAAAGCTACCCCAGAAAACATTGCTAAAGCATACTCAGCCTTTATTGCAAATGCTGGTGGTAACACAGAAGCTAACAGACAACGTGCCATTACATATTTAAAAGACATTGGCATCTCAGAAGGTCAGATTGGTCAGGCTTACAATACCTATATTGGTGGACTACCGGAAGCTGGTAATACATATCAGCAATTAAATGCTAAAGCTACTCCACAGAATATTGCACAGGCATATTCAGCTTTTGTTGGAGGTGCTGGTGGCGATACAGCTGCTAATCAACAAACAGCAATTAATTACTTAAAAGATATTGGTTTGTCTGATGCTCAGATAGGTCAAGCATACAACACATACTTAGCAGGAACCAATACTGGCGGTGGCGGTGGAATGTTGTCAGCTGGTGAAAGCATGACTGGAACTGCAGATGAACCTAGTTATACAGATTTAGCAGCATCAAGTTCTCCTCAATCTATTGCACAAGCTTATGCTGATTTTGTATCTGCTTCAGGTGGAGATACTCCTGAAAACCAAAGAGCAGCTATAGATTACCTAACTAATCTTGGAATCTCTCAAGATACGATAGGCACAGCTTATGGCCTATTTAAAGGTGCTTAATTAATGTCTATTTATAGAGGCCCCGGTGGTTCTGGAGATGCTACAAATGACGCTAGTAGTCAAGCAGCTCTAGCAACTCAGAAAGCAGGTGAAGCCAGTACTTCAGCGACTGCCTCTGCAGCTTCAGCGTCTGCAGCTGCTAGTTCAGCTTCTGCAGCAAGCACCTCAGCAACTAACGCTGCAAATTCAGCTACAAGTGCAGCAACGGCTAAGACAGCAGCTGAGACAGCTCGTGATGCAACACTGAACTTTGGTACTGCTCTTCAAGTAGCAGTAAGTACTTTATCAGCTGGTTCATCAGCAACTGTAGCATATAATTCTGCTACACCTCTTATTACATTTGGTATTCCCACTGGAGCTACTGGCAGCACAGGAGCCACAGGTGCTACAGGAGCCACAGGCTCTGCAGGTAGTAACGGTACAAACGGAACTAACGGTACTGACGGTGCTGCAGCTACGATTGCAGTAGGTACAGTCACCACAGGTGCAGCAGGTTCTTCAGCTGCAATAACAAATGTTGGTACATCCGCAGCAGCTACCTTCAATTTTACCATTCCTCGTGGTGATGTAGGTGCTACAGGGGCTACTGGTTCCACAGGAGCTACAGGTAGTGCAGCCACTATTGCAGTGGGAACTACAACGACTGGTGCAGCAGGTACAAGTGCTTCAGTCACTAATTCTGGAACCTCCAGTGCTGCTGTATTTGACTTCACCATTCCACAAGGTGCTACAGGAGCCACTGGAGCAGCAGGTTCTAACGGCACTAACGGAACCAATGGCACTAACGGTGCTGCTGCAACCATAGCAGTTGGAACAACTACTACAGGGGCTGCTGGAACTTCAGCATCAGTTACTAACTCAGGAACTTCAAGTGCTGCAGTATTTGACTTTACAGTTCCTCAGGGAGCTACAGGAGCAACAGGAGCCACTGGTGCTACCGGAGCTGGGGTAGCTGCTGGCGGTACTGCAGGACAGTTCTTACTTAAGAATTCAAGCACAAATTACGATACATCTTGGACAAGCACAATTAACGGAGGCACATTTTAAATGGCTACACTCATTACAAAGAATAGTAGTACGGCATCAGCTGCACCACTGGCTGCAGATTTAACTCAAGGTGAGTTGGCTGTTAACGTAACAGATAAGAAACTGTACTCCAAAGACTCTGGAGGTGCTGTAGTTAAACTTGTTGGTGGCTTAGGCAATCAAGAAGCTAACGCTGTAGCAATCACAGGTGGTGCTGTTAATGGAACTACAGTGGGAGCTACTACAGCTTCTACTGGTGCTTTCACAACCCTAGCAGCCTCTGGTGCTGTAACCCTCTCTGGAGGCACAGCCTCGGGGGTCACGTATTTAAACGGCTCAAAGGTTCTGACAAGTGGCTCTGCGCTGACTTTTGATGGGGCAAATCTTGGTGTTGGCACAAGTTCGCCAATTCGCAAGCTGTCTGTTTCAAATTCAGGGGCTGAAGGCCTTGAAATTGGGCCTGGCTCTATAAATGGCGATACTTCTGGCGCAGTTACTTCCGTTTACTACAACCGTTCAAGCTCTGCTTATGTAAACGCCATTGAAAACGCAAATTCTTTTATTTATCAGACCTCTGGCACAGAAGGTATGCGCCTCACCTCAACAGGGTTGGGTATTGGTACAAGTTCGCCTTCACAAAAACTAGAACTTTCAGCGGCTAGTGTTTTTGCCAAAACAACAGGTACTACGGGCTACAGTGGGTTATATGCCACAAATACAAGTGGAAACCTATTTTGCGCTATTGATACATCTACAGGTTCAAACTTTGGCGGTAGCGGTTATGCTCGTGTAATTTATGCTTCTGGTGCTTACCCATTGGATTTTTATACCAATGATGTTTTAAGGATGAAAATCGACTCCTCAGGCAATCTAGGCTTGGGAGTTACTCCGAGTGCTTGGGGAACTGATAACTCTGTAAGAGCGTTACAGTTTAATGCTGGCTCAATTTACAGTTTTGCTACCACTGTAATGTATTTCAATCAGAACGCATTTCGTAATTCTTCTGGTAATAGACAATACAGCACAACAGCGGCTGCTACTGAATATGAGCAAAGCGGTGGCGCACACAAGTGGTTCAACGCCCCATCAGGCACAGCAGGAAACACTATCTCCTTTACCCAAGCAATGACGCTAGATGCGTCTGGCCGACAACTTCTTGGTCACACTAGCTCACAAGGAAATAACTCAAGACTTCAAGTAAGTGGAAGCGCAGAATTCTTTGGCTCACAAGGTGGTAATGGGCCTTTAACCACACTAAGTTTTTATAACACTAATTCAAGTGGTTTTCAAATTGCCACAATGGATGTAATAACTGGCGCAAACTTTTATGAAGGTATTATCCGTTGGCAAACAAAAGATGCTGGCGGCACAGTTGCAGAGAGAGTCAGAATTGACTCGTCAGGCAATTTGCTTGTGGGGACTACGAGTGTTGATGGGGATGGTTCTAAGATTCAAAAGTCAACTTCTCAAAATCGTGTTTTTACTGTTCAAAACACAGCCAATGTAAATGGCGACCAAGGATTATGGATAAAACTTGGAAGTAACTGCAACACCACGGCTTCACCTGCTTTTGTTTGTGATACAGGCGGCACAAACAGATTACTTATTTGGGGCAATGGTAATGTTGTTAACACTAATAATAGTTATGGTGCTATTTCTGATGTCAAATTAAAAGAAAACATTGTTGACGCATCCCCCAAACTTGCTGACTTAATGCAAGTCAAGGTGCGTAGTTACAACATGATTGGTGAGACAACAAAACAGCTTGGTGTTGTGGCTCAAGAATTGGAGACTGTGTTTCCTACAATGGTTGATGAATCACCAGACCGAGACAAACAAGGCAATGTTCTTGAAACAAAAACTAAGTCTGTGAAATACAGCGTGTTTGTCCCAATGCTTATCAAGGCTTTGCAAGAACTCAAAGCAGAATTTGATGCCTACAAAGCATCACACCCTTAATCTTTAAAGGACTAACATGACCTTAACACAAGAAGAAGCACACCGCTTGTTTGAGTACAAGGATGGTGTTTTGCTTTGGAAAGTTAGACCTGCAATGCGTAAGCGTATTGGGGATACTGTTGGCGGTACAAATGGAACGAAAGAGCCGTATCTCAGAGGCCGATATAAAGAGCATAGATTTTTAGTTCATCAAGTTGTTTTTTTAATGCAACATGGGTATGTTCCAGAATGTATTGACCATATTGATGGAAACATTCATAACAACAAAATTGAGAATTTGCGTGAAGTAACTAAATTGCAAAACTCTCACAATTGCAAAATAAGAAAAAACAATATTACAGGTATTCCAAATGTTACTTGGTACGCAAAAACTAATAGATATTTTGTAAAAGTTATGGCAAACAGAAAAACTGCTTTTACTGGATATTTCAAAGATTTAGAATTAGCAGAACTTGTAGCTTCAGAAGCTAGAACTAAATTCCATAATGGATTTAACAGATTTTAAAAGGAAACAATATGACAACCGCATACAACTGGACAATCTCACAACTAGACCGCAACACAGCTAATGGCTTTGTCACTACCGCACATTGGCAAGCCACAGCAGTAGATGGCGACTACACAGCATCCATTTACTCAACAGCATCATGGGCAGATGGCACAGTCAACACGCCCTATGAAAATTTGACTCCAGAAACAGTCCTTGGTTGGGTGTGGGAATCGGTGGATAAGACTGCGACTGAAGCGGCTTTGGCGGCTCAGATTGCTTTGCAGAAAGCACCAGTAACGGCTTCTGGCACTCCTTGGTCAGCTTCTGAGTAATCATGGCTGACGAGACAGTCACTCATGAACACATCTATGAGCGTTTACTAGCTGTAGAGGCTAAGGTAGACAACATAGAGAAGAATACACAAGATGTAATCAAAGCCTTTAACGCAGCCTCAGGTGCTTTTATGGTACTTGAGTGGATTGCTAAAGCTGTTAGACCTATCATTATCATAGGTGCTTTCTTTGGAGCTATTTACTTAGCTATAGACAATAAATTTCATGGAGTTAAATAACTATGGATATGCCTAAACGTGGTCAGCGTACAGCTAAGAACAAGATGAAGAAGGTTATGGGTGAGTACAAAGAAGGTACTCTCCACAGTGGTAAGGGTGGCCCTGTGGTGAAGTCTAGAACTCAAGCAGTTGCGATTGCTTTGAGTGAAGCTGATAGAGCTAAAAGAAAAACTGGTAGAAATAAGAAGTAAAGGACATAACAAATGGCTACGTATTTAGACGTTGTGAACAATGTGCTCAGACGCTTGCGTGAGCCTACTGTTACCTCAGTAAACGATACTGACTACTCAGCAATGTTAGGTGTATTTGTTAATGATGCTAAGCGTGAAGTTGAAGATGCTTACGATTGGAATGCTTTAACAAGTACCCTAACAGCTAATACTACTACAAGTGTATTTAACTATGTTTTGGTAGGTTCTACAACTCGCTTTAGAGTGATTGATGTATTGAACATTACTAAGTTACATCCAATGCAGTATGCTCCTACAAGGTGGTTGAATGAGCAGTTTATGCTAACAGCCACTCAAAACAATGCACCTCTTTACTATAACTTCAACGGTGTAGACTCCAATGGAGATACTCAGGTAGATTTGTATCCAATTCCCAATGGTGCATATACTCTACAGTTCAACTTAGTTATTCCTCAGGTGGACTTGGTAGCTGATAATGACCGTATCTTAGTTCCCTCACACGTTGTAGCTCTATTGGCATACTCTAAAGCTATTGCTGAGCGTGGTGAAGACTCAGGTGTATTGTCTTCAGAGGCTTATCAGATGTACAGATTAGCTCTGGCAGATGCTGTAGCCATTGAGCGTAATCACTATGATGAAGAGATGACTTGGGATGCTGTCTAAATGTCAGAACAACTCCTAACCACAACTATTCAAGCTCCGGGCTTCATGGGCTTGAACTTACAAGATTCTTCAGTGAATCTTGAGAATGGTTACGCCACTGTAGCCACTAATTGTGTGATTGATAAGTTTGGACGTATTGGTGCTCGTAAGGGATGGACTACAGCGCATACTGCACTGGCAGCTTTAACTGGATACAGTGTCAAGACTATTGCTGAGTTAATTGACAATGCTGGTAACTCATACATTGTTGCAGCTGGAAACAATAAGTTATTTAAACTTGTAGGTAGTACTCTTACTGAGTTAACCTACGGAGGTGGCGGTACAGCCCCTACCATTACAGCTGATAACTGGCAGATGGCTCCGTTGAATGGCTGTCTCTACATCTATCAAGCTGGACATACACCTTTAGTGTTTGACCCTACAGTCAGTTCAACAACCTTTAGACGTATATCTGAAAAGACTGGCTACTTAGGAACTGTAGCTAGTAACAACTGTGTAATCAGTGCCTATGGTCGTACATGGAGTGCTAACAACAGTACAGACAAGAGTACTGTACAGTTCTCAGACTTACTTGCTGGTCATGTATTGAGTACAGGTACAGCTGGTACATTGGATGTATCTCAGGTATGGCCTTCAGGCTCTGATGAGATTATAGCTCTATCTTCACATAATAACTTCTTGATTATCTTTGGTCGTAGACAGGTTCTTATCTATTCTAATGCTACAGACCCTAATAACCTTACATTATCTGATACAATTACAGGTGTTGGATGCTTTGCTAGAGACTCCGTAGCTAAGACTGGTAGTGATGTTGTCTTCCTATCGGATACTGGTGTACGTTCACTGATGCGTACCATTCAAGAGAAGTCAGCTCCAATGAGAGAGATTAGCTTGAATGTTAAGGATGACTTACTTGATGACTTAAGTGCTGAGACTGCAGCTAATATCAGGTCAGTGTATTCAGATAAGGATGCCTTCTACTTATTGTCTTTACCAGCAAGCAATACTGTGTACTGTTTTGACATGAGAGGTCAGCTACAGAATGGTGCAGCTAAGACTACAACGTGGAACAATATTACTCCTACAGCCTTCTTTTATACCCGTAATAAGGATTTATTGATAGGTAAGGAAAGTTATATTGGAAAATACACTGGATCACTTGACAACACCAGCACTTATAAGTTAAAATACTATACCAATTACTTTGACTTTGGTTCCCCTACATCTTTAAAAATACTTAAAAAGGTTAACTTAACCTTTGTAGGTGGTAACGGAGCTAATGTTATTATTAAGTATGGCTTTGATTTTAGCCCTAGTTATATCTCTAGAGTTATTCGCTTAGGTGATATTACTGTTGCTGAGTACAATGTTGCTGAATATGGTATTGGTCAATACACAGCTGGTATTGTATATGACAACAAAAAGATTAATGCCAGTGGTTCAGGTAATGTTATCCAGATTGGCTTAGAAACAGATATTAATAACTTTGAAATATCTTTACAGAAACTCGATTGCTACATTAAAGCAGGAAGGACACGATAATGTCTAGTTACACAAAGAGCACAGACTTTGCAGTTAAGGACTCACTATCTACAGGAAATCCTGCTAAGTTAGTAAAGGGTACTGAAATTAATACTGAGTTTGATGCTATTCAATCAGCAGTTAACTCTAAAGCTGACAAAGCTAGTCCAGCATTCACAGGTACAGTGACAGCAGTAAATCTTACTGTCTCTGGTACTTTTACAGCAACAGTTGACGGAGGCACATACTAATATGGCTATCGATTATACAAGTTTACTTGGGGGTCTTGCCTCCAGTGCCGTAGGTGCTATAGGTACAAACTACGCAGCTAACCAAGCAGCTAATGCAGCCACTCAGTCAGCTAACCAAGCTGCACAGATGGCTCAATTTAGACCTGTAGGAGTTACTACAAGGTTTGGTAAGTCAGGCTTTAACTATGACCCTTCAGGACGGTTAGTAGGTGCTGGCTACCAAGTAGCTCCTGATGTAGCTGCAGCCCGTGAAGGTTTGTTAGGCTTAGCAGGTACTGGTATCGGTCAAGCTCAAGCTGTACAAGCATTCCAGCCTAATGTTAACACTGCAGCTCAAGGCTTGTTTAACTTAGGTCAAGGCTACATAGCTCAGACACCTCAAGCACAAGCTCAGCAGTACATGACACAACAGCAGCAGTTACTTGCTCCCGGTCGTGAACAGGCATTGGCTAATCTAACGAATCAACAACAGCAACAAGGTCGCCTAGGTCTTGCTACAGGTGCAACCACTGCAGGTTACACTGCAGGTGCTCCCGGCTTAGCAGCTACTAATCCTCAGATGGCTGCATACTACAATGCTCAAGCTCAGCAGGATGCACAGTTGGCTGCACAGGCTCAGATGGCTGGACAACAACAAGCTACGTTTGGTCAGGGCTTGATGACTGGTGGCTTAAACTTAGCAGGTCAAGGCTTTGGATTACAGACACAAGCTCTTGCTCCTTACACTCAGTATATGCAAGGTGCTACTAACATAGAGAATCAAGGTATGAATGCTTTGACAGCTGGTCAGAGTTTAGGTTCTTTAGGTGCTGCACAGGCTCAAGAGGCAGCTAGACAGTATGCAGCAGGTCAGTCAACTGCTAACCAAGCTCAACGTGCAGCCTTGCAAGGTACTGTAGCTGGCTTAACAGATCCTATTAGTCAGTTGATTGCAGGTTTAACAGGTAGTGGTGGTTCTGGCGGTGTTAACTACAATGCTGTTATTAACCCTTACTTCCAGACATCTTAAGGAATAACATGGCAACACAATCAATTCAAGGTTTGTTTGGAGGCATGGGTACTCCTGAGGAAATGCAACAACAAGCAACTCAAGCTAAGGCTATGCAGTTTGCTCAACTAACACCAGACCAGCAACTAGGTACAATGGGTTACAAGGGTGGTGCTAATTTAGGCCGTGGCTTAGCTGGAGCCTTTGGAGTACAAGTACAAGATCCTATGGTTCGCCAAGCTACTCTGCTTCGTCAGTTAGCTTCACAGTATGATACTAATACACCTGAAGGTTTGAAGCAGATGGCTCAAGCCTTACAAGGTACAGACCCTGAGCTTGGCTATCAGGTTATGCAGCGTGCTCAAGCTATGGAATTAGCTCAAGCTAAGACAGTTACACAGAAAGCTCAAACACTGACACAAGAAGCTCAAGCTGCTAAGTATCTAGCTGAACAAGGTAAGATACTTAGTGGTGAAGCCAAAGATGAACAGTTGCGTGCTGAATTAGCTTCATTGCCTACTGAGGCCGATGATAAAGCTGTTGAAAAAATTGTACGTAAGTACGGAAAACCTGATGACATCTTTAAGACATTAGAGCGTAGGTCTACCGCTGAAGCTAATCGTATTGCTAAAGCTGAACTAGAGCGTGAGAAGGCTGAACAACGTGCTATTGAAAAGCAGCGTGACCAAGAGTTTAAACAGCAAATGTTTGCTATGACTGCAGCTGCTAAATCATCTATGACAAGTGTTCAAAGAGAGCTGGCTGAACAACGCCTATCAGATCTTAAATCGAAGCAAACAGACAAAGAAGAAAAGAAAGAAGCCTCTAAACAGTTTGCTGTTAATCATGCAAATAAAGTTATTGATGATGTGACTGCAGCTAAGTCATTAGTGTCTGGTACTACCACAGGTTTAGTTGGTGCAGGTTCTTCCTTTGTTCCCGGTACTGATGCTTATAACTTGAAACAACGCTTGTTAACAATTAAGGCTAACTTAGGCTTTGATCGTCTGCAACAGATGCGTGATGCAAGCCCTACAGGTGGTGCTTTAGGTCAGGTTGCTGTACAGGAACTTCAAGCCTTGCAAGCCACTGTAGGATCTTTAGAGTTAGGTCAGACAAGGCAGGAACTACAACAGAACTTAGATAAGATTGAACTTCATTATAACAACTGGTTGAGTGCTGTAGGGGGTACTCCTACTAAGCCTCCTGCTCCTGCAGCGGCTGGCTGGTCTATTAAACCTAAGTCTTAATACAAGGATTCATAATGCCTACATACGTTGTTACAGCTCCAGATGGTAAGGAGTATGAGATTACAGCACCTGAAGGGTCAACACAAGAACAAGTACTTGCTTATGCACAACAGAACTACTCTAAACCTGCTGAAAAGCCTCAGCGTAGTTTAGCTGAAGAAACTGGTCGTCAGTTAGGTCTTACAGCTAGGGCTGGCATTACAGGTTTAGCTTCACTCCCTGCTATGTTGGCTGAACCTGTGGCTGCAGGTGTTAATCTGTTAGCGGGTAAGCAAGTAATGGCTTCACCTACTCAAGGATTGCAGAATGTGCTAACTGCTGCTGGTCTTCCAGCTCCTGAGACAGGACTTGAGAGAGCTGTGCAGACTGGTACAGCAGCTATGGCAAGTATTCCAGCACAGGCTGCTTTTTCAGGTACTTCAGCAGCCTTGGCTCCTTTACGTCAGAACCTATTACAACAAACTGCAGCGGCTGGTGCTGGTGGTATGGCTGGACAAGCTGCCGCAGATGTGGTGCAAGAGGCTACTGAGAATCCGCTTCTAAGTGCTATTGCAGGTATTGCAGCAGGTACTGTAGCTGGTGTGGGAGCTGCTAAAGGTGCTACAGCTGCAACTACAACTCGTGAACCTTTAATAACTCTAGATCAGATCAAGCAACGTGCTCAAAGATCTTATGCAACTGTAGATCAACAAGGCGTGTTCCTTAAACCTAAGAGTGTCTTAGATAACTTTAACAATATTGAAGCTGCTTTAGTTAAGGAAAACTTTAATCCTAAACTCAAAGCACATGAACCTGTTGCCCAAGTGCTTGAGCAAGTTAGAGACATGGTAGGAACTCAAAGAGTTTCTTTCACTAAGTTAGAACAGATGAGGTCTGCCTTAGTAGACTTGAAGTTAGATAAAGACTCAGCTACTCGTAAGTATGCGGGTCAAGCTGTATCTGAGTTGGATAACTATATTACTAAGCTAGGTGCTAAAGATGTGTTAGCTAGTCAGGGTAATTTAGGAACAGCTGTTAAAACTGTACAGGATGCACGTAAGGACTGGCGTAACTTGTCTCGTGCTACTGTCTTAGAAGATGCTTTGAATGTTGCTGAAGCTCGTGCCTTAGACCCTAAGGCTTCTGAGGGTGAGTTGATTCGTAGACAGTTGATTAACCTAGCTGCTAATAAAGATAAGATGAGATTCTTTTCAGAGCGTGAGAAGAATGCTATTAAGAGTGTAGCTTCTGGGCCTGTAGGAGATCCTTTACTGTCTCTTGTAGCTCGTCTGAATCCTGAGCGTAGTGCTCTTATGCAAGCCAGTACTGTTGCGGGTTCATTTGCTAACCCAGCAGCTGCAGCTACAGTGGCAGGCTTAGGCTATGGTGCTGATAAGCTTCAAGGTGCTCTACGTCAACGTGGTGTAAATAGATTAATGTCAGACATAGCTTCTGGACAACTACCACAGATTCCTCCTAATATGGCATGGCGAGGAATGTTGTCAGGTGTTCCTCAAGAGCAACAACAGTAACTTCAATGAAGAGGCTAACTCTAGCCCTTCTAATCATCTTTACGAGTTTTATAGCTACGGCTGGCTTCGACCCTAACGCAGATAGATGTGTTAAATGGAGGTGGAAGTGGGCTGCTGACTATAAGACTCGTATTGTCGTGTGTCTTGAATGGAAGAAAGCATATAACAAATGATTGATCCTCTAACGGCTCTAGCAGGGATACAGTCTGCAATCAACATGGTCAAGAAGGCTAGTAAGGTAGCCAATGACTTAGGCTCTCTTGCACCTATGATTGGTAAGATGTTTGATGCCAAGAGTGTAGCTACAAAGTCCATGCTACAGGCTAAGCAGTCAGGCAAGGGTAGCAACATGGGTGTTGCCTTGCAGATTGAGATGGCCTTAGATCAAGCAAGAGTCTTTGAAGAAGAACTTAAGATGCTCTTCATGCAGACTGGAAAGATTGATGTCTGGAATAAAATTAAGGCTAGGCAAGCTGAGATGGACTTAGCTGATGCCAAGGAGCTTAGTGCTCTGAAGAAAGCTGAGAAGGCAGCCAAGGAGAAAGAACAAGAGATGAATGAACTAGCCATGATTATAGGTGGTTGTTTCTTTGTTCTCTTCTTAGTATTTGTTGGTGTTAATGAGTTAGTGAACTTCTGTGCAACTACTCAACGGTGTGGACGCTGAGGCTGGTAGATGAATGAATACCAAAAGACCTTTGACCTTTGCTTAAAGATATTTGTCTATGGTTGTGTAGCTCAATACTTTTTAGGTTTCCTTAAGTTTCTCCCTGATGATCTTTCAAATAAGATTGTTGCTTTATTACTATCTAAGATTGGACTTTAATGTTATCTTTATTCTCAACCCTTGGTGGTCTATTAATCTCAGGTCTACCTAAACTATTAGACTTCTTCCAGAACAAGAATGACCAGAAGCATGAGTTAGCTTTAGCGCAGATTCAAGTTGAGATGCAGCTTCAGATGATGGCTCAAGGCTTTGCAGCTCAGGAGCGAATGGAAGAGATACGTACAGATCAGATTGCCATGCAGACTGATGCTGAGATGACTGTAGCAGCTTATGACCATGATAAGAAGATTATGGACAAAGCTAGTAGATGGGTGGTTAACTTCGTAGGCACTGTACGTCCTATGGTGACTTATATCTTTGTGTTGGAGCTGTGTGCCATCAATGCTTGGATTGCCTACTATGTCTACTCTAATCCTCATCTTGTCTTGAACATGGGAGACTTGATTAGTCTTTCAGACATTATCTTCAGCAGTGATGAGATGGCTATGCTAGGAGGTATCATAGGCTTCTGGTTCGGTTCACGTAGCTGGGCTAAGAAATGAAGCTAAGTAAAGCTGGAGCTGACTTGATGCACAGGTTTGAGGGATGCAGGAATAAACCTTACCTGTGTCCTGCTCATATCTGGACTATAGGTTATGGTCATGTCCTTTATCAGGAACAGATCAGATTACCAATGGTAGCTAAAGAGGGACAAACTACAACAATTCGTAAAGAGTTACCACTGAGACAGGAGGACAATCGTGTATGGTCTAAAGAGGAAATCGAAAAACTATTCGCAGATGATGTCAACCTTTTTGAACGTGGTGTTCTACGACTTGCTCCTACTCTATCTGGTCATCAAGGGGCTTTCGATTCGTGCGTCAGTTTTGCCTTCAATGCCGGATTGGGCAATTTTCAGCGGTCTACTATTCGGATGAAGATCAATAGAGGTGAATGGAAGGATGCTGCTGAAGCTTTTATGCAGTGGACTAAGGGAGGTGGTAGAGAACTCCCCGGTCTAGTTAAACGTAGGAAAGCTGAAGTAGCTCTATTCCTAAGTAGCTTTGAGGATGAAGAAGAATAAATATACAGATATAAGTTTTAAACTTACAATTACAAAGAAGCCCCATGTACATAAAAGTAGATTATCCTGAAAGATGTTGTTTACAATGTGGTCTAAGTTTTAAACCTGCAAGAAATGATAAAGTATTTTGTAAGCCTACTTGTAGAAAACTATACGGTAAAAAACATTTAGGTCATTCTACAGGAAATAGAAAAAATATAAATAGAAAACAACATTTAAAAAGAAATCCTTATATACACCATAAAAAAGATACCTGTTGTTGTTGTGGTTTTATTCCTGAACATACTTGTCAATTAGATGTAGATCACATTGATGGAAACCATCAAAATAACAATCCAGATAATTTGCAGACACTATGTGCAAACTGCCATAGGTTAAAAACTGCAAAACAATTAGGATGGATATAAAAAGCCCCAAAGTATTTTTAGTACTAAGGGGCTTTTTAGTTACTATCCTAGTATATTCTTCAGTTCATGACGATTAATCAAGGATAAATGCTAAGGTTAAGAAGCCTATATGCAAGTAGATGACTTGGTTAGCTTCGTCTGACATCTTATTATCATCATCCATGATGTACAGTTCATCAGCTTCAATGCCAAAGACTAAGCCAGTCTTGAATTCAAAGTCAAGCATCATATTTCACATACGCCTGCAACACAAGCTAAGGTCTGAGCACCTTCAACATTGTCAGTGCCTTCAACCAGTTTATCCCAGTCAATACCTAGAGGCATACTGGCAACCATGTCGTGATATTCAAACTCAGTCATGGCTTCATAAGGAGCTTGTCGGTATGTTCCACCATCCATCGGTAGGAAGCTCACACCTGTAATCTCATCAAAGTTATTCCACACCCATGCTCCAACTTCAGGCCACTCAGTCTCAGTCACTGAAATAGTCACTGAAGGCTTATGCTCACAGTAATGACGCTGGAACAGTAGCCACAAGCGCAGGTGCTTAATAGCATTCAAGTCTTCACGCAGTACAGCACCCTTCTCAACTCGCATTGGGAAGCTAAAGATAGTTGTGCTATCAGGTTTCATCACACAAGCCTCTGAAGGGAACCCTTGAGCTTTCAAGAAGTCAGTCAGAGGATCTTTGTTATCAGACCTAACACGACGAATAAAGTACTGACTGTGCTGAGGATGGATACCAGAAGCAGTGCCTGTAAGCTGCGATACAGTACCTTCGGGTTTAATTGCAGTAATGGCAGCACTGCGATTAATACCGATAGCATCAGCAAACTCAGCGTTAGTGTCAATAGCAACATTCTTCATTCCTTCCAAGATAGCAGGTAGTTCAGTACTGTCAGGGTTATTGAGCAAAGAATTGTCCAAGATACCAGTCATAGACACACCCAGCAAACGCTCCTCTTCAGTGTTTGTCTGCCACACCTTACGCAGGTACGGGAAGTGAGTCATGGTCGATTGAAAAGTCCCCAGAATAGTAGCCAAGCGCACCTTATTCCGTAGAGTATCCACACTATCATCGCTCCGCACAATAACAGAAGACAGATTACAAAATTGATAAGGTCTAAGGATAATCTCACTGCAAGGGTTTGTGCCCCACTCTTTACCCAGTTCCCTACGTCCACTCTTAGCTGCTTGAAGTTCACTTGCATAACGGTTAAAGATTCCTCGCTCTCCAGAATGTGATTCATAAATGCTTGACCACTCACGCATGAACTTACCCACATCAGGCTTCACTTCGTAGATGGCACTGTTGTTAGCCAAGGCACGTTGACCATTACCGTCCCACCAGTTTCCAGCTTTAGCGTGAGCCATGCGGTCATCACTTAAGTCTGACAGGGAAATCATTGCTGATCGTCGTACGCCACCAACAACCACGACTTCTCCGACCTTACATAGAATATCGTGTGCTTCAAGCGAGGTGAGCTTCCGTCCAGTCGCTCCACGGAACTTTGCAACCACATACTTAAAGAGGTCAACGAGGGGTTGTGGCCCTGATGCTCTTCCACCAAAAGTCTTGAGTCTCGCTCCTGCCGGACGTACACCCGAAACATCCCACTTAGGCACTTCTCCAGCATATAACAAGGCAATGACTTGTCGTAAGGCTTTAGCCCATCCCTCTTTGGAGTCCTTAACAT
>Ga0209354_10000607_pt1 | contig 16738 bp, 16 predicted proteins | sample LauGreSpBDMM15DD_2_FD_187562 | JGI IMG/M metagenome (GOLD analysis project Ga0209354, IMG submission 187562) | Freshwater lake microbial communities from Lake Michigan, USA - Sp13.BD.MM15.DD (SPAdes) (version 2) | ecosystem: Environmental > Aquatic > Freshwater > Lake | place: Lake Michigan...
GAAGTTGCTGGCGGAATAAAAATGGCTACGGCTATGAAAAAAGCTGTTCCAGCATTAGGTGAAATGGCTGATGAAGTTATTGCAAATCTTTCAAATCCTGATCTTTCAACTAATCAAAAAATACAATCGTTAGCTGGAATTAAAGAAGCAATGCAGATTTCACTTCTTGGTAAGCAAGAAAATAGAGCAGATGCTGCACTTGCTATTCAAAAAGCAGAGTTGGCTGCAAAGTTAAACACTGGAAGAGACATAAAACCGCCTCAAACGATAGAACTTCCAGTTGCAGGTGGAACTGAAACTCTTTATTGGAATCAAAGCAGCGGTAAATTTGAACCAGTAAGCGGAATAGTTCAAAATATAGCTCCACCAATCAAAGGTCAAAAAACTGATGCTAATGCAGTAAATCAAGGATTGAATATGCCATCTACAAATTATCCTGATGGAGTAATAACTGAAGGAACACCACTTCCAATGGATGGAATGGTATTGCCACCAAAAGAAGAGCCAATCCCTAGAATTGGATTTAAACCAAATGCTCAAACTGAAAACTTCAGACCAGCAAACCAAGAGGAAATAGCTTATTTTGGTGTTCCAGGACAAGTTGATGTTAAAACTAATAAATTTTATCCAGTAAATCCACCTAAAGGAATGTCGATAAAAACAAATCCAGATGGAACATTTGAGTTTGTTGAAGGAGCTGGTGCTGGGCAAAAAACAGAAGATACAACTAGGGCTAGAAAACGTATGGGCGAACAAGGTTTGGGAGTTGTTCTCGAAAATCTTGGCTCAGTGTTTGACAAGATCAATGAAGTATCTGGATCTGCTATTGGGGCTGCTGCACAAGCACAAATAGCAAACATACTTCCAGCGTCAGAGATTGGATCAATTAAAGATCAAATTGAAACAGTTAATAATAACATTTCATTTGATACTGTAAACCAATTAAGGGCTGCTTCTACAACTGGAAGTGCTGGCGGTAACATTACTGAAAAAGAATGGTCTAGATTTGAAGGCAGATTTGGTAAAATATATGTCGGTCAAAATAAAGACCTATTCACTAAAAATGTTAAGTCTATTGCATATACAATGTATGATGCAGTTAATGGGACTCCAGAAGAAGTTGACAAACTTCTTGATGAAAATAAAATTACACAACAAGATTACAATAATTATCTTGAAGGCAGAAGTGCATTGAGAACAAAATTTGGTGCTATAAATTCCTCTAATCCTATTGAGCAATCCAAAGAGAAAAAAGCAACCGATAACCCATTAAAACTTAGCCAAGAAGCAGAGGAAATACTTAAAGGATTACCAAAATGAGTTCTTCATTAACACAACAATTTAAAGAAGTAGAATCAACTCTTACTAATGCTAAAAATAAACTAGAAGAAAAACTCTTACAGTTTAAAGAAGCTGGAGATGAGCAAGGGATGCGACAAGTTGGAGCTAACCTGCGTTCAATTCAAGGGGAATATGCACGTATTGCTCAAAACTATCAACAAGAGCAAACGGTTCGCAAAGAAAATCTTTTAAGTGGTATTGCTAGTGGTGAACTTATATCAGATAAGCAAAAACCAATAAGAAGTTTTGTTCCAAGTTTTGACCCATCTGGAATGGGCAGTTATGGTAGCGAAGAAAGTTTTATTGAGACTCCATTAAGATATAATCCTAATAAAGCGAAAAAAGCATTTGCTGAACTACTTGAAACTGATCCTAAAAAAGTTGATGTTACAACTGGCGTAGGATTAAAAGAAACTACTTTCTTAGCTGGATTGCAAGACGATAATGCTCGTAAGGCTTATCTACAACAGAATTATGAAGAAGTATTGCCAGTTAATACATCAGGTAGTTCAAACTTTTTAGTAAAAAATAAAGAAGGTAATTACATACTTGCCTTGCCTAAAGGGGTAAATATGAAAGATGTCGGTGCTACTGTGGCAACTGAGATAGGGCCACTTGCTGCTGGTGTTGGTGCTGGTTTCGCATCATTTGGAACAGGCCCAGCAGCTCCACTTGTTGTATCTGGAGCATCTAATCTTGCGTATTCTGGAACTGGAGCATTGCAAGATGTTGCTTTCCGTAAAATGGCTGGATTGCCTGCTGAAGTTGGTAATGTAGCATCTGAGCGTGGTAAAGAAGCAGCACTTGGTATGGGTGTAGATCTATTGACTTATGGTGCTTCTAAACCATTTACCAAACGAATTGGATCGACTATTGAAAACAATGTAGCCAAAGAGCTTCGTGAAGCCACTGAATTACTTCAGAAAAAAGGAATGGATGTAACTTATCCAGTTGGAGCTGAAGGTGGAACACTTGGATTAACTTTCCAACGTGAATTGGCTGGTAAATTCCCCAAAATGGCAGTAGCTAAAACCATGGAGAAAACCCGTGGAGTAATGGCCGAGTATCAAAAAGCCATCCAAGATAAAGTTATTGGAGTTCCAAAAGTCGATATTACAAATAGAATTAAATCAGAAGCAGATCAACTTGCTGCTCAGATTGGCAAGCAAAATGTAAGACTTGAACAACAAGCTAAAGGTTGGGTAAATAATAAGTTAAGGCAAATAATGCCAGAAAATACAAACCAAGTAGATCTTGGCAACACTATTTTCAACTTAACAGATGAAGCGGCTAAAAGAGGAAACGACATTAAAAATGAAGTATATTCATCATTTTACAAAGCTGCTGATGAAAAAGGTGTTGCTATACCTAAATCAGAAGTATTATCAACTATTGATTCTGCTTTGTCTGCTTCAAGAAATGATTTTAAACAAAATCCATCTATTGAAAGATTATACAGAAAAATTCAAAGTTCTGATATTGATTCGTTTAGCACAGAACAACTTAGAAACATTGTTCAAGTTGCCCGTGACAGTGTTCCAGTTAACGCTACAAAAACAGCAGATCAAGTTGCAGTAGGTGTTTCAAAGGCACTAGATGACAAATTTAATGATGTTGTAAGTAGAAACGGATTAGGCGATCTTTGGGGGCAAACCAACAAAATCTACGATGAAACAAGTTTGGCGTTTAGACGTAGTTCACCAGGTAAGATTTTATCTGAAAAATTCGGAAGCCAAAAGCTATCTCCGAGCCAAATGGTTGATGCTACTTTAGCAAATGAAAAAACTGTAACTGATGTTATTTCTGCACTTAGAAATACAGGAGATCAAGCTGGATCTGAGGCATTGCAAACACAGTTGAAAAATGCTTACCTTGAAAAAATTGGTCTTACATCTGGATATAAAGGGACAAATTCTAAATATAAACCAGAAATGGTTGAGGCATTATGGGGCAATAATTTGGCTTCAAAACGCATAAATTCTACTATTGAAGAACTTAATAATGCTTTAAAAGCAAATAAAGTTGATATAGTTAATATTCCAGCAGAAGATGTAAATAGACTGCTTGATATTATTCCTATTAATGAAAGACAAAAAGTTATTAGTTCCATTGTTCAAAAGGGACAGCTTCAGGCAAAACAAGATCGCTTAATGAGCAATGAGGTTGTTAAGCAAGCAAAACGTGGTAACTGGAATTATCTTGATAATGATATTTTTGCTGATACAATGCTTAATAAAGCATCTACTTCAGATGTTCTTGAGATAACTAAAAGGCTTCCTATTTCTGAAAAACAAAAAGTAGGAGCAGATATGTTTGCTCGCTTGCTTTCAGATTACTCGACAGCAGGAACTGGTGCAAACCAAGGAAGATTTGGATTTGATCTTTGGGATGCCGAAAAGGTAGTCAAAGATCTTAAAGGATGGACTAGAGAAAAAGGAACTGGTGCGCCACAATGGGTTAAGAATATGGATGCTGTTGTAGGAAAGGACACAGTTGATGAGTTCATTGCAGCATCTAGGGTTCAAGCAGCTAACCGTCCTATTGGTAAAATTGAAAGGTTAGAGGCTCGTGCAGTTACGTCAGCAACTGGAGCAAAAATATACGCCGCTCCATTTCAATATATTGGCAATAAAATACTTGCAGCAGCATACGGAAGTAACAATTTGCGTCCATTTTTAAGAGGATTATCCAAAGATATTGGTGATGAGGCTTATCAGAAAAATGCAACTCGTATGCTAAAAGGCATTATCGGGACTCGCACAGGACTTCAGGCAGCAGCTATTCAAGGCAGAAATGACCCAGACTTCCAAGAGCAGATGCAAATCATACTGTCTGAAGCGCAAGCACAAGCTGAAGAGCAAAAATAATTGCTTGCTTTATCCTTACGGATAATTACATTGCCCCAAATGGACGAAGAAAAAGACACCGACCTTTCTACCATTGATAACAAAGAATCAATGGTCAAGTTTATGGAAGCTATTAGGGAGCGAGCTAAAGACTTGCCACCTAATTGTGCAGAAAACACCAAGCCAGATGTTGCTGCTAAAGCACTTTGGCTACTGGCACAAGGGGCTAACTTTACTGAGATTCGCCGCATTACCAGCCTGTCAAACGAGACAATTCGTAGGTTAGAGTGGGTTCATACCGACACCTTGGAGCAGAAGCGTAAGCAGTTCTCGACCCGTTACGCTATGGCCGCAATGGAATACACTGACCTTTTGTTCAAGAAAGCTGAACAACTGTGGGATGATCCAGAGCAGTTGGCAATGGTTTCCCCAGAGAAGCTGGCTACGACCGTTGGAATCATGCAGGATAAGGCATCTGCTTTGGCTGGTATTTCCAGCACGGATATGGGCAAAAAAGATGGCTTGTCTATTGAGGATGCTCTAGTATTGATTGAAGCGTCTCGCAAGAAGATTGCTGAAAAAGCACAGAACAAAGTAATCGAAGCCGAAGTAATCCATGCTTAACTGGACACCACACGAAATTCTGCCAATACCTACCGATGAGGATATTGCGGTTATGGAGGCAGAAGACCTTATCGCCCTTCATACGTCAAGGGAAGAAGCTATTCGCAATGCCGAAAAAGACCCTTTCCGATATGGGTTCAAACTAGAGCATTGGTTCAAGGCTTGGGAGCAACTAGATGAAGTAAATGAAATACTTTGCCTTGGAGGAAACCGTAGTGGGAAAACCGCATTTGGTTCTTATTCAGTTGTCCGTGCTGCTATTGAGAATCCAGGTTCGATCATTATGTGCTTTGCTCAGAGTGCCGAGGTAAGCATTAGGCAACAGCAGAGTGCGGTCTATAACTGGTTGCCGCCTGAGTATCGGATGAAGCAAACCAGCAGCAACGCCTACATTAGCTATACACTAAAGAACGGCTTTACTGACAACAGCCTTATCCTGCCGAACAAAAGCCAGATTCTTTTCAAGACATACTCGCAGTATCAGAATAACCCTACCTTTATTGAGGGTGCGGAACTTGGTTCTAAGAGTGCGAAGTGGCATAATATCGGGGCGTGGCTAGACGAGTATCTGCTGGGAGATGATCTGATTAACACGATGCGTTTCCGTTTAGCTACACGGAATAGTAAGATGCTTGTGACCTTTACCCCTATTGACGGCTGGACAGATGTTATCAAAGACTATCTCGACAAAGCTAAGACTATTGCCACCAAGGAGGCAGAGCTTTTGAACGGAGAGATTCTTCCGCACATCCAGCGTAGCCATAAACGTAACGCCTCGATCCATTACTTCCATACTAAGGATAACCCATTTAGCGGCTACGAACGTCTTGCCAGCGACCTAAAGAACGAAAGCAGGGAAAAGATACTGATTCGGGCATACGGCGTTCCTGTGAAGTCTCAGGCTACCAAATTCCCTAAGTTCAACAAAGAGGTGAACGTAATACCGCAGGAGATGATTCCAACCCAAGGAATTACCCGTTACCACATTATCGACCCTGCTGGCAGCAAAAACTGGTTTATGGCTTGGATTGCCGTTGATGGCAGCGGAACGTATTACGTTTATCGGGAATGGCCTGACACAACTATCGGAGACTGGGCAGAGTGGAAGGGTGGCAAATGGATGCCAGGCGAAGGGGCAAAAGGGCTAGGCTACGGGATGAAGGATTACGTGGATTTGATCCATGAGCTTGAGGATGAAGAAGAAATCTACAACAGAATTATCGACCCTCGCCTTGGTGCAGCCAAGTATCAAGCCCAAGATGGCAGCAGCTCGATCATTGAGGATTTGGCAGAAAACGACATTATCTGCATACCAGCCCCAGGTTTAGACATTGAGGACGGATTACAAGCCTTGATTTCTAAGATGAGTTGGGATACAAGCAAGCCAATGGACAGTATAAATCGTCCAAGATTCTACGTAAGTGAAGAGTGCAGAAACATTATTAGTGCATTATCAGAATACACAGGTGAGCAAGGCTTAAAAGAAGCGTGGAAAGACCCACTAGATTGCTTGCGTTATGCAGCGATCTATGACATTGACCACGTAGAAGCACACCACTTACAAGTAACCAGACAAGGTGCAGGAGGATATTAAAATTATGGAAAATAAACGCAGGGGTAGACCCAAGAAAAAAGAATCCGTTGAAAAAACTGAAATCGCCAGCAAAGAAGCTGTTGAAATCTTTGTAATTAAACAATGCCCAAATAGAATATGGCTAAAAGGAACAACTAGAGATCATGTCTTGGCTTACGTCAAAGCACCTAAAGAATCCATTGCTCCTAGTTTGGTAGGAAAATGGGTTAAAGGAACAAAGATTGACGAAGAGGGAGAAAACCATTACAAGTTCTTTGCATGAGTGATGAATTATCAGACATTGACGTAGCTTTGACCTATGTTCAAAATAAACCGAACATTAGTGCTTTGCAATACGCTTACGATAAAGCGAAGCTAGATCAAGAGCAATACATCGAATCGTGCGAACGTGCATACAATGACCGCCGTAATATGTGGCCAGGCAAGTCTGGCGATATGCGTAAGAGCGGAGCTAATGCTTTCCCGTGGGATGGTGCTTCCGACATGGAGGTTAATATCGTTGGTGAAAGAATTGACACGTATGTTGCGTTGCTTACACAGGCTTTGGATCGTAGCCATATTAAGGCATTTCCAACTAGCCATGCTTCGATGGCCAAGGCTTCCGTGGTTTCTATGTTCTTGAAATGGATGCGTAAAAGCTACATTCCAGACTTCAAGAAACAGATGGAATTGGGGGCGAACCACCTGCTTGAGAAAGGGATCATGGTATCTTACGTGGGCTGGAAGCGTGAGAAACGCACGTTTAAACAAATAGTTCGTCTGCAAGAGATTGAGGCAGCAATGCCTGAGCTTGTGGATATTCTTCTTGGGGACAACATTGACGAGGCTGAAGCATTTGTTGCAAACGCTTACCCTGAAATGAGTAAGAAACGTGTTAAGAAGGCTGTTTCTGAACTTCGTATGATGGGCGTTACCGAGGTGAGTATTCCGAGGATGAGCGTTGATTGCCCTATCGTTCAAAGCTGTGAGCCTGATGGCGAGATCCTATTCCCATCCTACGTTACAGACCCACAACGCGCACCATACGTATTCTGGCGCACGTTCTATACCGCCCAAGAACTTGAAAAGAAAGTTGCCACCGAGGGCTGGGATAAAGAATGGGTTGACGAGGCTATTGAGAAGCTGAAAGGCACTGATTCAATGGATCACCAGACAGCAAGCGAACGCTCACAACAGCGTGACTTGGATGATGACGAAGATTTGATTATGGTGGTTTATGCCTACCAGCGTTTGATTGACGAGGAAGATGGAAGCGAAGGCATTTACTGCACTGTATTCCACCCCGATGCCGAAAAATACGCAAAGCACGAACTGCTTAACGGCTACGATGATTACCCATTTATTGTAACACGTTTGAATGACAACCAGAAAAGGATGTATGAAACTACTTCCTTTGCCGATATTCTCCGTGGCCCACAATGGCAGGTTAAGACTGAGCGTGATAGCCGAATTGACAGGGCGAGTATGGCAACATTGCCACCGATCTTCCACCCAGCGGGACATCCACCGAAAGAATGGGGGCCAGGTAGACGTTTGCCTTACCGAAGGTTAGGTGAGATTGCATATGGCCCAACTCCACCATTTGATCCAGGCAGTGAGCGTATTGAGGCACAGATGATTGTGCAGGCTGACAAGGCTGTTGGTCTTGATCTTGATAACCCGCTTTCAGCACTTCGCCAGCAATTTGTGGTTAATAAATATCTCGATCACGTTAAAGATATTCTTGCACTTGCATTTAAATTATTTCAACGAATGGGGCCTGATGAAGTGTTCTTCCAAGTTACGGGCAGCCCCGATCCACAGGTGATGACCAAAGGTGACGCTGATGATAACTTCAGTATTATGGTATCTTTTGATACCCGTGAGACTGACCCAGAGGCAGTTGAGATGCAAATGAAGAACATGGCTACCTTGATGCAAATTGACCGTAATGGACGTATTGACGTGAACAAACTGCTTGAGCTTCTTGCAGCACAGATCAATCCATTCCTTGCTGACTACGTTCTGCAACCTGTTGAGGAAGCACAAGACAAGATGCTTAAAGATGTGTCTGATGACTTGGCTAAGATTTACTCAGGTATTGAGATGCCAGCCCGTCCAAATGGAGCGCAGTTTGCAATGCAGCTTGTCCAAGCCTACGCACAACAGCCAGACGTTGCAGCTAGATTGCAAAACGATGAGGCGTTTGCAGCACGTATGCAAAAATACATTGGTCAATATCAGATGATGATGATGCAAGCACAGAACGCAGTCACAGGTCGCATCGGAACGCAAGAGGCTAACGTAGGCGGCGTATCAACTCAGAATATGGGAGAGTAATTATGCCTAATCTATTTGAAGCATTTAACCAACCCATAAAGCGTAATCCTTTAATGGAAACTACTAATGTAGAAAATGTAAAATACCCAGTAGTTCAGCCAGATAAAGAAACATTAAATTATTTTAAAAAGAATCCAACAGTAGCTGGAATGGCGGTTGGTGCAGGATTAAATGGATATGATGGAGAAAGACGTGTGATGGTTAATCCATATTCAGGATTAAATCCAGAACAACAAAGAGGACTTATTGAAAATGAAAGACTTAGGCATTTTATGGATGAAACTAAGCCTAAACTTAATTTTAATCCAACAAATAAACAATTTGAGTCTTTTCGTGGAACTGAATACGGCAAGCCAGAAAATGTAGGAAAACTAAAAGAAACAATCGTTGCAAGAATTTTGACTGGTGATACTTCTGTTGGAGATGTAACGCCAGAACAACAAAAGGCTGCTGATTCCATACGTCAACAATGGGAGAAACAGAACAAACCTAAAACAATGGTTGATATGGTAAATGACGCTATTAAAATTCGCCAACCATTAAGGAAGTAATCTATGAAAAAAGAAATAATTAAACGAAAAGACGGCAGCGTTTCCCAACGTGGAATGTGGGATAACATTCGAGCAGCAAAAGGTTCTGGCAAGAAGCCTACTAAGGAAATGCTGAAACAAGAGCGTAAGATCAAGCGCAAGTAACCCATGAAGAAACGGTTCAAGAAAGTAGTGACCAACCCTGAGACGGGAAGGAAAAACACGATCCGCTATGGCTTGGCAGGAATGTCTAGCGATGGCAAAGACCGTATTAGACCATCTACGAAAAAGGCAGACGCATATTGCAAGAGATCAAATGCCATTAAAGGAGATTGGCGTAGCGATGAAAACTCACCGAACCAGTTAAGTCGTAAAAAATGGCGTTGCAAAGGAGATAAATCAATGAGATAACTTTATGAAAAACAAAAAATGCGGCTGCGGCCACGAAAGCAAGGAATACGAGAAAGGCAAGAAAGATAAAGGCTATGTCGAGATTGAAATCAAGATGAGCCGTGCGCCTAAGAAAAAAGCCAAACGTAAATAATAATCCTTACTAAAAGACTAATGATTCCAAGACCAACGCTAGAACAATCTGTGATTGCCTTAAGTGACCGCGATGAATACAAAACGATTCTGGATTTTATCCGTGACGAGCGTGATCGTTTCTTTGGCGATATGAGGCAGGCTGAAGCACCTAATGATGTAATGAAGCTGGCTGGCAGTATTGCTACGATGGATGAGCTTTTGCAAACGCTTGACATAAAAAGACAATAGTGTATTTCTGATTTCGCAAATAGTTAGTGTCTTTTCTGTTTGTGGTTTGTGCAAGGTGGCTAGTGGGGTAAAAGCCATTAGCTACCTTGACTTCTTTTGTTCGTTGTGGGGAACGCTCCGTTGGTTAATTCTGACGGGGCGTTTCTTTTTGTGGTTTGATGCAAACAATCGTTTTACATTAGTGTTTGACTAATGATTAGTAATTTGCTAATGATTACGCATCGCCACCGCCAAGGCGCAAACTGGTGTAAAAAAACATGAAAGCAAACCAAGACTCTACCGCTGGGGAGGATAATTCCAGTGTATCAGACAACCTTAGTTCAGATGCGTTGATTATGCAGCTAACTAATGGAAACATACAAGAAGCAGAAGCCGAAATTGAAACCGAAGAAGTTTCAGAGGATGAGCCAGAACAAGAGCTTGAAGAAGCTAGTGAGTTGGAAGAATCCGAAGAAGCCGAAGAGGAAGATTATGAAGCTGAAGCAACTGACGAAATCGACCTGCTTAGTCTTGAACCAGAGCAGATCCAAGCACTAGCGAAGAAAGGCAAGAGCCGTCTTCTTGAACGGATCGGGGAACTGACCGCACAGAAGAAAGCATTGCAGTCCCAGCTAGAGGAAATTGGATCAAAGCCCCAGGTTAAAGAAATTCCGCAAGAGAAGAATCCGTTTAAGGATCTTAATACAGTTGAAGAAATTTCAGCTAAGTATGAGGCCTTTGAAGGGACTTTGGAAATTACGGATCGGTTGCTTGAGGAATATGACGATTATGGCAACGATGATATTATCGAAGTTAATAATGAGCAGTTCACCAAGAAACAGATTAAGCTCGCAAATCGTAATGCAAGGGACGCGATAGCTAAGTTTCTACCCGCCCAAGCAGCACACTTGCAGAAGTTGGAAAGCTACAAAACGGCTAACCAGCAATGGCAAGAAGCGGCTAAAGCAGAAGTGCCAGAAATCAATGACGAGGAATCGGAAATTGGTAAGGCATACAGTCAACTTGTAAATGATCCATTGGTTAAACAGCTTAAACAAACGCAACCAGAGTTAGGGGTTCAAATAGAATATATCTTAGCTCACGCCGCAAGGTCGAAGTTTGGAACTGCAAAGAAAGTGGTCAAAGGCGCAGGGACGAAGTTGAAGGTGAATCCACCCGCTTCCCCTGTTGGAGCTGGCACATCACGGCAAGGGCAGGGACAAACAAGCAAATATGCTGAAGCGATGAAACGGTTTGAGCAAAGTGGTTCTGCTGAAGATTGGATTGCTGCTCAAAAATATAAATGAAGTTAAAATTCTAAACACCTAAAATTATGCCTATTTCAACTACTTATCAACCAACCGTGCCTAGCACGAGTTCCTCCGTTGGCGCAAACAAAGGTAACCGCGAAGATCTTTCTTCGATGTTGACCATGCTTGAGCCAGAACAAACCCCTATTACTTCCCTTTGCGGTAAAGCAAAAGCAAGTGGTGTTCTTCACGAATGGGTTGTTGACGGTCTTGATGCACCATCTGCTGATGGTATCAACGAGACTTCCGATGTTAGTGCTTTCAGCAACAAGTTTGCTAATCGCGCTCGCCTTGGTAACTACACCCAAATCTTCCGCAAGGACTACCTCGTTTCCGACCTGCAAAACGCAGTTGCAAGCGTTGGCCCTGCTGACGTTGCCCAAGCTAAAGCTAAAGCATTGCGCGAAATCAAACGCGACATCGAGTTCGCTATTGCTTCTGCCAATGACCGTCAAGCTGAAGATGGTGTGAACCCATACAAACTCCGTGGTCTTGGTGACTGGATCGACTCGGCTGGACCATCTGATGTGCCTGCTGGTTATCGCACTCCTGCTGGTTCAATCAAATCTGCTACCCTTACCGAAAAAACCCTGAATGATCTTCTTGGAAGCATCTTCTCGGAAACTGGTGAGATGGGCAACCTTACGATGGTCGCTAACGTGGCTCTTCGTAAAGTGATCGCAAACTTCACCCGTGCTGAAGGAACGACCACCGCTACCGCATACAATGTGAACGAGGAAGCAACTTCCCGTAAGATCACCCTTAGCGTATCGCTCTTCGATACCGACTTCGGTGTTATCAAACTGGTGAACGGCAACCCAGCATGTATGCCAACCGCTACCACCAACATCGGCTATGTCCTTGATCCTAAGTATCTTGGTATTGGCACGTTGCTTCCACTTGAGTCTGTTTCTCTTGAGAACCAAGGCGCAGGTGAGCGTGGATTCGTTAAAACCGCACTTACGCTTGTTTGTAAATCCCCACAAGCACACGGTAAAATTGCATACTAATTAACCAATAAGAAATAAAAAATAATACTATGAGTGCTTATCAACTTGTTAATAACGAATCAGCCCTTCGCACGTATGTGTATGTTGCTGAATACACTGGAATCCAAGCTAACGCTACTGTTTCCAACCAAAAAACTATTGGGATTATTCCTGCTGGCGGTGCAGTTGCATTTGCTTATGCTTATGAGGAAATTCCTCTTGTCGGTGCTTCTGACATCACTCTGGACGTTGGCACGACTGCTGCCGATCCAGATGAGTTCATTGACGCATGGGATGCCGATGGTGGCACTCCTGCTTGCAATACTGGTGATGCTTGCGTTCAGGTTGCTGGTAACAGCACCTACCTCGCTGGTTGGAAGCCTGTTGGCATTTCCGATACCGCCAAGCCAATTCTGGCTGAGTGGAATGGCACTGTTTCCAGCCTTACTGCTGGTAAAGTGATTGTTGTTGTCGGAGTTATTGATCCAGGCAGCTTCTAATTAAATCCATGGGTGGCGGAAGGTTCTATCCCTTCCGTCACCTATACTCTTTCACAAACCATGATCCTTCAACCAAGCGAAGAAGCAATGACACATGCTCTTATCCGTGAGATTATTACGGGCGAGCAACTTAAAAAAGATATTACAAGACAACGTGAAATCGAGGCAGCTAAAATCGCCAAAGATTACCGCGAACGAGGCAGGCGTAAGGGCGCAAAAATGACCCACCTAGCTGAAATCCCACAAAGGGAGTATTTACAAATGGCACAAAAATACGGCGTTGAATGTTGGAACGACAGGGAGTTTATCAAGGATTTTCAAAAGTATGAACCAACAATGGCGAGTAACAAGATTTCTACAATGCGTGAGATTTAACCTCCAGAGAATAGATGCAAACTAAAAATTACACAACTGATCTTCTTCCGTTAATTAAGTCACTTTGTGGCGTTGAGTTTGCAGCTATTGAGTTGCCAAGGATTAAAGCGATGATTAACAGCCGTGCTAAAAGAGCGTATCGTGCCAGTAACTTCTGGCCTCGCTTTTTGGTAGTAGGTGAATCCAGAACCGTAACAAACGGCTATGTGCCTTGGACTGAATCTGGTTTGGATTCGGTTGACACCTTTATTCTGATTCACAGAACTGAGCCTTATGTTTTGGAGAGCGCACAGGACTTTGACTTCTACGTTGATTTTAACGGGGCAAAAATTACTGATGGTTCGTTGAATAGTTCGGCAGCGTTTGTTACTTACAAGAAGCAAACAACAGCCGTTTATGGTGACGGCACAAGCGGAACAACTACATCTATTCCCGATGAATGGTTTGAGTATCTAGCACACGGAACTTATTCCGATTGGCTTAGAGCTGAAGGGCAGATGGAAAAGGCTGTTGTGGCTGACCAAGAGGCAATGGATAAATTGACCGATGAACTTATCAGGATTGACGAAATGCGTTCTACTGCCTTAGTATCAACACGTATTCAAACAAACGCGAATATGCAATCACGTTGGAGTTACTAATATGAATTATTCTTTAGGAAATATGCTTGGTGGGGCAGGTGCGCTTAATGCTGACAAGCTATCCCTCGATCTTCAGTTCGCAGCGGACAAGACCTTAACCGCACGCAAAGGCCCAACCCCTACGTTCACACGGGCAAGCGGTGCTACGTTCGTTAATAACTTGGGGCAGGTTAAGTATGCTCGTGAGAACCTTGTATTGCAAAGTGAAGACTTTGGGAATGTGTCTTGGTCAAAAACTCAAATAAATGTCAGCACTAATACAGCAATATCTCCTAACGGATTAAATACCGCTGATAGTTTAATTGAAAACACAGCAAACGCACTTCGTTATGTTTCACAACAAACAACAAAATCCGGAGGTTTTGGCACTTATTTGTTTAGTGTTTATTATAAGAACGCAATCGGAACTAGGAATCTTACTGTTGCTTTAACAAACGGAGTATCAAGCGGAAGGTGTGCTATTTTCACAACAAGTGGAACTGTTACAGCAAGCAATATAGCTATTGGGACAGGTTCTGGATTTACTATGACATCATCAACTGTAACATCAGTAGGAGATGGATGGTATCGAGCATCTATTATTGTTGATACCGACACAAGCACTAGATTAGATGCAGTAGTTTATTTAAATGAAAGCACTACTAATATAATTAGTTACACAGGTGATGGGGTATCTAGTATTTTTGTCTGGGGCGCGCAACTAGAACGTCACGAATTCGCCCGCGCCTACATCCCCACCACCACCGCAGCGGTCTACCAACCACGCTTCGACCACGATCCCGTCACCCTCGCGTGCAAGGGCTTGCTGATCGAGGAGGCGAGGACGAATTTGACTTTACAGAGTTCAACTTCAACTGGTTGGACAACAGCGTCAGCTACTCAAACGAATAACAACACCACATCCCCAGACGGATCGACTAACGCGACAAGGGTGGTAGCTACTTCAGCCTCATTTGTTTCTCATGCGCTCCAGTCGGCATCTACAACTATATCTGTTGGAGTTTCTCATTCGTGTTCCATTTATGTCAAGCAAGGAGTTCAGCGGTATGTTTATGTAACTTATGTGAACTTTACTGGCAATGAATTTCATAGTGCTTGTATTGTTGACTTAGAAACAGGAAGTATTACCCAAACAAAAATCGGAACCAGCGCAACATCTGGTTCTGCAAGTATCTCATCTGCTGGTAACGGTTGGTATAGGGTTGTAATACCCAATGTTGTCTTGACTGGGATAACTGCTGCGTTCGTAGAGGTTGGATCATCACAAAGCGGAACTGGACTAGGTAACTTCGGACGACCTACCACAGCGTTTGCTGGAGATACATCATCTCATTGGTTTGTCTGGGGAGGTCAAATCGAAGCAGGCTCCTTCCCAACATCCTACATCCCGACACTTGCAGCGTCCGTAGTTCGCAGTGCGGATGTGTGCAGCATCGACGGAAGCAACTTCTCAAGTATCTGGAACGGTGTTGACGCAACTGTGTTTTTTAGAGGGTCGCGAATTGCCGCTCAAACTGGACAAAATAGTTGGTCGCTAAGTTCAAGTACACTTGCTACAAACATTAACCTTAATCGAGGGGCAACAACTGAAAATATTGGTGCTGCTGGTGCTGCAATTATTTTTTCAACTGGAATTTCTGGATCTTCAGAATATAAAGTAGCAACAGCAATTAAATCAGGTGATTATGCAGCTTCATTTAACGGAGCCGCTGCTCTTACTTCATCTAACGCGTTTGTGTTGACGTTGAATAAAATGAACATTGGAACAAACTACCCATTAAACGGTCAACTCAACGGATGGATTCATAGTATTAAGTTTTACAAGAAACGCCTTTCAAACACCAAACTTCAAGCACTCACCGTATGATCGACTACCTACTAAAATTCCCTTCCAAGGAAGTCGCTGAACAATTCGGCGTTGCCAATGGATTTGCCGTTGAAGTCGATGGAGTCATCCAGACGACCCTAGTAACCCACGAATACGCCCTGCACGAGATCGGTGAACATGACGGTGCTGACTGGTGGGTGCTATTCCGCGACCTTGTGGGCATCCCCGTGCCTCCCAGTGCTGACCCGTTCATCTACTGGGCATCCACTTGGACTGTAACGGACGAGGATGGTAACGAAACCCCTATCCCTCGTCCAGATGGTTACGAAAATACACCAACTGTTTTTTGGTCATAATATGAAAGCTAAGACAAAATCAAAGAAGCAAGTTGGATACCTTCTCTCGAAGGGTTCACCGCTGTCGTCAACCCAGCAGAATAAGCTCAAGAGGGAGTTGCACTCCGGCAAGGTAAAGGTCTCAGGTAAGAAGAAATCGAAATGAGAAAGACCTATCCATACAGTCCAAAGGAGCCATCCAACATCATGTTGACTTGGACGGCATTGCTGGCGATGGCAGTCATCATCATGGCCTTCATTCAATTCAGTTAATGCCATGCACGAACATAGCGCAACATACAATCTAGTGAACGGAGTTATCGGTTCGGCAGCATCGGCACTTGGTGTCATCACACAGTTTCAGGAACAGCTTGACTGGGCATTAAAGACAACGTCCACGTCCTTGCTCATCTGCGTATCACTCGTCACCCTTTACAATCTCTTGAAGAAGAAGAAATAACAATATGAAAACAATTATCACATACTTGAAACAGGAGTCTACTTGGCGCGGTATCATCGCTATTGCAATGGCACTCGGTATTAGCCTTACTCCTGAGCAGCAAAGTGCTATCCTTGCTGGTGGACTTGCTCTTATCGGGCTTATCAATACCTTTAAAAAGGATTGAATCTATTAACCACAATTAACCTCGCTCTCCGTGCCTACATCCTATGGGTGGAAAGCACGATTGAGCGTGAAATAGACACACTAGAAGATGAAATTGATTCTCTTGCCGCTCGTGGCACTCCTGCTGA
>Ga0209354_10000612_pt1 | contig 16655 bp, 22 predicted proteins | sample LauGreSpBDMM15DD_2_FD_187562 | JGI IMG/M metagenome (GOLD analysis project Ga0209354, IMG submission 187562) | Freshwater lake microbial communities from Lake Michigan, USA - Sp13.BD.MM15.DD (SPAdes) (version 2) | ecosystem: Environmental > Aquatic > Freshwater > Lake | place: Lake Michigan...
ATAGATTTGTAGTAAGTGGATATATCAAACAAGGTTATCCTGAATGGATAGAAATAGGAAAAGAACTAAAACAACTTTACAATAAATAATATGGAAATAACAAATTTATTTTTATGGTTTATAATGATTCAATTATGTATTATAACTCATTTACTAAGTAAAATTAAAAACAAATAAGATGAAACTAACAGAACAAGACAGAAAAGAAATTAGATTTTTAGCTAAAACTGCTTTTAAAGTTTACGCAGGTTTATTATTTACTTTAGCAATTATGTTTATGATATTTGATTAATAAACAAAACTTATAACTATTTATTTTTAGAATAAACAAAATCTATCATTATGGATAACAGAGGTGGTAAACGTGAAGGCGCAGGCCGTAAACCAAGAGTAGAAGAAGAAAAGCTAATAGAAATGTTAGACAAACACATAGATAAAGATTTAGTTCTTGCTGAATTAAAGAAACAAATATTTGCAGGAAAAGAAAAAGCAATGCAACTATATTTTAACTATAGATTTGGCAAACCAAAAGAAACTATTGATTTAAATTCTTCAGAAGGTTTTAACCTAAACTTCAAGGAACTAATCAACTTTAAATAGTTTGGTAGAAATAAATAAAAAGTACAAAGTAATTGGTGAAGTAGATTCACGTTACTTTATTGTAACAGGTGGTAGAGGTAGCGGTAAATCGTATTCGATAAACTTGCTTCTATCACTTCTTACTTATGAAGCAGGGCATATAATTTTATTTACACGTTACACATTACGTTCTGCTACCATTTCTATTATACCTGAATTTATAGAAAAGTTAGAAGCATTAAATATTACATCTGACTTTTACATTACCAAAGATGAAATTATAAATAAACAAACCGGTAGTAAGATTCTATTTCGTGGAATTAAAACTTCATCAGGTGACCAAACCGCAAACTTAAAATCTATTCAAGGTGTTACTACTTGGATATTAGATGAAGCAGAAGAACTAACAGACGAAAACACATTTGACAAAATAGATTTATCAGTAAGACAAAAAGGTAAAGATAACCGTGTAATACTTATACTGAACCCTACAACAAAAGAACATTGGATATACAAACGCTTTTTTGAAGCAAAAGGAATAGAAGCAGGCCAATGCATAACAAAGCAAGATACAACCTACATACACTCAACTTATTTAGACAACATAGATAACTTAAGCAAAAGTTATTTAGAGCAAGTAGAAGCGATTAAACTACGTAGACCTGAAAAGTATAAACATCAGATTCTTGGTGGTTGGTTAGACAAAGCAGAAGGTGTAATATTTACAAATTGGACAATAGGTAAATTCCAAGAAGTAAGCACATCTGTATTCGGACAGGATTTTGGTTTTAGTTCAGACCCTACTACATTAATAGAAACGAATATAGACGCTTCTAACAAACGAATTTACGTTAGGCAGCACATATATCAAACAGGGTTACAAACGTCGCACATATTCAATTTAAACGCACAATTTGCAGGTGATAGATTAATAGTAGCTGATTCAGCAGAACCACGATTAATTAGTGAATTAAAATCTAAAGGTAATAACATTGTACCTACAATTAAAGGTGCAGGTAGTGTAATGTATGGAATAGCTTTGCTGCAGGATTACGATTTAATAATAGATGAAGAAAGTATAGATATAATAAAAGAACTAAATAACTATTGTTGGTTAGAACGTAAAAGTTCAACACCTATGGATAATTACAATCACGCACTCGATGCTTTACGCTATGCAGTATCATACCAATTAGAAAATCCAAATAAGGGTAATTACTTTGTGTATTAATGACAAGTAAACGAAGCAATATACTTGACAAATGACCTACGGACAATTAATAGCCACAATACAATGCTACATACACCACGTTAAAGGTGTAGAAGTAGATATAGCTTTACCAAGAAATATTGGTGAAATAAAGAAGATGCATAAAATGTATGAAATAGCAAGTGCTTATTTATCAGCTACTTAATAAACAAACTGTGTTAAAGAAAAGTTAAAATTTCAATAAGTTGTTTATAATTAAAATTAACATTGTATGTTTGCTGAGTAATAACAATGAAGTTATTATTTAATTCTTTTTTTTATGGTTGATTTACTTGTTTCTCCGTTAAGTTTTGCTCCTACAAAAGTAGGTTACAAACAATATTTAAAAGCAGGTGGCTCTATGCTATTAGCAGACTTTCAAGTTTTTGAAAGAAGAAGTAAAGTTCAAATCTTATTAGATAAGGCTGATAGATTGTATAATGCTGTTCAATATCATAATGAACAAGATTTGTATTATAAAAGCATTAATGATTCTGAAGGCAGAAAAATTCATTTAGCTTCATATGAGATAAGAAGTTATCAATATATAGATGTTTGTCGTGAATTAAAAGAACTCGGTATTATTCACGAGTAAATAAAAAGTGGTGCAGCATACTATAAACTGCATTAATTTAAAAATAAAAGACAATATGAGAACCTACAGAATTAGCTACTACGCAGAACACAAAGACAACTGTAATGATTTTGAATTAGAAATACAAGCAGATGGTGTATACGATGCGCTTATAACGTTTAATTCTAAGAATGTATGCAAACGTATTTACAAGATAGAAGAACTGCCTACAATGACCTTAGAACGCAGAATAGAACTAAAGGTAAATGAAGGAAACGATGTATGGATTCCATACGCGCAAATATCACAATCACTTCGAGATTTTTGGATAGAGTATTTTAAGAAATAAATTGAGTTGGTTAAATAGTCGGAATTAGGGTAGCAGAAATGTTACCCTTTTTCTGTTTCAATAGCTTTGCTATTTTGTTTAATACAATTTCACATAAAAGTTATTATTAAATAAAAAACTTTATGAAGTTAGAAATTTCTATACCTACATCTTTAAAAGAAATAACATTAGAACAATACCAAAGATTTACAAGTATAGCTAAATCAAATCCTGAAGGTGATTTTTTGCAGCACAAGATGATTGAAATATTTTGTAATGTTTCACTAAAAGAAATATCACTAATGAAGTTAAAAGACATTAACGCTATAACAAACAAGTTAGGCGAAATGTTCAATAACAACTATCAGTTAATTCAAACATTTAAACACAAAGGTTTAGAGTTTGGATTTATTCCTAATTTAGATGAAATTAGTTTAGGAGAATATACCGATTTAGAAACATATATTTCTGATTGGGATAATATGAACAAAGCAATGGCAGTTTTATACAGACCTGTAATAAACAAGCTAAACAAAAAATATCTAATAGAAGAATACAAAGGTTCAGCAGAATATTCAGAAGCAATGTTACAAATGCCTTTAGATGTAGCTTTAGGTGCAATGGTTTTTTTTTATCATTTAGGCAACGCATTGTTGATGTCTACCCTGAATTATTTGGAGAAGGACAAAGCTCTGATGGATTTAGCAGAGAAGCACAGTTTGGCAGAAAATGGAGTTGGTATAGTTCCTACTATGGTCTTGCTCAGGGAGACGTTAGAAGATTTGATGAAGTTTCAAAACTTCGGCTTACAACCTGTTTAACATATTTAACATTTGAGAAAGAAAAAAACGAATTAGAAGCACAACAACTAAGAAGAAATGAAAACATATTATAAAGTTACAGAAGCATTAAGAGATTCACTACTACAAGATGGTATAGTAAACAATTGTTCTACAGGTGATATTTTCAACGTAGATTTAAACAAGCGTACTATATTCCCTTTAGCACACGTTATTGTAAATAGTGTAGCAGAATCAGCTACAGGTAATACAAACCTATTTAACGTTTCTGTATTACTTATGGATGTATGCGATATATCACCTGATGAATCTACTGATTTGTGGTTGGATAACGATAACGAGCAGGATATATTTAATACACAGTTTGAAGTGGGTAAACGATTTGTTGAATCAATGCGCAGGGGCGATTTATACACCTTAGGATTTCAATTAAATGGTAATGCAAATTACGAAGCGTTTAGTGATAGGTTTGAAAACAAGTTGGTAGGATGGACAATTACATTTAACGTAGAAGCAGCAAACGATACAACTATCTGCTAATGGCATACAATCTAATAAATACACAAAAGACATTAGAACGCTTTAGAGACTATGTAATACAACAAAGTAGAACTAACTTAACTAAAGGCGGGAAGAATGTTACAAGCAATTTATATAGCCAATTAAAAGGTGAAGTAAAAGCAATGCCTAATTCAATAGGTGTTTATTTTGAAATGCCACAATACGGTTTATTCCAAGATAAAGGTGTACGTGGTATAGGTGGTACAAAAAAGAATGGTGATGCATACGAACAAAGAGGTGGTAATAGTCCATTTAGATTTGGTAGCGGTAAATCAAAAGGTGGTTCAATGTACGCTTCAATTTTAAAGTGGGTTCAAGCAAGAAGATTCCAATTTACAACTAAGAATCAAAAGAATAAAAAAGACAATGGTAAATTAATGTCTTATAAAACAACTGCTGCTATAATTACAAAATCATTATGGCACACAGGAATACGACCAAGTTTATTTTTTACAAAACCATTTGAAGCAGGATATAAGAAATACATAACAGAAGATTTAATAAAAGGATTCGCATTAGATGTAGAAGATTTAATGAAAACAAGTTTAAAAGACATAAAATAATGAAAGTAATAAATGCACGTTCACCATACTTTGTAGAAGTAGAAGAAGTAGACCAAGTAGCAGCACAATTAAGATTATTTATTTGGAATAAAGGTGAAACAGAACCTGCTACACCTACATACACTATTGAAAAGAAAATACCTTCTACAACGCAACCTTTAATTGTGTTTAATATTTCACCTTACATAGCAGAACAAATAGAAACAATAGATGCGTTCACAAGGGCTTATGCTCACGAAGATGAAAATGATATGTGGGTTTATGTACGTGCTGAATGGTATTATAATGTTGCAGACGATAAAACGTGGGTGCTTGTACGTGAAATTAATTTCATTGGTGTAAGTGGGTTTAATAATTATTTAGGTGGTGCAAATCAAGATACAACTGCACCTATTGTTTATTTAACTAATCCTACAATTACACAATATTATAACGAAACTTTAGCGCAGGATAAATTACCATACTTTAACGTATTAATTGAACACGATGGAGTTTCACTAACTGAAGCAAAGTGGACAAATAGAAGAACTAATACTTCAAGCACACAAGTACTATTAGACGATTCGTTTGCTGCTGATACATATATTTTTATGATACCTGCTAAAGATGCAGGAATAGCAGACCATAATTTTGGAAATGATATAATAATAGAATCAGAATTAACAGGCACACTACAACCTACAGTTACTTTTTTACCTGTGTGTGAATCTAAATACACTCCTGTAATTTGTGAATTTATAAACAGATTTGGTGGATGGCAATTTCTTACATTTTTTAAAGCACAAACAAATAACGTAGAAGTTAAGAATAGTGAATTTAGATTACTACCTGATTTTTGGGATTACAATCCGTTAAGGAATCAAACACAACAATTTAATTTTAATGGAACGCAAAGTGTTAAACTAAACACAGGTTGGGTAGATGAAAACTATTCTGATTTGATGTTTGATTTAATGGCTTCAGAAACCATTTTATTAGATAACAAACCTGCTAACATTAAAACTAAATCTATGCCTATTAAAACAGGTTTAATGGATAAGATGATTAATTACGAAGTTGAGTTTACATATTCTTACAATCTAATAAACGATGTAGTATAATGCAAAGTGTAGAAATATATATTTACGTTGATGGTGTAGCAAATAGAATTGAATTGTTTGGCGATGAAAAAATTTCGGTTGTTTCAAGTATGCAGCAATTTGCCGATTTAGGTAAGCTGTTTACGGATTATTCAAATAGCTTTACAATTCCTGCAAGCAAACATAACAACGCAATTTTTAGACATTGGTACGAATCAGCAGTAGGTGAAACAGATTTAGATGCGCCACAAAATGTAGATGGTGCGTTTGACCATAGAATAAAGTATTTCGGTTTTATTGAAATAGATACTATTCCTTTTCGTGATGGTAAATTTACAATGGATAAAGCCAATAAGAAAAATGGTTTTATAGAATCTTATACAATTAATTTTGTTGGTAACTTAGTTCAGTTAAAAGACAAGTTCAAGGCTGATAAATTAAACACATTAGCAAACGAAAATAACGTAAGCTATTACAATCAATTAAACTTTGGCTACACATTAACAAACGTATTCAGTAGATGTACAAGTTCACCTACACTTGATGTAGCCTTTCCATTATCGGGTAGCACACGTAGGTTTGAATTTAATACAGGCGATATTGTAAACGATATTGCTTTATTAAGTGGTGGCATTAACTATCAGGAGTTATTCCCTGCAATTAGAGTTACAAAGATTTTAGAGTACATACAATCAGCATACGGATTAGAATTTACAGGTGAGTTTTTAAATAGTCAAACTTTTAGTAAATTGTTTTTGTATTGTAAAAATTCTGAAACATTAAGAGTTTCAACTGAATTAATGAGAATTAATTTAACAAGCCAAACAGGAACACCTGCAATAGGTACAGAATATAACTTAACTACCGATACTTTAAACGTACAACGCAGACAAATTTATATGGAAGGATTGTCGAGTAGTTACATTACTGACTTCCCGCAATCAAACAGGTTCAATATACAAATAACAACAAGTTCAACAGATTACAATTTACACGTTTATAATAATGGACAACCATTTGTTAGTTTCTTAAATCAAAGTGGAACACAAGCGCTACAATTTTTAAATGTAGGTGATTTTTTTACAGATGTTTACAATTTTACATTTTTTATAAATTCAGATTTAGGCCCTGTAACTTTTACAAGTACAATAATTAGTTCATATACTAAAATAATTGATGGTGATATTTATTCAGCTACACACCGAGCGTTTGGAACATCACAAACTACTTTAGCTAACTTGAATATTAGAAACTATGTACCTGATATAACGGTTACTGATTTTATAACAGGTTTAGTTAAAATGTTTAATATGGTAATTGTACCTACTGCTGAAAATACATTTGAGTTTTTACCTTTAGAAAAATGGTATCAGGATGGCGATACAATAGACATTACTAAATTTATTCAGGCAAATGAATTAGAAATAGGCAAACCTAAATTATTTAAACGTATTGATTTTAAACACGAAACATCTGAAAACATTTTAAACAATAGTTTTAGAAGTTTAAATAATAACCAAGAATATGGTGATTTGTTTTTTGAAAATCCTAATTCAGCATTTACAGAAAGTTACGAAGTTAAAACACCTTTTGAAGATGTAATTTGGGAACGTACAACAGGCGAAAACTTTCTAACTACTACGATGTGGGATAAAGACCAAAACCCATATACACCTAAACCTGTTTTAATGTACGATAATGGTTTAAGTGATTTGGGCGCATATTGGTATATGATTGATGGTTTGGGTAATGATTTTGGAGATTTTAATTACACACGTTTTTCAAATGAAATACAATTAGCGGCAAGTGATTTATCATACTTACAAACTTTAAATTGGGGTGTAGAAAATTCAGTATGGAATTTAACATTTGCACCTAATGGATTATATCAGCAGTTTTATAGTCAATACATAAACAACTTATACAATCAGCGTACAAGGGTAATAAAAGCAAAAGGAAATTTTAATCCTTATTTGTTGGCATCAATTAAACTAAATGATAGGGTAATAGTTTCTAATAAACGATATATTATAAACACACTTACAACTGATTTAACTACCGGTGAAGTAGAATTAGAACTACTAAACGATTTCAGGGATATATTGCAGAATACAACATATTTAAGATTTTCTAACATACCTTTTTTACAAGTAGATAACACGGCACAAGTAGTTCAATTTATAATATACAAAAACAACTACGATACATTTGATGTAAAGCTATCTACTGACTTTTTAAGTTACCCACTAACAACTGATAACGATGCCGATATATTGTTAGAAGTAACTATTCCTGTTAACGCTACGGCAGCAGATAGAAACGATATAGTGATATTAGAATACTTTGAAAACGGAGTTGGAACTATAATACAAATACCTGTACTACAATATGCTTAAACAAATATTAGAACTCTTACAATGCACAGAGCATTACGGACAAAGCGAATTAATAGAAATTGCTAAAGGTAAATACGAACTACCTGCGACATTTAAAAAAGGATATACACAAATTAAAAGGGAAATGAAATGGCTGAAAAGTACGAAATAGATTTAGAGTTAAAAAGCAATTTTGATAAGGTTGTTAAAGATGTAAACGACCTTAAAAAAGGTATGCAAAATGTCCAAAAGGAAACTGAAGATATTGGCAAATCAGCAAAGAACGCAGAAAAGGGTGTTAAATCTATTGGTGAAGGATTTAAAGCGGTAGGTTTATCTATTAAAGCAATGGGTATAGGTTTGCTTCTTGAAGCGTTTGCTATATTGAAAGATGTGTTTTCACAAAACCAACAAGTAGCTGATGCTTTTTCTACTGCTATTGGTGCTTTATCTATTGCTTTTAATGATTTAGTAAAGTTCTTAATTAAAAACATACCTGTTGTTGTAGATTTCTTTAAAGATATATTTGAGAATCCACAAAAACACATTGAAAAATTAGGAACTTTAATTCAAGAAAATTTAATTGAACGCTTTAATTCGTTATTAAAAACCGCAGGTTATTTAGGCGAAGCATTAGGTAACTTATTTGAGGGTAAATTTGCTGCGGCAGTTGAATCAGTTAAGAAAGCAGGTAAAGAATCAGTAGATATTTTTACAGGTGTAAACAATTCAGTAGATAGAGCAGGAAAAGCAGTTGAAGATATAGGTAATGCAATTAGTAAATATGGTAAAGAAACTTTAAATGCAGCAGCAGCAAATAATGAATTACAAAAATCAGCATTATTAGCAGCAGCAGACCAAGCTAAATTAGTTGAAAAATATGGTATTGATGCTGAGAAACAAAGACAGATACGTGATAATGATTTAATAAGTATTAAAGAAAGGATTGAAGCTAACGATAAATTAAAAGGCATTATAGATTTGCAAGGTGAAGCTATGACAAAATTAGCTAACAAACAACTTGAAGCAGCACAAGCAACTTATGAACTAAATAAATCTACCGCAAATAAAATAGCTTTAACTCAAGCAGAAACCAATGTATTATCTGTAAAAAATCAAGTTGAAGGTTTAACAAGTGAGCAAGAATCAAATCGAATTGCGTTAAGTAAAGAACTAACTGCAATGAAGCAAAGTGAAATTGATGGTATTGCTTTATTGACTTTAGAAAACGAAAAGTTTAATGCATCTTTAGAAAAAAATAATTTAAAAAGATTAAGTATTGAAAAAGAAATATTACTTGCCGAACAAAAATCAGAACAGGAAAGGTTACAATTAAAAATAGATAATGCAAAAGCAGGAACGCAAGCAAGGGTAGATGCCGAGTTAGAACTTAAAACAAGAATGCAAGAAATCGGAAACGAAATTAAGCAAAACACAAAAGATACTACTAATGAAGAAATAGCAATTGCACAAGCAGCAGCAGACCAAAAAAAGGCAATACAAGAAGCAGGATTAAATTTAGCTTCAGGTGCAGTTGGATTTTTAAAAGAAGTAGCAGGTAAAAATAAAGCAGTACAAAAAGCAGCTATTATAGCTGAAAATGCAATATCTATAGCTAAAATGATTATGGCTAATAACGCTGCAAATATTGGTGCTTTAGCTACTCCACAAGCAATTTTAACAAGTGGCCAATCTGCTGTGCCTGTTATAGCTTTTAATAATATTACAACTGCATTAGGTGTAGCAACCACAATAGCCGCAACTGCAAAAGCATTACAAGCTGTTGGTGGTGGTAGTGCAGGAGGTGGAGGCGGTGCTGCTCCAAGTGGTGGTGGTGGTGCTGCTCCACAATTTAACGTAGTAGGTGCTACAGGTGTAAATCAATTAGCAGGTGCAATTAGCAATAGAGAACAACAACCTGTGCAAGCGTATGTAGTAGCAAATAACGTAACTACTGCGCAAGGTTTAGATAGAAACATAATACGTTCAGCTACATTAGGATAAATAAAACAAAATGGTTATAAATTAATTTTAAAAGAAAAATACAATGGCTAAATTAGATACTATAGAATTGTTTATTGATGAAAATGCTGATAAAGACGGAATTGAAGCATTAAGTTTAGTAAAGTTTCCTGCTACTGAAGAAACTTGGGTTGCATTGAATCAGCACAAAATAGAGTTTAAATCTATTGATGATGAAAAGCGAATTATTATAGGTTTGGCTTTAGTTCCTGATAAACTTATTTATAGAAGGAATGGTGATTATGAATACAACATTACATTTTCAAAAGATACAGTAAACAAAGCAGCAAGATTATATTTAAAAAAATTAAATAATAACAATGCTACGTTAGAACACAAAACAGAAGTTGATGGTGTTTCAGTTGTAGAATCTTGGACAGTTGAAAATCCTAAAATAGATAAAACTGCTTTGTATGATTTAAATGCTACAGAAGGTTCTTGGGCAGTTATTATGAGTATTGATAATGATAAGGTATGGCAGGAAATTAAAAACGGAACTTATTTAGGAATAAGTGTTGAAGGTTATTTTAGTGATGAACAAAAACTATCTGCACAAGCTAAAGAAGATGAATTGATTGAAAAAATTAAACAACTACTAAAAGATGAGTAAAGAAATAAAAACAACTTCACCAAAAGGCGGTAAACGTGGGTGCTTGTGTAAAGATAATACGTACAACTCAAAATGCTGTAATGGTAAGTTACGTGAACAAGGTATAGGTACTTTAGTAGGACAAGGCAACGAACCTGCACCAAACTAATTTATAACAATTTAAAACAACAATTATTAATATAAAAAATTTTACTTATGTCAACTGAAAAAATAGTAAACAACGCTTTGTTTGGGAAAACAGAATTAGCTACTCAAAAAGTAGAATTAGGTTTAATAGAAGATTTTACTAAACTTAAAAATGATGCTATTGATGAATCTATGTTTATTTTAAATGATTATAAAGATATTAAAACAAGAGCAAAAGAATTAGAATTATCAGTTAAAAAATATATTAATACTACAATTGATTTAAGTGAAAAAGTAGATGAACTTTCTATAAAATTTAAAGATTTAGGATTGGATTTTTCTAAAGATAAAAATTTTGCTGAATTTAGAAAAGCTTTTACTAATCAAAAAGAAATATTAGACATTAGTGCTAAAATAAAATCTTTATAATAATTAAATAAGTAAATATGAATGTAATTAACGAAATTAAAACTCTTTTGGGAATGGAGGTAAAACTCGCCCAAATGAAACTTGAAGATGGTGTTACTGTTATCGAATCAGAAGTGTTTGAAGCAGAAGCAGCCGTATTCATTGTAAACGGTGAAGATAGAATTGCTTTGCCTGTAGGAGAATACAAACTTGAAGATGGTATGGTTTTAAAAGTTGAAGTAGAAGGTGTTATTGCTTCTATTGAAATGCCTGAAGAAGAAATGCCTGAAACTGAAACTGAAGCTCCTGAAGTAGAAGTAGAAGTTGAAGCACAAGCTGCTGCTCCTAAACGTGTAGTTGAATCAATCACTAAAGAAATGTTCTTTTCTGAAATTGAAAAACTACGTGCAGAAATTGCTGAATTAAAATCAGTAAAACAAGAGTTAAGTGCTGAAGTTGATGTTCAACCTTTAACACACTCACCTGAAATTAAATCTTCTGTTAAATTAAATAAAATTTCATCTAATCGAACAATGTCTACACAAGACCTTGTAATGTCTAAACTTTTTAACTAAATATAAAAAATGGCTACAACAGTTTCAATTACCTCAAGTTATGCCGGAGAATTTTCCGGAAAATACATCTCTGCTGCATTATTATCAGGTTCTACTATCGCAAATGGTGGAATCGAAGTTATGCCAAATGTAAAATACAAACAAGTAATTCAAAAAATCGCTACAGATGGTATTGTAAAAAATGCTACTTGTGATTTTGATGCTACTTCTACAGTTACACTAACTGAAAGAATTATTACTCCCGAAGAATTCCAAGTAAATTTGTCTCTTTGTAAGAGCGACTTTTTGAACACGTGGGAATCGATTACAATGGGCTATTCTGCCTTTGATTCGCTTCCGCCTTCATTTGCTGATTTCTTAATTGCACACGTTGCTGCTAAAGTTGCTGAAAAAACAGAACAAAACATTTGGAAAGGTGCTACTGCTAATGCAGGTGAATTTGATGGATTTGTAGCTTTGGCTACTGCTGATGCTACAGTTCTTGACGTTGCTTCTCCTGCTGCAGGTGGTGTAACTGCAGGTAATGTAATTGCTGAAATGGGTAAATTAGTAGATTTAATTCCTGCTGCATTGTACGGAAAAGAAGATTTGTACTTGTACGTTTCTCAATCGGTGGCTCGTGATTATGTACGTGCTTTGGGTGGATTTGGTGCAAGTGGCTTAGGTGCTAACGGTACTAACGCAATGGGTACTCAATGGTGGAATAATGGTTCACTTTCTTTTGATGGAATTAAAGTATTCGTAGCAGAAGGAATGGCTAACGATTATATGATGGCTGCACAAAAATCAAACTTATATTTCGGAACAGGTTTGTTATCAGACCAAAACGAAGTAAGAGTAATTGATATGGCTGACATTGATGGTTCACAAAACGTAAGAGTTATAATGCGTTTTACTGCTGTAGTTCAATACGGAATCGGTAGTGAAATTGTATTGTACACTCCTGCTGCATAATCATAATAAATAAACAAGAAAAAGGTGGTGGAATAAACATCACCTTTTTTTTTATTAATCTTAAAAAAATATAAAAAATGGCTTGTGATATAACACTCGGAAGATTAGAACCCTGTAAATCAGCAGTAGGCGGTTTAAAAGCCGTTTATTTTGTGAATTGGGGTGATGCAACAGGATATACATATAACGCAACGAATACAGATGTAATCGATACCGTTACAGGTACACCTTCAGCATATAAATATGAATTAAAAGGAACGAATAGTTTTGACCAAACTATAACTTCTTCACGTGAAAACGGAACTACATTTTTTGACCAAAGTGTAAAACTTCAGTTGAAAAGTTTAGATATTGTTACACATAAACAAATCAAATTGTTGGCTTACGGACGTCCACAAGTGATTGTAGAAGATAACAACGGAAACTTATTCTATTGTGGTTTAGAACACGGAATGGAAGTTACAGGTGGAACTATTGTTTCAGGAACTGTAATGGGCGATTTATCAGGATACACATTAGAGTTAAAAGGAATGGAACGTGTAGCAGCTAATTTTATCGGTGATGATTTAGCAGGTGCAGGATTTACTATCGTTTTAGGTAACTAATTTATTCTTACAATTTAATTAAGGGTGGCAATAGCTGCCCTTTTTTATTTTAAAACAATTTCGACTTTTATTTATTATTTAATAAAAAATAGAATGATAGTTTTAAAGGATTCTACATACTCACAAAATTTCAAGTTTATGCCACGTAGTTGTAATATTACTTCTATGGTGTTTAAAGATGAATTAGCAAATGTAGAACACGAAATAGAAAACCCTGTACTTGTAACAGAAAAGTATTGGATGCAATTTCAAGAAGATTTAACGTTTGAATTTCTAATAGATGGTCGTACATATAACTTAACTTGTTTTGATGGCGCAAATGTCGTTTATAGAGATAAAATAATGTGTACAAATCAATCTATTTCTACATACACAATTAATCAGGGTGTTTACGTTGCACACGCTACATCTAATGAATTTATAATATATGACTAATAATATTTCAGTTGTTAATTTATCGGCTTATACATCGCCTGAGATTCGAGAAAGTAAAAGAAACAATTACATCGAATACGGAAACGATAACAATTACTTTCAGTACTTAATAGATAGATTCCTTTATAGTACTTCAAACGGTGCTATTATTACAGGTATTACTAATATGATATACGGTAAAGGATTAGGTGCATTAGATGCTAATAGAAAACCTAACGAGTACGCACAAATGGTGTCTATCATTAAACCTGACTGTTTAAAGAAAGTAGCATTAGAACGCAAGTTATTAGGAATGGCTGCAATGCAGGTTGTAATGGAAAAGAATTTAGTTAAATCTATTTCACATTTTCCTATGCATACTTTACGTGCTGAAAAATGCAATGATAAAGGCGAAATAGAAAATTGGTATTACTTCCCTGATTGGACAAAAAAGAAGCCAAGCGAAGAACCTAAAAAGATTCCTGCTTTTGGTTTTGGTAACGGAAACGAAGTAGAAATTTATATTATTAAACCATACGTTTCGGGGTTTCACTATTATACACCGATAGATTATTCAGGTGCTTTGCCTTATGCTTATTTAGAAGAAACAATAGGTGATTACCTTATAAACGATATTGCAAACGGATTTAGTGGAACTAAAGTTATCAATTTTAACAATGGTATTCCTTCTGAAGAAATGCGTGATAGAATCAAACGTGATGTTCTTTCTAAGGTAACAGGCGCACAAGGTGAAAAAGTAATTATAGCTTTTAATGCTAATGCTGAATCTAAAACTACAGTTGATGATTTACCTTTAACAGATGCACCTGCACACTACGAATACTTAAGCAAAGAATGTTTTGAAAAACTAATTGTAGGACACCGTGTAACTTCACCTATGCTTTTAGGAGTACGTACAGGTGATGGTGGATTAGGAAACAATGCAGATGAAATTAAAACTGCTACTTTATTGTTTGATAACATTGTAATTAAACCATACCAAGAAGAAATTTGTTCAGCATTAGATACAATTTTAGCAGTAAATAGTATTTCTTTAAAATTATACTTTAGAACTATACAACCATTAGAATTTACTGATTTAGAAAACACTACTACACAAGAACAAGTAGCTGAAGAAACAGGTTTAAGTTCACACACTTGTTTAGCTTCTGAATCTATAGCTGATGAATTAATAAACAAAGGTGAAGTATTAGGTGATGAATGGTTATTGATTGATGAAACAGAAGTAGATTACGATTTAGAAGATGAATTAGATACTGAATTAGAATCTATAAATAAGAAAGAAGATAAATCATTACTATCTAAAGTATGGAAATTTGTTAGCACAGGTACTGCAAGACCAAACATTAAAAGCCCTGAACAAGATAAAGTAATTGATGGTGTAAACTTTATTACACGTTACGTTTATAGTGGTAATTTAACAGGTGAAAGAGAATTTTGCAATAAAATGTTAAATGCAGATAAAGTATATCGTAAAGAAGATATTATAGCTATGGAGAGTTTAGCAGTAAATCCGGGCTTTGGTAAAGGTGGTGCTGCTAATTATTCTGTATGGTTTTTTAAAGGCGGCCCAAGATGTGAACATAAATGGCTGCGAAGAACTTACGCTAATTTAGAAGGTGTAAAAGTTGACCCTACAAATCCAAGTGCTAAACCATTAAGTAATAGAATAGCTGAACAATACGGGTATAGGATTAGAAACGAAAAAGAAGTATCTATGAAACCTGCTGATATGCCAAGAAAAGGATACACAAAAGAATATTGGGATAAAATGGGATTTAAAAACTAACAAATGGCACAGGCACTCTTTATAACACGTGATGATATTGTAAAATTTACTGCATTAAATGGCAACATCGATACTGATAAATTTATTCAATATATTAAAATTGCTCAGGATATTCATATTCAAAACTATCTTGGTACTCAATTATTTAATAAAATTAATGATGATATAGTTTCAAGTACGTTAGCAGAACCATATACATCGCTTTTAACGACTTATATCAAACCAATGGTAATTCATTGGTCAATGGTAGAATATTTACCCTACGCTGCTTATACTATCGCTAATAAAGGTGTATTTAAACACTCAAGCGAAGCAAGTTCAAACGTAGATAAAAACGAAATAGATTTCTTAATAGAAAAAGAGCGTGATGTAGCACAATCTTATACAAATCGTTTTATAGATTATATGTGTTTCAATCAGGTTGATTTTCCTGAATATACTTCTAATTCAAACGCTGATGTTTTCCCTGATAGGGACGCCAATTTTACAGGATGGATACTATAAAAGAAACATACAAACCCAAAGAAAAGAACGTACAAAAATTACAATTATTTTTAACTAAAATAGAAAATGAGTTTAAACTTTCAACACATAAAATCAGATACGTTCGAAGCAGTAAATTTCGAAATTAACGTAGATACTATTCCTGTAGATTTAACAGATACTACTATTCGTATGCAACTGCGTAAAGAATATGGTGGTGTAGTTGGTTTATCTTTAACTTCTGTAGCAAATGCAGGAATTACTATTACAGATGCTGTAAATGGTTTATTTAGAATCAATCAGCAAATTATAAATATACCTGCTTTTAATTATATTTATGATATTGAGTTTGATTTTGATGGAATTGTTAAAACCTATATTTCAGGTAATTTTTTAATTCTAAATGATGTAACCCGCTAATGTGTGAACAAGTAAACATAAATGTTTCTGAAACAAATGAAACAATTAATATAGTATCTTCTGAAATTCAAGAAGTAATTGATATTAATGTGTTTGAAACTACTGAAGATGTTACTTTAA
>Ga0209354_10000613_pt1 | contig 16646 bp, 14 predicted proteins | sample LauGreSpBDMM15DD_2_FD_187562 | JGI IMG/M metagenome (GOLD analysis project Ga0209354, IMG submission 187562) | Freshwater lake microbial communities from Lake Michigan, USA - Sp13.BD.MM15.DD (SPAdes) (version 2) | ecosystem: Environmental > Aquatic > Freshwater > Lake | place: Lake Michigan...
CCTTAATGAATATTCTTAATAAAAGAGCTGACCTACCTGAAACTTTCATCGCACATTTCTTATTAGAAGTTAAATTACTTGGAGATTGCCTTCATTGTATATATAGTAAACAACTCTGTCAGGAAGCTCTAATTAGAAATCAAGGCATTGTAGGTGGGGGTGGCTCTAGCGCGGCTTCTTCTAGCTCTAGCGCGGCTTCTCAAGAAGCTTCTACACTTCAAGTTCCAATGAATATGTCTGAAAAGACTCTAGCATTTACAACTGTTGATTATGATGTTGTCCTTCGTTTTAGAATAGAGGAAATTAATATCTTTTATACATCAGGGACTTGTGTAAAATATTATTCTACAGAGAAATATGACCCAGCAAATGATGTAAAAAAGATTATTGCCACTAATACATACACGCTAACTATAATAGAACGTTTCTTAAAAGATGTAAGAAGAGGTTATATAAAACTTGATTCAGGTGTCATTGATAATACAAGTCGTTCTCATACTGACAAGGTCAAAATTGAAACTCTTAATGTGTATGTAGACAATTTGATTAAGAAGTATATTGAAATAAATACATCTCTAGAAGATTTAACAAGGCCTAGTTTGCCTCCTAAGTTAGCTAACGTTGATATGAAAATACTTGCTAGAACATGCACATTAATATCGCCAGTAATTTTTTGCCCAACAAAAACTAATCCATATTGGAAATCAAATAAGAATTTTCATATTAATTTTATGGGTATATTAAGCTCTAGAAAAGATGTATTGGTGGCAAATACAGTTAACTATATTAAGTCAATAGGAGATTATATAGATAGTATTATAGGGGGAATGGAAGAAGAAGGGAATGAAGAAGGTGAAGAAGATGAGGAAGAAGGGGAAGGGGGAGAGGAAGAAGGGGAAGAGGAAATGAGAGGAGGCGGGTCTAGTAGAAGATTACAATCTGGAGGAGGGACACTTCTTGATAATAAATATCCTTCAGAATTTAATGGGCTTCTTACTTACATCGTAATGACAGAATATAGAGATATAATAAAGTTCGCATTTAATATATATATACTTTATGGTAAAAGGAAGGAAGGGCTACTTGAATTATTTAAAATGATGATGAGTGAAGATGGTATAGAAGAATTATCATGTATTCTTAGAGGAACAGAAATTGTAGAAGATGAAGATAAAACTGCTAGAATAACAATAGGTAGTGTGAACGATATAAAAGATTCTGAAGAAACAAAATTGACAGAGCTACTAGGGTTTCAAGAACAAAGAAGAGGTGGAGGTGGTGGTAGTAGAGGTAGAGGTGGAGGTGGAGGTGGTAGTAGAGGTAGAGGTGGAGGTAGAGGTGGTGGTGGTGGTGGGGTTCCATCCTTACCTTATCTACAGCCTTCAGTGGGGAGCATAAGAGGTGTTGCCATGGTGGCAGCAGCCCAAGCTCAAGGACAAGCACAAGCCCAAGCACCAACATACGGAACAAAAAGAACAGTTAGGTCAAGTGCTTCATCAGTTGAATCTACTCCACAGCGACCTCCTCCTTCTATGAGGCGATACCAAGGTCAACCAGACCCATTGCCAGAAGAACGCATGAAAGCACAAATCAAAGAATATGATAATCTTGTTATTTTAATGTGTAAATATGCCATGTATGGTGTAATGTATTATAAAGATACATTAAATGATTTTAGTGAGTTTAATGAATTAAGACTAAATACATTACTTCGTAAAATAAAGTCTGTGTTAGATATGTATAAGGATACAACTTTCAGTGTGTCAGCCCTTTTTCAAAGTGGTGGAGCGAATATACCAAATCAAATTTTTGATTCTATAAGAAAAGGTGAAACGTTTCCAGATGGATTTGAATACACATTAGATAAGACCATATTAAGAAAAGAAAGAACTTCTGACGAAATACTTGCTTTATTAGATAATACAGAAAGTGAAGAATCGACTGAACCAGCCCCTACATATACTACTGGAAGTAAGCCTGTAGAGATTCTTGATTTACAGGATTCCAAATCCCCAGAACTATTACACATATTTTCTTTCTCAGAAATTCTGTTAACAAACACAGGTGATAGATTGAAAATATCGCCAATAGATTACATAATAGAATATCTTAAGATATTTAATGGCATAAAAGAAGAAGAGGCAGCAGCAGCAGCACCAGAGGCAGCAGCAGCAGCAGTGCCAGAGGCAGCAGCAGCAGCAGGAACACCAATTAATGAAAATACATTTCCACGCACACAGTCTATAGGAAGTCCAGCAGGAAGTTCATCTTCTTCTGTATCAGGAACACCATCGCGTATTTCAAGTCTTTCACCAACTAAATCTGTATCTGAAATAAAAGGTAAGCCAACAATACAAATTTTAACTATAAAGAAAATATTAAAGAAAATCTTTACTGAATTAGATAGAAAAGGTACATCTAGATTAACGAACGCATTTGAGCAAGCGGCTCTTTCAAGAAAACCACAACATCCACAAATACTACAAGGAGATGTAGGAGGTGGAGGTGGAGGTAGTGGTGGAGGTGGTGGAAGTCTTATTTCTATATTAACAGGAAGAGGTAGATACGACAACAGCAATACTCGTAAAAACCGCAAAACGAGAAATCCAACGAGAAAATCTAAAGCCAAGGAAATGATTCCCTAGCCGCTGGAACCGCATCAACAAGTGCCGTCAAAACATAAAGAGCAGAGCAATTCTGAAGTGCCCTGTCTTTAGCGCGTGTCAAAAAGGCATTCATTAATCCAAGATTATTCTTCCTCCACCATTTCAAGGTATTGCCCTGTGCCACGATGGCCTCAGGTGTCCAACGAAACAAGGGAGCTCGTCCAGAATTGTAGCCGACCACAAGATTTTCTTTTTCTTGTGCCCGTAAATCGGTTTCCCACATAGTATAGAGAATTGTGTAAAAGGAATGATGTTGCGCCACTGTCATCCCTTCAAACCAGATTAGATTAACCGCGTATCCTAGAGAATTCAGTTTCAGAAACACATCTAGCACCTTTTGATTCCACACCTGCTCTGGTGTCAGCTCAGCCTCATCCGTGTATAGAACAGGGAGTTTGTGTGAAATAAGGGTTTCTGATAATCGCTGGAGACGCTCTAGGTCAGGTCGAGGGAAAACATCCTGTGTATAAGGATTCTTCATTTCATGTCCATAGTGTATCATTTGAACCAAGAAACGTAAATCAAATGTCCAGATATGCCGTGTCGAATCAGAATAACTGAAACGGTAGCGCAAGGGTATGCTAGAAATTGGCTCAAGGCTGGTTATGTCGGTGTCGTTTTGTGAGATTTCTGAGATAAAGGTGGAAGGCCCATGAATGTTCCTAATCTTGCGTCTGCCATAAAAGACCCAGAATCTGTATATTTTGTCTAATGCCACCCTTTGCTTTCGTGTTGTTGTCCTAGGCGACTTTGCCTCCCCCATCGCTGACCAAAGAATCTTGGATTTAGAATGTCTGGAGCAGAATTTTCCATGTGTGGCATTATAAGCACATTGTTGGTCAGGATGCTTCTTAGATTTAATACTAAGACAAGCCCTAGCCTCCATCTAACACCAGACCGGATAGTAATATTTAATTAAGATTTTATAGAATAAACGAATACGTTTCAAGAGATGACTCTGGCATGTCATGGCTTCAAAATAAAAACGAACGCGGTGTGAAATTGAAAGACGCCCGGTGTTAGTTTGTGGAAAAAAGTGATTTTTGGCTCGCCAGTAAGTATAAGTCCCGCGTAAAATGTCCTCCTCTTCTTCCTCCTCCGCTAGTATAATGAGCTCCTCTGCCTCCGCCTCCAAGAAGGTGACCAAGTCTGCTGCTGCCACTGCCACTGTCGCCCCTGTAGCCGCTGCCCCTGCCACTGCCACTGCCACCAAGGGTAAGGCCGCCGCTGCCCCTGTAGCCGCACCTGTGGCCACTGCCACTGCCACTGCCACCAAGACCAAGAAGGCCGCTGCCCCTGTAGCCACTGCCACCACTGCCCCTGTGGCCACGGCCACCACCACGACCACGACTGAGGCCGCTGTGGTTCCTGAGGAGGTGCGCCTAGAGTCTGAGGCAAAGAGCATCACCGCCCGCCTACTGGCCGTGCGCGAGACTGTGTCTGAGCTAATCTCTGAGGCCAAGCGCCTAGAGAAGAAGGCCGCCAAGGTCCAGAAGCTGGCTGACAAGCGTCGCCGCCGTAAGGCACCTGTGGAGGGTGAGGAGGGCAAGCCTGCCCGCGTGAGCATCTTCCAGATTCCCACTGACATCTCCCCTGCCCTGTGCGCCTTCATGGGCCGCGCCGCTGGCAGCCAGGAGAGCCGCAGCAACGTGACCAAGTTCATCACTGGCTACGTGAAGGAGAAGAACCTGAAGGACAAGCACGACATCAAGGGTGATGCCGCTCTCCTAAAGCTTCTAAACCTAACCAAGGATGACAAGCTCACCTACTTCAACCTTCAGAAGTACCTGAACGTCCACTACCTGAAGAAGGCGCCTGTGGAGACTGCGTAAGCATTCAGGGAGTCTTCTGAAACACATTAAAATCTAAAACAAACAAAAGTCAAATTATATTTTTCATGATATTCTTTATTATGTTAATAAAGAATATAATGCCTGGTCCTGGTCCTGTAACAGTAACAGTCCCTTATGGAACAACTCTTCCTTCTACTGGAAATGTAAAGGCGGCGGAGACTGTCGCTGCTCTAGTAGAGATAGGTAAGAAGCGTAAGAATCGTAAGAGCCGCAAGAGCCGTAAGAATCGCAAGAGCCGCAAGGGAAAGTCTCGCAAATCCCGGAAGTAGGCTAGTTTCTCTTGACCTTCTTTGTCTTCTTTGCCTTTGTTCTACGCGACTTGACCTTCTTTGTCTTCTTGCCCTTTCCCTTCCCCTTCCTTCTGCCACCAGATTGGCCAGATTCATTCGGACCAGTTGCTTGAGAGCCTCCAGAGCCTTGAGAGTTATCAAAATTGCCCTCAGATTCCTGGGAAGAAGGTAAGCTATACTCCTGGTTTGAAGCACCGCTATCATCAGTAGAAACGTAGTGCTTTCCAGCCTCTCTTGCCTCAGCAGCAGGAGGAAAACGAGAGCCTAAATTAACGACAGTATCCTGTTCAAAAACAAGCTCTGTGCCATTGTAATCAAAGACAACTGAATTAGCATCTTCTCTCACAAATCTAACTCCAGCGGTATCATACTCATCATCCCAAAGTAAATACGACGTTTCTGTGTTAAAGGGTTTCACATTACCTGATGGCATTCTAATATGTCCATACAGATTCTTTCAACGTCTTGAAAGACTCTAGATGAGATTTGTCCAAGTCTGGAATGTGTTCTAAGGACACATGTTTCTTTAATAAATCAATCGCGACTTCAATATTAAAGTGTTTTTTGGGTTGGACATCGCATCCAGCCAAATATGCCATCTGGTATAGTTGTTCTTGAGATAGACCAACTAGACGCATGAATTCATCATGGCGAATTTCTGTGTTTTGATGGGCCGACGGAATCCACAAAGTTTTACAACCAAGAATAAGTAAATCTGAATCAGAAGATATAACAATATCGTAATCACCGCGTGCCAAGACTGTATCTGCCTCCTCCTTTGCCATAAGAATGGGTATTCCTAGGCCGGTAACCATATCCTTCATCCATTTAACATATTCAGGATATAAGCACCAGGCATCTCGTCGTTTTAATTCCAAATATTTCTCCAAAATTTTTCTCTGCTGCGGGTCTAATCCTTCGTATTCATCGGTCTGTGTAAAAGAGGTTATTTCGGTTGCTTCTGTCTTGGCTTCTGCCCTAACTTCCTTCCTCCCATCCACCACCTCCTTTTTCTCCTTTTGGGCGCGTTTGTCCATGACGAAGGTCAGAGTATTGCCTGCGGCGAGGCCCTGAAGATACGCTTGGAATTCGTCGCGCTTTTCTCGAAATAGGAATATGAGGCTGAAAGCGTCTATTCCTATTCGTTGTCCCTGGACTGGGGCTGCTTCTCGTTTAATTGACTTACAAATAGTCATTAAACCACGAACACCCATTGGACTCTTTAGTTAAGAAGAGTCTGGAATCACTTTTTAATCCAAGCTCAAAGGTCAATAGAATCTTCATTGCGAGATTTAAAATACTCGCGCAGGTCATCGCGCAACTTTTCGTGTCCAGGATAGAGTGTCCAGACACCCTGCCAATCCTTATAGATATCAGCAGACGGATTGAATTTATTATCAATGAGAATTGACCATCGGTCCTTATACTTGCGGTCGCGCTTCTTGCCATGCCAATAGTGGTAAATAGTACCGTTAATGTATCCAATATTCTTGTGGAGACGCAGAGCACGCTCTTCCCATGCTAGAACATATTTCTTGTAATTAGGATGTATTTTACTAGGAACACTTGCCTTCCCTTCGCCAATTAAAGAACATGCCATGTGATGGTCGCCAGCACCAGCAATCGCGCAATCAAACATGCCACCAAACGTATTAATGGCATGACGTGTGGCAGCCCAGGCATATCCAGGATGCCAATAGGAACCAGGGCTATTCTTTCCATAATAATAACCGAGCATCTCACCAGACTTCCCAGATTTTCCACGTGTGTAAGGAACGTTCGTTTTATAGCAAGAAGCAAATCCCTTGTGGGTGGCGATAATCTGATGGTTTGGTCCCAAATCCACGGCATCTTCAAACATCTGAACAACTGGATGATGCTGTAACTCGTGAACGGTCTCCTCCATCCAATCGGGACGGACGAAATCAATATCGCCGTCAATCCAGGCAACGTACTCCCAGTCGGCAGGTAGGCGAGAAATTCCGATATTGATTAGATTCTCTTTTAGCCATACCTCAGAATCAGTGCGAACCTGAATATGTCTGGAATTTGATGATTCTGTAACCTCAAAGTCACGGTCGCCAAAGACACCCTCTACCACATAGAGCTTGGCGCCATATTTATTCATACGAGCCATAAACTCTTTAAAAAGACGAGGGCGAGTCTTGAATCGTTCTGGATTCGTCATGACCGCCACCACGTAAAAATTTCTAAGAATATTTACCTCAGCCATTCTATATTTTTATAAAGTATAGAATGGTATTTTATTTCCGCATCTTAGTCCATCTCCAATGAAGGACTCTTTAGTCCAAGCTTAAGCTTGGGCTTGTAAATCGCAACGACCCACCCAGAATAAACATCGGGTCGGCACTAGCCGCGGGGAAACGGAGCCCCATCCCTTCCATAATCTCTCGGCGTCCAACCGTGTATCGCCACGCGTAATTGAGTGGAGTGAGCACACCATATTCTTTTAACACAGTCTCTTGGTCGATAATCCATTGCGCTTGAATACGCCAGAGTTTCTTCGCCTTGGTTAAAGACCCCTTGGCTAAGACGGAGATTAAGAAAAGCTCTGCCCAGGATTCCGTTAGAACTTCGCGCAACTCTTCAGGATGTTTCATATCATCGGTACAAGCGGCATGGAGAAGTTCATGGACTAGGACACGCGCTGCCTCTTCTTCTCTGTAAATAACAACTGTCTCGGGTTGGCAAGCGTAGGCATAGCCTCCATTCACATGAACAGGCTGAATTGCCTCATTATGTAGAGAGGCATTTAGGGAGTTTGCCTGTGGCTCGTTAGGAACAGTTGTGTTAGGGGCCATCTGAGGGAATTCTCTTTTCCGTGGATGGGCGAACCAAATTACCCTCCAAGCCGAAGACTTGGCAGAGGGCGACTTTTTGGAAGCGCCAAACGCTGAAAAAATACGTCCAAAGAGTTCCCAGGGAATCTTGGTGTCAGGATAGACAATCGCGAGGACCTTGGCAGGGGGAGACATTCCCACCCTACATACAAGTTTCGCCTTTCCCGCCCGTAAATCACGGAATACCTGCTCTCTCAGATTTAACGGGTCAAAGGCCGACGGAGTCTGAAGACCTTGTTTCAAAATGTAAGATAAGTCATCGTCGTTAGGCTCATCGCGAACCCACGTATATTTTGCCGTATTAATCTTGGCTACAATTGTCTCAAGAGCCATTTACTTTGGCTTTCGTTTTTTTAACCTTTGTCTTGATTATCTCAGGAGTAATAGGACTCAGGGCATTACGTATGAGAAGCAGATAATTCTCCCAAAGGATGGGAATTCTGTAGGAGGGAACAGTTTGTCCTGGGCCTGTAAAGGGTTGCGAGACACAGATTCGCGATAGTTCTGTTTTCTGAGATTGTGTTAAAGGAATACAATCAAGGGCGAACATGAGCTGATGGAATCCGTCTGTCCATCGGATATTTCTGTGGAGGAAGCCGTAGACTAGCGCGCGAATCTTTTTCACATCAGACAACGTAGCCGGCTCAGCTAACCAGGTCTTATATACCTTCACAATCTCTTCTTCCAGAGTCACGAGGCTTCCAGAAAGCGCCTGAGTAGATGCGTTGCGCTTCAGCTTTTCCAGAGTCATGTCCTTACCGTTCGAATGAACAGGAATCTCTACGCACCAATCTGCCAGACGAGAAGGTAGGGGATATTCACTAGTGAGCCAGAGAACAGTGTCTTGATGATTTTCCTCTAGAAAGGCTTGTAGGAACAGCATAGATTCACTGCTCAAGAGATGGGCGTGATAGAAGACCAGACAGCGCTTGGAATGCGTGGGTGCGAGAACCTGGCTTCCACGGCCCCATCGCTGGAGAATGGATTTTACATATTGCTTATCTTGAAGAGACATACGCGCAACATCGAACCCCCAGTGCGTCATGCTGACTTCCATGGGGAGCAGGGCCTTCTCACCTTCTTCGTCGGCTTCTTCAGAGGCATCGCCGTTATGTAGAGGGGCATCCCAGAATTGCTTCTTGAGAATATAGTGTTGTCCTAGAGATTTACACCAGAGGGCGAGCTGCTCTTGGAGGGCTGTGCGCTTCCCTGAGCCGGGAGGACCCCTCCAACAAATAGATAGGCCAAGACTCATTAGGAAGTATCTGAAAAGAAGCTTTAGGGTCTCGCAGAGACCCTAGCAAGAAAGGGTCTCGCAGAGACCCTAGCAAGGTGTGGCAAGGTCTAAACTGATTCTCATCTAACACACAGGAATGGAGTGGCAATTGCCCATACAGAAAGTAGAAATCGGAAATATTAATATCGGCAGCCCTTGGTCATCAGGGAAAGCGAGAGGAGACCAGAAGCCGATGGCACCCCTGTCCTATTTCGGCTCGCAGTTTCGTCTTCCTTTTTTATCTATTCTGTTTCCTCCCTTGCCGGTCATGGAGTATACTCCAGGTACGGGGAAGCTTGTGTTAGATATGTATGAGACGAATCTAGCAAGCATCAAGTTAACCACTCTCCAGGAGACATTAATGAACGCAATCTTATATCACCAGATGGGGTGGTTCAAGAGTGATTTTTCCAAGGAGGATATCAAGCAGGGATTCCAGCCAATTATTCAGGACAATCATCTCCTCTTACACTGTCCCTATACGGATTCTAACGCTCCAGGGCGGATTGTATATCGTAATGTTCCTGTATTCAAGAATGGGGAGTGGGGTGCCTTTTCGCCTGATGATTTGAAGGTGGGAACGCGGATTCGGGTTGCGGTTAAGATTCATGGAATATCATTCTTGAATCGTAACGATACGCCGGAATGGAGTGGGAAGTGTCGTCTCCAGCATAGGATTCTTGGGATTATTATTCAGAATTAGGGTTTCTCTATAGCGAGCCGCTTACGCTTTCCAATTCACAACAAGATTTGATAGAACAAGAGTAAAAAGGCTTATGAAAATACCACCTGCCGACGTAGCTGTAATAAACTGTATGAAGAATGTCTCGTCAATGCCATCCTTCGTAATAGAATCAGTTATGATGAACCAAGAACCTAGCGCGAATAGTAAAAGGGCAATTGTATTTGGTGTAAATACCTGGAGAGCAAAATCATTTGACTTTAGTTTTTCCTTATTCTGTATACGAACGATTGAGTGAATCAAGATATATATAAATATGATTAAGGCGAGTGTGTTAAATATATATCCTAGGGTGGTATAGCTAAATTCCATCTAACCGCCTTCGGGATATTATTTATTAGCAACAGTAACCTGTTTGCTTGAGGCGTAAATGGCAAAGTTAGCCATAACATAAGAAGAAAAAGCTAAGATAAACAAGGCGGGATATTTATAGCGTTCGTTCTCATTGAACAGAATCCAAACCATGAAGCCAACTGCCAATAAGACAGCTCCTGTGAGGCCTGGCCAGAGTGCCGTTTTTAATCCAGAATCAATTGCCAGCTGCCCAGAAGTTCCGTGGTCGAGAGTCCATAACTGTAAGGTCATGGAAACAGTTATTGTAATGAGTCCAGCTATCCAGGCAATAAGGCCCATGGTGCTTGCCTTCGGTGCCTTTATTGCCGAGTTTGTATTTGTAGGGTCTCTTGTTGTCGTATTAACAGAGCTCACTGTGCTTGACATCTGTTATTATTAGGTATTTGTCTCTCGTGTTAATTGTTGAACGCTAGGGCTCGCTTTATAGTTATAGAGACGGTATCCAAAGGCTACGAGAAGAATGCCCATATTGATGGCAAAGGGTGCCCAAACCGGACTAGCGGGGCTTATTGTCCTTGATATGGGATTTGTCTCTGTTCCACTCACAGAACTCATACTGATTATCTAATTCTTATTTAGAATGGGCTCGAATAGTCCTTCCTCTGACAAAAATAAGACAAGGAAGAATAAGCCTAGGCAGTGTCATCCACGCGTAAAGAATGCCGAGAATGGATGTCTGCCGGTTAGCGTGCTAGAGAAGGCAGCAAAGAAGCTAGGTGTTGTGCGAGAGGGGAATATTCTTGAATCGGTTGCCAAGGCTGTAAAGGTGGATCCCGAAAACCAGAATTCTGTGTTAAAGGCGCTTCCTCTATCGGACAAGGAGAAGGCTGACCTCGCCAAGCGTTGGCTGCGTCCAGAGCGTCCTTCCTCGTGGGCTAATGATCCCGATATGTGGCTAGATACGCTAAATATTCGCGATGTTATGACACAATATGAGGAGTCTCATCCAAAATTCAAGTTTCTTGGTGCCGTGCCAATTGACTTTGCCGCGAGAGACCCCTACACAAAAAAGAAACAGTGTCTGATTAATGAGATTTGTGAGCTAGATATGGACGGTGATTCGATGAAAGGCAAGGATTATGTGGGGTTCGTGTTCAATTTGGACCCGCATTACAAGGCCGGCTCGCATTGGGTGGCGAGCTTTCTTGATATTCCCAAAAAACAATACTACTATTTCGATTCCTATGGAATGCGCCCGCCTCCTCAGATTTACAAGTTCATGCAGTGGCTCACCATACAAGAGCCGGAATTGGTGTTAAAGATGAATGCCAGGAGGTTTCAACGGAAGGAATCTGAATGTGGGATGTTTTGTATTGATTTCATTGTATGTATGCTTGAAGGAGAGAGTTTTGAACATTACTGCCGTAGAACCCCGTCCGACCGTGAGATGTTATTGAAGAGGAAGGAAGTGTTCTCTTCATAGCCACGAAGTGGGCATAGGCTACAAAGTGGGCATAGGCTACGAAGTGGGCATAGGCCACCAGTGAAAAGTACAAGGATGCGTAGGTCTAAGATTTACGCTTCCTTTTACACAAGTAGAATGTCATCCACCACAGATGTGTTTTTTAGTGAAAAAAATGAAGCAATGCTTCAACGTGTTTTATACAATGATGTGTGTCGTAGGACTGGCAATGATTTAAATGAGAAGCAAGCCACGCGTCTTATTAAAACGGTTAAGCACTACATGGGAGAAATTCATCGTGTCAATGGCTCCAAGCCTGTGAGCGACCTGAATAAGGAAGTTCTGCGTATTGTTCTTCCTGACTACATCATGTATTTGGACAGAAAGGAGCGCTCTGATGGTCGGTCTGTAGTATCTCTCTCAGAGGAGGTCAGTAGCACCGAGGTTATAGAAATGACGGAGACTATTCCTGAGGGTCGTCGTCTTCAGATGGATGTCGGAACGGCCTTTTCCAAGCTACAGTCATCCAGGCAGGAGACCAAGTCCCGTCCTCCCATCCAGGATTTCCGCCTCTCTCTTCAAGATGAGCCCCCTGTGTCCATGGACAACTTTGAGCGCATGAAGCAGGAGAGAGAGGAAGAGGCGGCTCGTGTTTCTGCCCAACAACAGCAGCAGGCTCAGGCTCAGCAGCGTCAAGCCGAAGGTCAAAGAGGTCAGCAGCGGTTTGCCGATGCCACGGATGTGTTTTCCCGTGGGTCCAAGCGTGCCATGGAGGAGGCCGAGGCCGCCTTTGCCGAAAGGGAGCGTAAGGCACTAGAGTCTCGTGCCGCTGCCTCGCAAGTATTCACGACCACGGCTCCTCCGGATATGCGCGCCCTTTTCATGGGCGACCGTCAGACTCTTGATAGGACTCGTGTGCCTTCGGCGAACGCGGCCGCAGGCAACCCCACCGTGGTCCAGGACTCTCGCACCACGAGCCAGCAGATGCTAATTACTCGTGAGCCGGAGACCATGGCATACAAGGAGAATGAGCTAAATCTCTTCATTTATAGCGGCGACCGTGATTGGGTGTCTAATTCCTTAGAGACCCGTTACAATTTCACGGTGAACTTTGACCCGTCCAACATGCCTGTAGGCCTGCGTCTCTCTCCTACATCCACCGCCAAGTTCCGCAATATCGTGCGCGTGGAGTTCGTCAAGGCCATCATGCCTGGTGAGGGTCTTGATATGATTGTGTCAAAGAGTGGTGCTGCGGCCTATGATTCTACTGTGAATGTAAATCTTCTCTCCTTTCCCTATATCCAGGTGCGCATTCCTGAGCTGGACACGAATAACTACGGAACAAACCAGGGTCTCAATTCCGCCTTCGGCGTTCTCCAATACGACGGCAACTGGATTTCTGATACGAGTGTGGCGACCCAGCGTGGCTACCTAGCGATGATTCCCAAGTTCATGAAGTGCCAGAAGACTTATACACCGACGCCCCTGGCCACGATTCAGAAGCTGTCCTTCCAGTTCCAGAGACCCGATGGAACACTTCTAAGCACTGTGGCTGATACTCTGGACATTGGTCAAATCTTTCCTACACTCGCTGTGAATCCCACCAATTTCCCAGCTGGTGTGGTTGGAGGCGTCTTGCCAGATACGAATTACGTCACAGATGTAGCAGTAGATATCGGCGCTTCTGCTTACTATTGGCTAAAGACGAGCAAGTTTTTCAATCATTGGACTGTGTCAAAGGGTGATAAGATAGTGGTAAAGAATCTGACTTGGGCTAGTCAGCCCACAGGAAACGCCGTGGCACAGTCAGCAGATTTCTTGAGCTATATCCAACAGGATTCTGGTTTCTTAGTGGTGGATACTGGTGTAATTACGGGCACAGGTGCCGGTTCTGTATTTCAGAGTGGAGGAACAAAGTCTTATAACGCCCAGGGATACGCTAACGCAATCCTGGTCCGTGGAAAGTTCGTTGACCCGACCATTGCCGGCGGACTTCTACCAGCCACGCTTGGCGGCATCGCCGACACATATGTTTCTGGAAATCTGTCCCATTTCCTAGCAAATACGGCCTTAGTGTCTGGGCGCTTACTCAATCAGAGTCATCAAGTACAACTGGCCATGCGTGTCATAACCCGCGAATTAGATTCCACAGGAATTTTACGTCCTGATAATCTATAACTTTTGTATTTGACGGAATTAGAATGAGGAACATTCCTCTTATTTTAGGAATAATAGTGGTGCTAGGTATAGCCCTTTATTATTGGGGTGATGTGCTAAGAGAAGGTTTTGAAACAACTGCCGACAAGGTAAAGAATCGCAACAACCCTTTGGCACAAGGTCAGAATCCTCTAACAAATCCAGCGATGCCCATAGGCATTGATGAGGCTCTGGCTGCCAAGTTAACGAATATCAATGAGGTTGCTCTGAATGTTCCAAAGCTGATGGCGAATGGGGCGGGTAGTTATACCCAGGTGGCACCAACCGACCCTATGTCTCCCCGTGTGGATAACGAGAACAGCTATTTAGGATTAATCCAGATGTGTAAGGCCAAGGGAAAGGGGAATACACCATTTAGTGACCCGGCGTTCGCAGCAAATTGCGGAATGTGCCTCAGCTCTGGTTCACTAAAAACCGGCGAGACATTTTCAGAAGCAACAGGTGTGCTTGTGTATGCCGAAGATAAGAAGAAGGCAACTACCGAGCAGAAATCTAACGGCTACACCTTTCCTCGTGTAATCCCTTCTCTAGGGGCAGCCGTATGCCAGGGGGCATCACGCTCCGATGATTCACAGCCTGTTCTAGCCATAACACAGACCGATTTTGACGGATTCAGAAAACGAAAACTCTGTCGTGATTCCCATGGTCTAGGCAACGAATGCGCACAGTGTCTGTCAACGAAGGAGAGGTCATGGATTCCTAAGAGCGGTGGAAGAGAACCAATAACGTTATGGCTTTGGGGAGCTGGCTCTGTTGTGGTCACGCTAGGAGGCCAGGTAGTTTCTGGAGGAGATGCGGCGAAACCAACCATGCTTTCCAATGACAAGGCACTCCAAGTGTCTCTAGGAAGGGCACAAGAGGGAACGACGCTAAACATTAAGGTCTCACAGGGAACAGTTTCCGATGCCCCATATTTATACGGCGCCATTACGAGCAAGACACCATCTAACACAACATATAAGCTACCCATTGACCGTTTTCTAGAGAAGGATACTATGTCAGGCTCATTTCCGAGAAGGGGGGCACCTCAGTATTTTTCAGAGATTAAGGCAGCTTGTGTAAAACTGCTCCCTCAGGCGAATAAATCGGTTATGGCAGTGGATGGATTTTTACCCCTAACCTTTGTTGAGCCTGACCAGCTCGCGGCCTTTGATTGCGGGGCATCTCCCTTTGTATCCACTCAGGCGAGTGCCGAGATTTTAGTTGATGACCCGTGTCTAAACCCGAGAGGCCAGGGGCCGAATAACTATACCGATGAATGTATGCGCCAGACAATTCTAGCGGCCGGCTGCTCCACGAACGGAACATGGTATAAGAATCTGCCACCGCCCAATAATAGAAACTTTGAACGCCCCTTTTACACAATGGTTCTCAAGTGGGTGAATGAGATTTTCGGCGAAATCGTTCCAGATGTCAGCATGGGTTGCCGCGGTATAGATATTAGTAGCCCTTGTGACAATTTCTTGGGCAACCAGGTTCCAGACCAAACGTGTATGACCTACTTATATACCAACCAATCTGAAGGAAATAAGCGCATTGGGCGCACGTATAACGCAGCACCCGCTAAGCTAACAAGCATGAACAATAGACAGATTCAGTTCTGCCAGCCCACAGGAAGTCTAAATCCCGCAAATCCGAATGGTCTGGCTACCTTACAAGAGAAGGCGAGGGATGGATACAAGGGGTATAGAGGAATAGAGGCAGTGCGCAGATTCCTATCAGACGTGTTTACGAAGGCGACAAGTAATCTGGACGCGAATCTTTCAGATTCTAATGGAGGTCGCAGGGATAGTTGGGAACAATGTATTGGAAGACCTATCGCCGATCCTCCTCTCAATTTTGTAAAAACGAATGGAAAGAACGATGTTATAACAGAACAGGCGCAGTGTATTGCTCTTCCTAAAACCTTAGAATTAAACAATGCACAGAATCGCAAGATAGGAAATGTGAATGTAACAGGAAATTACGTACTGTCTTTTAACATTACACCTAGGGCAATAAGACACGGGGCATGGGTGAATATTATACATTTCACCATATCTGGTGGTGATTGGGCACAGGGCTCACGTGCCCCTGCCATTTGGTTTTGGCCTGGTTCTTTACGCTTACACGTTCGTATTGGAGATGTAAATGATTGGAACTGGGGGCCAGACTCAAATCCCTTACCCATTAATCAGAAAACTTCTTTCCGCCTTGAATGTGTTGATAAGAAGGTTACTATGACTGTAAATAGCGATGTATGGAATCTTACACAACCATCAAGAAGACCTACAGGTATGGCAACAATATACGCAGGAAACCCGTGGTATCCTTCAGCGAATGCCTTATTAGAGAATTTATGTTATACTCCTCTGTAAAGTGTAAAAAGAGAAAACTTAGAAATTAAGAAGCTAGAGTTCTTAATTTTTAAGTTCAACGGTAATAGAATGGCATCTCAACAGTTAAATTTACTTCGTAATGCCAATCAAGCCCAGATGGTTGGCAATACGGGGCCTCCAAATATGGCGAGAGTTCCTGAAAATGTCTTAAGAGCTGCTTCATCTGGTGGATTCAATTTATTAAACACAAAATCAGATACTACATCTTCCGACGCAGCAGCAGCGGCATGTCGTGCCTACAAAGATATAACCGGACTTCGGCAACTTCAGAAAGACCAGGTGAATAAGACACATTATCAGCCAGGGTGTGGATGGAGATACAAGCCATCTAATGGAATTAATCCTGAGATTAGTCAGGGTGCCTTTGGAACTGCTGATGGTCCCGTAAATGGTTTTAGTGGAAGTCCTGACGAGGTCAGTGGAGGAACACAATGGTTCTGGGATTTGAATACGGCTGAGAAGAATATTTCGGCAAAGACGTGTGCCAATGCCTCAAAGTGCTCGCAGCTTGGTCTCTTAGGGAGATACACTGAGGTATGTGGTTTCTGTAAGTCATCTGGGGCTATGATTCCCGTTGTTAAATCCGCGAGTGGAACCTTGTATACTG
>Ga0209354_10000618_pt1 | contig 16581 bp, 16 predicted proteins | sample LauGreSpBDMM15DD_2_FD_187562 | JGI IMG/M metagenome (GOLD analysis project Ga0209354, IMG submission 187562) | Freshwater lake microbial communities from Lake Michigan, USA - Sp13.BD.MM15.DD (SPAdes) (version 2) | ecosystem: Environmental > Aquatic > Freshwater > Lake | place: Lake Michigan...
TTAGATTGAGATATTCTTTCGACGGCATAACATATATCACTCATAATTTTACGATGAATGATGTAGTTGGAGAAGCAGTTTATGATACGCCTTTGAAGTATGTTGATACAGGGTTTTATGGCAACGAAATACATCCAAAGTTACGATGGACTTATACATTAAATATACCAACAACATATCCAATCCACGGAAATAAAGTGAGATTTGTGGATTTTACATTAGTAAGAAAACCTAATTTTCCATATCATTCAAGTTATGCCTCAGGAACTGCTACGACTGCTTATCATAATCAAGCGATGCTTCATTTATACGAATTTAAACTTACGGAATATGAAACAGCACTTAATCCAACGATGATAGAAACTACGGCAGTTAATTATGAAACGACTGATGAGAATACACCTCTTGTAGGTTTATCAAGCATTCCGTGGTACTTATTTAATTTACAAATGGACTTACAAAACGATTATATATCTTACTTTATTAATGATACTTTTTACGAAATAACATCACGAGCACCGATAAAATTATATCCAAGTGATATTGTGATGCCTGATAGTACTATTCCTTTTATTACAGCGTCATTTGTTAGATGGGGAAACCTTACATTAGACAATAGTTTATTAGTTATAGGTAACTTACCAAGCACAGGCAGTATCAATTTTACGCATTTTAATTGGAGATACTTTCAAAGCAACGAAACATTTTTAACATTAGCAGAATACCAAAAATTAAAAGAATTAATAAATTATATTTATTATTATGATTATGTAAGCGTTGATAAATTATTAGATACAAATGAAATCTCAGCAAATAATATCATCACTCGACAATTAGTTATAAATAATAATCCAATCATTAACAGTTTGACAAGTAGCACACGCTCACGAGATTTACGAACAAACCAAACACAAGAGGTGGCGAATGTACTAATACCACTTACTAATTTATATGTAGTTAATCCAATAAAGAGTGGAACTATCTTTTATAATTTTTTAACCAAATCATTCGCCGTCGGCACAGGAACAAGAAGTGTAGAAGAAGATGAGGCACTTTTAGAATTAATTGGAACAACAGCAGGTTTTGCTTTACAATGGGATGCTACGACTAATAAGTTAAATGTAATCCCTGAGGATTTATATCAAGATTTAGCACCAGTTTATACACAGATTGAAACAACAAGCAATATTCTGCTTACGGATTTTGTAGCAAGAGATGTAATTTTAGATACTAAGATAAATACGACAAGCAATATTCTGCTTGCGGATTTTGTAGCAAGAGACGGCGTATTAACAACTGATTATATTGCGAGAGATGTCATTTTAGATACAAAGATAAATACGACAAGTAATATTCTGCTTGCGGATTTTGTAGCACGAGATGGCGTATTAACAACCGACTACATAGCACGAGATGTAATTTTAGATACTAAGATAAATACGACAAGCAATATTCTGCTTGCGGATTTTGTAGCAAGAGATGCCGTATTAAATACAAAAATAAATACGACAAGCAATATTCTGCTTGCGGATTTTGTAGCACGAGATGCCGTATTAAATACTGCGATTACGACAAATGCTTATAGCGATTTTAAAGTTTTAACATTTTTAGGCGACATAACGACGAAAACAATCGGCGGTATCTTACAAGTGGGAGTATCATCAGGTGGAGGCATAATAAAATTAGGAGGAACGGCGGACGACATAGGATTTGATTTAGCAACGATACAAAACAGAGACTATGCATCAGGTAAAAGTGAAATTGTTATATTTAAAGGTAATGATATTGAAGGAACAAGCGGTGCTGATAGGATTAGATTACGAGCAGGAGCAATTGCGTTTGATACTTATTTAACAGCATCTACATCGGCAATAACTCAAAGTATTAGAATGTATATTGATGGAGCAGGGAATGTAGGCATAGGGACTACAATTCCTGACAATCTTTTAACTATTAGGACAACGACTTCAACAGCGAGATTGCGATTAGTATCATCATCAGGTACAGGAAACGCTTTTATAAGATTTATGAAAGGTGATGCTAATACAGCAGGATATGATATTGGATACGAAGGAGCAACGACTAATAATCTACAATTTATAGCATATAACAACTCGGCGACAGGACGAATTGACATGCAAATATCAAGAGGTAATGGAAATGTCGGCATAGGGACAGCACCGAGTGCTACATATAAATTAGATGTTAATGGAAGTATTAACGCTACATCTTTATTAATTAGTGGTACGGCAATTAATCAGTCAAAATGGACTACAAGTGGAACAAGTATTTATTATAATACAGGAAATGTTGGAATAGGTAATTTAGCACCAATCGCCCCATTAACAATAGGTAATAGTTCTCTCGCAAATAGTGATGGGTTTATGGTAATTGGAAAAAATAATGGAGCAGGTGGAAGCAGACATTTTAGGTTAGGACAAAACGCAAACTTTGATTTTGTTATTGGAGACTATGGTGCTACGAATACAGCAGGGACTTGGTTGGAATCATTTAAAATGTCTTATTTAGCACCTGCTGATAGTTTAAAAGTATCAAGTGATGGGCGTATTGATATAAAAAATCGCTTAGTAATGACAGGATCAGACCCTACGATAATCTTTAAAGACACAGACCAACGCTCAGGATTTATACATATGAACTCATCAGTTATGTATTTTTTGAACGGAGCAGGCAATGGTAGCGAAACTTGGACGCAACAGAACGGTCAGGATTGGGCGTTACAATTGAATATGGATAATAACAGAGCAACTTTTGGAGGGGTTGTAACAACACCTGCAATCTCCACAAGCACTATTTATGACTTTACAGGAACATATCTTAAAATGGTTTTAGGAAGTGGATATACGGAGTTTTATGGGACATCAGCAACTTCAACAAATAATTTTATTTACGCAGGTAATGGTTATGCGTATTTCTCTTCGGCATCAACAAACTTCGCCGACCTTGTTTGTAAGTTTAATGGAAGCACTTGGACTACATCTTGGATTGGTGCGAGTTCTTCAATAAAAATCAAGCAAGATATTGAAGAGTTAGATGATACCGAATGCTTGAATAAATTATTACAATTACGACCTGTTAAGTATCGTTATATTGATATTACGAAAAACTTTCACGAGACTAAGAAAGTGTATGGTTTTATTGCTGAGGAAGTTAAGAGTGTTTTTCCTGAGGCAGTTAATGATAAAAACAGCGAGTTAATACCTAATATTTATCTTATGGGAAGTGCCGAAGGGGATGTATTAACAATCTCAAAAGACTTAGAGTTAAATGTAGAATATACTTGCTATTTGAGTGATAAGACTGAGAAAATAATTGTACTAGAAGATTTAGGCGATGGTGATTATAAAATAAATAAATCTTACGAAATTAGGACTGATATATTTGTTTATGGTAAAATAGACGACCAGTTTCATATATTAAAAAAAGAATATTTTCACGCTGTTACGATAAGTGCCGTTCAAGAATTACACCGAACAATAACAAGACAGCAAAATGAAATTACGGACTTAAAAGAAAGACTTGCTAAATTAGAAGCTGTTGTTATGGGAATGTTAAGCGGAACAATTTGAAAAATGCGTATCTAAAAGTTTAAATAATACCGACATACCCACCGACACCCACATTCGGTTTTAATGGGTAAAATACAACCTATTATTTTTCTAATCATATATAATAAGATAAGATAATAATAATGGTTAAAGACGATTTATGGAGGTTTCATCAAACTCCGTATAAACTCGCAAAAGACCTGATAGCAGATATCGATTTTACCGATGTTAAAAACATATACGAACCATTCTGTGGGGAAGGAGCATTTTATAACCAGTTTCCTGAGGGCATACCTAAATTTAAAAGCGAGATTGAAGACGGTGAAGATTTTAAAGATTTTGATATTGAAGCAAACCAAATTAACACGATCATAACTAATCCGCCGTTCAAATTAGATAATAAAAATTGCTTTTTTCAACTTATAATGTATTTTTTTAATTATAATAGTATTCAAAATGTATATTTTCTTTGTAACGACGCTTGTTTTGGAACTCTTACACCTTCACGAAGAAAAGTGATGGAAGAAGAGGGAATATTTATAAATGAGATTACCACTTGTGCTGTGAAGAAATGGAGAGGCAGGTATTATTTTGTCTTGTTTAGCAGAAAGAAGAATGATAATTTTAAATATCTTTTAGAAAATTATGAGTATGTATTATAAAACGAGTACATAACTTAATTTATTTAGGAAATTATAAAAAGTTTATAAAAATTTTAGAAAAATAAAGTTATGTACTCGTTTTAGTAATCATTAATTTCTTCAATAACTATGTTAAGATGCAACTCAATCGGTTGTAATGTCTTCACTAAGCCTTCGCCAGCCTCATTATATACTTCTAAGCGTAAATTGACTATATCTTGGTTTTCTAATTCTAAAGCAAAAAGCCCATTTTGGATAGTGTATTTAGTATCAAAATTAAACATAGCTATGGTAGGGTCGCCTGACATATCGCTGTTATAATATGATGTGTTATTGTACTGTACGTCTAATAGTTTAATAGTCCAATTATGACCTGTCGCATTTTGATGGCCTGCACCTGATAGCGTGATGCTATTAACTTTTAAATATGACTTGTTTCTTACTTGTATTAAAGGCAATCTCTGAAACTTAAAAATCCTACGAGTTGCGTCAGTCCCTCCATTAGCAATAGTACAGTCTTTGGTGTTTAGCCATATATTTTTATATTTTTTAACTCTTGTTATTTCCATTAATTATCTCCTATATAACATCAATATATTTTTTTTTAGATAAAAGCAAGCATACGCTAAAATTATCACCAACACCTGTTAAACCGAGACCTTCATCTTCGCTCTCAATTGATATTTTAATACTTAGTATAAGTTGCGGAACTAATGTTAATATATAATTAGCATCTTTTAATTTTGTAATTGGTTGATAATTATGTTGCATAAATGCTAACCTTGCCACATAATCCCCGTTATTACTACAATAATCATTCGGTTTATGGAGTATATTATCAATTTTAAGGCGATATTTGCGACCCATAGATGGCTCTACAAGAACTCTTATTTGCGTTGCGTTAGTTGTAAAATTAGTCGCTTTGCCCCAAATAAAGTTTGCACCTAATTCATTATGTAATAAAGAACCACCAGCAATAGCCCAAAATGGAGGCGAGGGTTGAAAATAAATAGTAAATTGACCGTTAAAGTAATTCATATTATAATTAGTCGTAACTGAAAGCAATCTTGCTTGTTTAGTTCCTGCATTATCATAAACTTCAAAAACTAATGTATTTGTTGCATCTTGTGAATAAAATGTATAAATGCCGTAAGATGTATTGCCCCAATCGGAATTATTATTACTAACAAACATATCTTGAATAAGGGGGGCAGATACCACACGGGCTGATGTAGTATATGTAGAATCCACTAATAATTCTTTTAATTGCATTACATACTCGTCTTTTAGTATCATAGGCTTTCTTAAAAAAAATGTATAATCTTTTTTATTTGCCGAAGTAATATCAGCGTTAGCACTATTTAGTCTAATTATTTTATAATCCATCTAATATATTATCATATAAAAATTAAGATATTAAATTAACATCTTGATTATGTACTGGTTCTTCTTGTTCTAATGGATGCGTGCCTTCTTCAAATAGATTTTCAGGAGTTTCGTGTACCATTTGGTTCATTGCTTCTTTATGGCCTATTCTTAATTTTTCCATTTCTTCTTCGGTCATCTCATTTTTAAAACCTTTCATTTTATTAATAGTTGCTTTAGCTGCTAAATCTAATAAAAAACTATCGGCGTGAGCCACTTTATTGCCTAGAAGCGATTGTGCTTGTAGCATTAGTGAGTCATACATCGCTTTATCAATATCATCATAATTATCAGGGTATGTTATTTTTGGAGGCATATTATAATATTCTTATCTATTAATAGATATACATTTTTTTTTAAAATGAAATTACGAAAGTTAAAAGTTAATAATAAAATGCGTGATTATGATAAATATGAACCACCGCAACCTATTAATAAACTTTTACCACCTACATATAATATAGTTCTTAGTTGTAGCCCGAAGGGTGGTGGGAAATCGTATAACTGCGTAGAATTACTGACAGCCTATGAAAATAGTGGGTTTAAAAATAGCAAAGGCGAACCTGTAAGAATGAGGACGATATGGATTAGTGGTGGTACATCTCAAAGTAAGCAAAATAATATTTTAAATACGCTTAAATCTCTTCATAAAGACGATAGAATAGATATTGATTTTAATATGGATGAAAAAATGAAAGAAATATATGATGGATTACTGACAGAACGCGATGAGATTGAGGCTTATAATGATTACCGTATGACATATAAAAAATTTTTGAAAAATCGCAGTTTATTAAATTTGACTGATGATGAGTTGAGAATGTTAGAGTATAAGAATTATATTGATCCAGCAGATGACCCTGAAGTGCCGAAAGATGCCGACGGTAATATATTATACACTCCCAGGATGGTGTTCCTTATTTTAGATGATCTGATATCTACTGATGCGTATGGAACCAAGCGTAATAATTTTTTAAATAAATTAGCAGTAAAAAGCAGACATGAGAGCGAACATTTAGTAGGTTTAAATTTATTCTTTATCGCTCAGTCATTCAAGGCGATTCCACCGATAATTCGCAAACAAACAGACCTATTCGTGCTTTTAAAATCAGCGTCCCGTGATTATATTATTGATGCTATCGCTGAGGAAGTCGGTAGTCATTTTAGCAAGCAAGAAATTGAAATGTATTATGACGAGATAATGAAAATAGATTATGGAAGTCTGATATTATCCATACATAAAAAAGAAAAACCTGAGACGCGTATTAGGGTCGGATGGGATATGGCGATTGTTAGAGACCCACAATATTTATAAAAATATTATATATTATTAGTATGACAATTTATAATTTTTTTATAGACAAGATTGATAAGAATAGTAGCGAGATTATAATACGACCGCACTATCCTATTATATGTTCTGATAAAGAACGATTAATATTAAAATTAGTAGATTTTCAATATTTAAACTCGGCATATAACATCAGTTCTGCACTTAATAATAATATATTTAGCGTAAGTAGTTTTATACCTGAATATAATACTAATAGTTTTAATAATGTAGGTTTAAATTATGGATTACCAGCACATAATATAGGGACAAGTACTTTTTTAAATGTAGCAACGCGAGGGGCATCGCTTGAAACGATGGAAGAGAGTCTTATCGGAACGGATTATAGCGTATATTATGGAACGCCAAATATCATTTTAGGATATTCTCCAGGAGGCGACCCAATTTTCGTAAATAAGATACAAAAAACCAATTTTCGCTCAGGGTTTAATAATAATTACTTACAGTTTGAGGAAAGTTCTCCAAGTGCTATTTATTATATTAAAATACATAAAAACACGACTACAAATTGGGTTGATGCTTTTATTCTTCAAAAAATATCGATTAATATGTCATTTACTACCGCACAAGGCTTTAATTTTGATGTTAGCATTACTTTTGCGGTTGAAGGATCTAATGATAATATTAATTATACTAACTTATCTGTTTCTGATAATGTGATGACCTTTCTTGCGGATAGCACAAGCAAAAGCATTATATTAAATGTTTTAGGAGATGTCCCTTATAAATATTATAAAGTTAGGATTTTATCCCGATCTTATCCATACGGAGATAATGTTATAAGATTAGATAAAATGCAATTTTATAAAGCCGAGACAATCACTACAACTACATCTCAAAGTTTAACGACATCTTATGTCTCCGTCGCTGACGGTTTTTATAATGTTGATAATCTTATTACTACCATAAATGCTAATAGTACATCCGTAAATGCTAAAATTGCCTTCGCTAAACAAAGTTATACTAATAAAATTATTATAAGTAATTCTGTACCTATTCAAACATTTACGAATCCCATACCGTATAATAATGATGGGGCGACTATTACTGAGATTCGAACATTAATATTTCCTAATTTAACTACGGCAAATATGTATGGATTTAATGAACGACTAGTACCTATGGCAAATGCTCCTGTTATTAGCAATACTTATTTAAATATTATGAACTTTTCTAAAATTATCATTAGTACAGATTTAGCATTTAGCATTAATACTCATAATGAACTAATTATGAATGGTAACGATAAGACGAAAGGAATAGGTAATATAATCACTTGGATTAACAGCGATGAACCCCCTATGACTGTGATAAAATATAAGAATCACGAAGGTTTAAATCATAAGATTGACAATAGTCATATAAATAATTTTAAAATCTCTTTTTATACTGATAAGTCTTTACCTTTACCTATTGACAACGCCTTAATACACTTACAAATTATAAAAGTTAAGAAATGATATAAAGGTTTTAGTATAAACTAATTTATAATGAAAGTAATTAATGGAAACCCTTTAGATTGGTTAGACCAAAAAAGACTCGTTGGTGTTGTATCAGTTGTCAATTGTTCAAGATGCAAGAATGATTATACACCTGATGATAGTGATATAAGTCGTAATGGGAATTTATACTGTAAACTTTGTAAAAAATGTAGGTTTTATTGCCTTAAAGCAAAGAATAAAGGAATAAAACAAAGGGTACTACCTGCGAATGAATGAAAATTTCTAATTTTTATTAAAAATGATAAGGTTTAATGATAAACTTTTATAATTTTATTATCACTTTATGATTTGAGTACATAACTTTATTTATTTGGAGAATTTATAAAACTTTTAGAAATATTAGAAAATATAAAGTTATGTACTCATTTTATAAAAATTTTTAGTATAAACTATGAAAAATTCTTAAAAAAGGGTGTCAGCGTCATTAGTCGGGAAATGATAAGACAATATACCTATATTTATAAATTTTATTATCATATTTTTGAATGTCACCCTGACCTACTTTTAGCACCTCCAAATCGTATTAGCATATATTAAAATAAAAAAAAAACTTGAGTTCTAAAAAAAATAATTAAGTATATGTTTTTAGAAATGATTAGGGGTGAAGAGTGGTCAGTCAGTCATATACATAACATTATATATATATTATTATTATATATACTATATCATATCATAAGTGGTAAGGGATACCCTCTAAAGCGTTTTAAGAATTTTTTAAAATTTTAAAAAATGACACGGTTTTATGACAGGACCTATTTTCTAACACACATTAAAACTTTCTTTACGGACTTTAACCATGAGTCTGTTTAATGTCCGTTTAGTTTCTCTCAAAAGTGCCTAGTTGTTCTCTGAGATTATGTAAAAACTATATAAGGAATTAGCGATAATATAATGTAATAATAGAATATATGGCGTGTTTAAAAGAATTCGAAGGGTTTACTTATACTGAATATATCAACAAAGACAAGGCTTATATGATAGTTCAAAATTGGGACAAAATATTCGCATCATTACCGAAAGAAAGACAAGATAAAATTAAAAATCAACAAGAAAAAAGCATAGACCCTTTGTTTTATCTTAAAAAAATCGTTAAATCAGGTAAGGATGTGATTCATACTAAATATTCATTTTCTAAACAACTTATAACATATGGAAGATTATTTCCTAATAATGCTTCATTAGCATCTTTGCCTCGTGAAGTTCGTAATACAATTGCAGGAGATGATATGTATTATGATGTAGATATGAAAAATTGTCATCCAGTTCTTCTGACACAATATTGCTTTAAAAACAATATTAAATGTGATGTATTAGATTATTATGTTGCGAATAGAGACAAAGTGATAGAATCAATATGTGAAGATAACGCTCAATATAATATTACACCTTCTACGGCGAAAAATACAATTCTTAATATTATTAATGGGGGTTCAGGTGGTAATCATACTATCTCAAAATTACCTACAACGTTTTTAGGAAAACTTAAAGCCGAAATTAAAAATATTCATAAGTTAGTATGTAGTATTCATAAAGATGAATTTAAGAAAGTTCAAAAAAGAAAAGATTTTAACCCTGAAGGGACTATGATGAATATTATATTGTGTCAGTTGGAACATACGCTATTATTAAATGCTGTTAAATTTATGACTGATCAAGGGTATAACGTGGATGTTTTAGTATTTGATGGTTTTATGGTAAGAAAAAATAAAGATTTGGGTGATGTGTTAGACCTTCTTAAAAATTATATAAAAGAAAAAACCGATTATAATATGGAATTTGTAGTTAAAAGTATGAATGATAAAATAGACTTATCACCATATGCTTTGCCTGTTAATAGTGGCGTTGATACATCTACATATTTAAAAGACAAAGAAGATTTTGAAAAAACACATATTAAAATTACTCATCCTGCGTTGTATATTACTACTATTAAAGATAAAAGTGTGGATATCCAATCAGAAACTGCTCTAATTGCTTCATATCGCCATATGAAGACTACAATTAAAAATAATAAAGATGAAATTATAAAAACAGGGTTTATTAATTTATGGATTAATGATGAGAATATTAAAATTTATCGTAGTATGGTATTCATTCCTAATGATTATGAACATGATAAAGAAGATTACAACACTTGGCGTGGTTTTGATAATGAAAAAGTTAAAATGCCTGATGATGTAGAATTTAATAAATCATGTATTGAGCGATTTAAGGAGTTTTTACATAATTTATGTAATGGCGAAGTAAAAAGCATAATGTATTTTATTGCTTGGATGGCTAATATTGTACAGAATCCAAGCGACCGCTCGTGTGTGTGTATGGTTTTATATTCGCTAGAAGAGGGTGTAGGTAAAAATATGATTATCAAAACATTAGAAAAAGTTTTAGGTTCGGCTTATGTAAATTATATTACTGACGTAGCGAATCAGTTATTTGGGAAGCATTCAGCTGCCGAAATGAATAAATTATTGGTTGTTATGAATGAAGTAAAAGGCAAGGACACATACGCTAATACTGATATATTTAAAACTCGTATTACTGATGATAAACGTGAGGTTGAACTTAAGGGTAAGGACACGATGCAAATGAATAATTATGCTAATTATATCATTAATACTAACAATTTAAATATGGTTAACGCTGGCGAAAAAGATCGGAGATTTTGCGTAATTGATTGTAATAATGCTAAAATTAATGATAAAAAATATTTTAAATCATATGAAAAAGAAATAAATAATAATCCATCTGCAATTAAATGTATCTTTGAGTATCTTAAAAGTTTTAATATAACGGAAGTAATACCTGATCATATATTCAGCGATTATAGACCTAGAACTAATTTATATGAGGATTTGGTAGAATGTAATAAAGATCGCGAATTTGAATTTTTACATCATATGGTAGCGAGATATAAAGAAGGCGGTGAAGATGGTGAGGTATTAATATTTAGTAAAACTATATGGCGTGATTATGTAGCATATTGTGTAGAAAATCATCATGATATCACCAAGTTTTCATCTAACAGATTTTATTTAATATTTAAACGTAGTATCGTTCAAACTTTAGATAGAACTGAAAAATATAAAAATGCTATTAGACCTCATCGTGATTCAACACAACGCGGATATTACTTTAATATTAGTAAGATTTTAGAATACTTTGAAAAAAAATAATAACTTTAAACTTCTGGTTTTTTATTTTTAAGACGATATGCCCTTTGATATTCAATACGACGTAATCTGTATTCTTCATTATTTTTATATTTGTCATTTAAATATTTTTTGATTCTTTCACATTCACTTTGCATTTTTTCAGGTTTCTCTTTAATATACTTTTGGTAAGTATTCATTATTATATTATTAATCTTGTTTAATCCTTATATCAGTAAGTATTTTAATTTAGTAAAAACTATATAAAGATTAGAGACTATATGTACATAAGAATCAATATGGTATATTGTAAAAGATTAGCAGAGATAGCCAAGCCTTATAATATTGAATATAATAAAGATTATGATGCATGGCAGAGAAAATCAGCAGTTACAAAATTTGAAATTGGAAAAATCACCGAATTGATGGTAGGCGAAAATATAATGCAAAATAAACTAAATTATGTTCAATATCATGATAAGGATTTAACATTAGAAGAAGCCGAGGGTCAGGTATTAGTATGTATTTGTGGTGAAGATTCATGTCATTCTTTAAGTAAATTGTATCATAGAGGGACTGATACTGCTTTTTTAGTAGGTTCTAAATGTATAACTCTTGCTGAAGGTCAAGAAGATTATATAAATTTAAAAAAATGTGGTAAAAATAATGGTTTATGCGATCAGTGTAAAATACCTATCGTATTTAAAGGTAAAAATAAAAATACAACAAAAAATTATGCGACAACTAAAATATCATCTATAACATCGCATTATGATGTAGTAAATAGTTATAAATTATGTAATAAATGTATTGATACTTTATATACAAAAATACAAACAAGATTTTTAGAAAAAGCAAGAAAAGAACGCGAAGAAAGAGAGGCAAAAGCAAAAAAAGAACGCGAAGAAAGAGAGGCAGAGCGAGCAAAGCGTTTAGAATATGAAATAATAAGGAAAGATCCAAAAAATAAACATTTATTAAACATATCATTTAATGAAAAAGATGAATATAAAAAGTTCGGCACAGAATGGGACGCTAAAATTAAAAAATGGTATTGGGTGGGTTTAATTGATAAAATACCTGATGAATTAATGGATAAGTTAATAAAATAAAAACATCTGATATAATATAGCTTCGGTATTAGTTCCGCTGAAGTCCTTGCAAGCCTTTATTCTATTTGTTTGTTCAGGCATCAATTCAATAAACTCTTCTTCGTTGATATTTAGCATTTCTTTAATTTCTTCTTTTTTATTTTTGCTGATAACAATATCATCAAAATTAATCGTTTGCCCGTCCTTCTCGTTTTTTGTTAGTGGAGGAGATATAAAGAATAATTGTCGTTCCATATGGGCGTGTTCGCTCATCTTCAAGTCATATATTGCTTTAAATAAGAAGTTAAGATAATATTTCTTATCATTCCCATTACTGAAAGGAGGATTTAAAAAGATGATTGTTGGGTCATACCTATGAAAATCATTCTCCACTTTTAAATAATTACTTTTAATATGATTTAATACTGAAACTTGGTTTATACCTTCAAAACTTTCTTTTAAATATCCGTTGAGATTTGCGTCAAAATCCGTCGTTATTATTTTGCTTTTAACATTCTTTTTTAATAGCCACAAAACAATTGACCCGAGACCTGCGGTGGGTTCTAAGATTATATCATTCTCATCAAAGTTTTCAATATAATTGCTAAAATGGTCTAAGCATTTCTGCGATGTAGGATAAAAATCACCGAACATTTGAGCCGCTATAATTGATGTGATATATTCTTTATTCTCATATTTCTTCATTAGCGTATTATATGCTCTCGTAGATTTTTTATTTAAATAATTCTCTGTGTCATTTATAAACTCTTCTAATTTTGCTAATTTACGCTGAATAATATCTTGTTGGCGTCGTCTATTTTGTGCATTTTCAATTACTATAAGAGATTCGGCTTCTCTTTTCTGTTTCTCTTTTAATTCAATCATTTTTTTGTCAAAATCTGCCTGTTCTTTTTCTTGTTTTGTTTGTTTTTTAGGTTTAGCGACTGCTTTAGGTGGGGGTTTAACAGGTCCTATCGGTTTTTTATACATAGTATATGCTTTAGGTGGGGGTTTAACAGGTCCTATCGGTTTTTTATACATAGTATATGCTTTAGGAGATGACTCTTTTTTATCTTTTTTAGTTTTACCTAAATTTTTAGGGACTGATTTAGTTCTTTGCATAGGGGGACTATCCTCATATTTTTCAGGTGTTTTGAAACCGCTTAAATCATATTTTTTCGGTATTATTAAAGGTGTAGGTTTAGGTTTAGGTGGGGGTTTAACAGGTCCTATAGGTTTTTTATACATAGTATATGCTTTAGGTTTAGGTGCTGTTATTAAACCTTTTAATATTTTACGACCTATTGTAGAATTTTTTTTAACAGCACGACCTGTTAGGGGATTAGTTATACATTCGTGTGACGATTGTAAATTATTTTTTTTAATATATTTTAAAGCTCTCCGACCCGCGGGACTATCTATTTTAACTGCTCGACCAGATAAAGGGTTGATCACACAATCCATTCTAATATAAGAGAATAAAATTATTTAAACAAATAAATATTTACTTATTTAATGGTTACTACTGATAAGCAAAGAGAATATGCTAGAGAATATTATAAAAAAAACCCTGATAAAATAAAAGGATATCATGCGAAATATAACGAGCATATAAAAGAGTATCACTCAAATTATCGTAAAAAAAATTCTGATAAACTAAAAGAATATAGGAAGTATTATTATGAAAATATTTATAGACCAAAGATGCTTGCCGACCCTGAGTTATATAATAAAAATTTAAAACGATATCATAAGGAAGATGTAAAACCATATTATAAAGAATATTATCAAAAAAATAAAGAGATTATCAAAGAAAAAGAAAAAAAAAAATATTATGAAAAAAAAAATGGGTTTTTTGTCCCAACAAGAAAATCATTAAAACATTCAGTACCTGACCCAGAGATAAAGGTGATTCATAAAACAATAACATTATATTTTAATTAATTAATAGCAAAAATAGCTTGATTTAGGTTCAGTTTGTTTCGGTTGTATTTGTTTTTTGTTAGGCTTTGACTCTTTAATTGTTTCGTGGACTACCTCTTCTTCTTCATCGCTCGAATGGTCTTTTATGATAGTTCTAATAATCTTCTTTTTCTTCTCTTTTTTCGGACGGTATACTATACGCTCTTCTACTTCAGGTTCGCTATCACTTAGCGGTGTAGGTTCCGGAGGCAATTCTAATGTCCGAGCGGGTGGTTGCTTTGGCTTAACCGATTTAGCACGTGATTTTTTTACAGGTTCAGGTTCAGGTTCAGGTTCAGGTTCAGGTTCAGGTTCAGGTTCAGGCTCTTTAACTTGGTTTAATCCTGCTCTTTTGGCCGCCTTTGCGGCACGAGCTTTTTCTAATAATTTTATACGGTCTTCATATGTAAGGGGGGCCATTCTATCTCTATCTCTATACTCTATACATAGAAAAAAATAATTTATTTTAATTTATTTTCTTTGTATTAATTAGATATATAAAATAATGCCAGGCGGAAGACCGAGAAAATCAACCGAAGGTGTAGATGAGAAGACATTAAAAGCGAGAACTAAAGCGACGGATTATGCCGAAAGAAAACGTATGGAATTATATGCATTACAATTAGAAATATTAGATTGTGAAGAAGAATTAAAAAAAATGAAAGAATCAAAAAAAGAGATTAAAAGGGATTTAAAAGTATACGATAAATATGAAGATATAAAATTAAGTTCTTTATTTAATACTCCAGTACCATCACCTAGAGCCTTTAAAAAAATTGAAACTAACCCTTTCGCTGTTGAAACTAACCCTTTCGCTGTTGAAACTAACCCTTTCGCACCGAATTATATATCACCAACACCAAAAACCAATAAAAAAGCAATGAAGCCTATGCCTAAACCTGCACCAAAGGCTTCTCCAAAGCCAGCACCAAAGGCTACTTTAAAGCCAAAAAAAACATTAAAACCTTTACCTAAGAAAAACTGAGTACATAACTTTATATTTTCTAAAATTTCTAAAAGTTTTATAAATTCTCCAAATAAATAAAGTTATGTACTCAAAATATAATATTACCATATAATAAATGGTATATGTCCAATTAGATAAAAGTGATAGGACTGAAAAAAAATATAAGGCTGTATTTTATGATGACAACCGAAAAAAAATATTGACAACAAATTTTGGTCAATCAGGTGCTAATGATTATACAAAAACACACGACGATGAAGCAAAGCAACGATATATTGCTAGACATAAAAATAATGAAAATTGGAATGACCCATTCAGCCCTGGTGCTTTATCATACTATATACTTTGGACAGAAAAAAGTATGGCGAAAGCATATAATAAATATTTAGCAAAGTTTAACTTTAAAAAGTATTAAAGTGTAATACCGTATACATTTTTAAAATGTTCTTTAGCAAGTCTAATTTTTTCTCTTTCTTCTGCGTTGTATTTTTTACTATTTTCTCGCTCTTTTTCACGATATTCAGCATCATTTTTGTATTTTTCTTTTTTTTGTTGGTTTCTTTTTTCATTTGAATTTTTAACATATTCAGGGTCTGTTGCTCTTTTTTTTGCCATATATTGTTTTTGGTATTCACGACGCTTCAATAGTTTTTGTTTATATTTCTCTGCTTCTTCATCGCTAATAGACGGTATATTATTGAGACTAACTAACTGTGGGATATCCATTACTAACTCTTTATACTATATATACACACTTTATTCTTATATCATTTTTTATATATTAACCTTAACGACGGACTATATAATTTTGTATCAATCATTTAATAACTAATAAGATAATAATTATAGTGTATATAACCCCTCGCAGGGGTTTATGTGATTTAGTTATTATTCAAATGTAGCAACCGTAGAATATTCATGGTT
>Ga0209354_10000620_pt1 | contig 16562 bp, 27 predicted proteins | sample LauGreSpBDMM15DD_2_FD_187562 | JGI IMG/M metagenome (GOLD analysis project Ga0209354, IMG submission 187562) | Freshwater lake microbial communities from Lake Michigan, USA - Sp13.BD.MM15.DD (SPAdes) (version 2) | ecosystem: Environmental > Aquatic > Freshwater > Lake | place: Lake Michigan...
CTAGTCATACAAAACCCTTGATAAATAAGGGTTCTTCTTTGCCAAACTAAATGTCGCCTGGTTGCGCGCTGTTGCTTGCTGGTAATTGAGCATAAAAAAACCCCCACATTTCTGTGAGGGTTAATTAATGTTTATATACTAACTACAAACTTACTATCTTTATCAGGTCGTTTCCTTGTTATTTTGTACTTCAAACCTACAATAACATTGTTATCATCGTGGTATCTCATATCGTAAAGGTCACCATCGATAACTTCTCTACCCAAAAATGTTTTTGGTAATTCCTTTTTAAATACAACGGCTACCCTCACACCTTTTTCTAATAATGTATGACAATCATCCAAATTCTCACCACTATAAGAAAAGGTTAAGTCGTAGTTCTTATATTTGTTAAGTAACAAATGTCTACTTGGTACTTTGGTATAATCATAAAACATAACATCAGGAAATAATTTCATTAAGTTTTTTTCTTTACCGTTAATTTTCAACTTAAACATTTCAGGTGAAATATCAGAAGTATTGTTTAAACGAATTGAAAACTTATAACCCAATTTTTCAGCTTTGTTTTTTGCGGTTGTTATTTCAGCCACCATCCAATTCATAAAAAACTCACGCTCTTCGAAAAACAATTTTGTTTTTTTGATTCTACCCTCATTAATCATTTCATCTCTCATGTTCATTCGATTCATACCCGACTCATTCAAACAAAGTGCGGTACACTCTTTTGTTCTCATCGGACAAACCTCATACCCACTCATTTTTGCAGGTGACAAATAAAGACTGTAGGTCATTTCGTTGTAGTTGTACGCCTTAGCGTGTTTGGTTGTTAGGTTTACTGAACCTAAATAATTAACACCAGTTTCTTTTCTGGCTTGTGTTTTGTTGGTATACTTCATATGTATGTTGGTTAAGGGTACAAATATAATATGTATACTTTAATATTCCTAATTTATTTTCAATTATTTTTTATTTTTTTTTCTGTAACACCATCTCCGCATCCATCCCAATTTAGTTTGGCAACCTCAATCTTGCAAAACTAATTCTTGGATGGAGCAGCATGACGACGACTCAAGAAAAATTAAAGCAAAAAAAATCCCCAACTTTCGTTGAGGAAATTTTCGTCTAATCATTATTCACTAATCAAAAACGAAGATTTAATTTTTCGTCATTACGCCTTTTGAAGTTGTAAATATCTTCTATCATCTCAGCACAAGTTTTCTTATCTCCACAAACATAAATGGAAGCGGGACGAAGTTTTACTTTATGAAGAAACTCATCAAAAACAAAATCGGGTTTCTTTTCAATGATTGTTAAAATTGTACGAACAAACACCGACTTGTTATAACCTCTTTCAAATAATGGTTTTAACTTTAAAATGTTGTCGGCTAAATCTTCACCTCTTTGGTAATCTTCAACAATGAACTTACCCGCTGAAAAATCTTTCTTCTCTACATAACGAGTACCACTACCCATTAGTAACATAATTCTTTCAGTCAAAGAAAACATCGGATACTTTTTACCGAAGTCCTCTAACATTTGATAAGACTTGTTACCTTGTTTAGTAAATCCGTGAATGTAATCTTCTTTCGACCACTCTTTCATATCACAATTGAATTTACGAGCGGCGTCAAAGATACCCTTAGTTGTACTTGGAATTGTTTCATCAACAATAAACCAAATACCTTTACCAGCGATTTTCGCGGCTTCTAATCTGTGTTGTCCGTCAACAACATAAAACTTTGTTGTAACGATAATGGGAACTTTCATAAGTCCGTTTACTATCATTGATTCACCGATTCGTTTAATACGATTCTGTGATTGTGGTTTGTTGATGTCACGATTAACATCATGGAATTTGAACATTGTCAAATTTGTCGTGTGTGTTACATTGAACTTTCTCATCTTGTTATTTTTTTAGTGAATAAATTAATTATGAATACAAAAGTATAATGTTATTACCAATCCACCAAATTTATTTTCAATTATTTTTATTTTCTTTTTCCACAAGTTATTCACATAGTTGTTATCACCTTCGACGGGACTCAGGATGGTAAATTTAGTTTAGCAAATATGGTGGTTAATTCTTGCCAAACTAATTCGTCCAGACCGACCAGACCCAATAAAATCAAGGGTTTCAGAGATTTTTAGGCACAAAAAAAGGGGAGATTTCTCCACCCTTTTTTCATGTTTACCAAACACAAACTACAAAATTGTAATCTTATTATAATGATAATTCTTTTTTTTAAATTATCAAGCCTTTTTATTCATCTTTACTATCTTTTCCGTTCACATAAACATAAGTCCCATTTTCCTCAAAGATTTCTTCGGTGGACATACCACCATTTTCTTCAAGGGACATTACTTCTTTGGTGTCCATTATCTCATCCCAAGGAATACCTGATGTATTACCTTCCTTTACAAAGTCCACCGCCTTTTGCCGAGCAACTTCGATGTCTTCACCTTCTACTGAGAAATATGTTCTCATCCATGTTGTTGCCTTTTGGTCAAGATAAAACTCAAATACTTTTGGTTTTAGTTCTTCGGGAATGTCATACAACATTTGTTCCACCACCAAGTTCCAAGTTGCACTCGGGTCCTTATCTTGATACTCCCCATAGTTCATAATAACCCATAAGATTATTTTTTCATTTACTTTAATGTCGAGGTCGTTTGCTACTTGTAGTACATCCTCTTTTTGAATTTGATTTTTTGACATAATTATTATTGATTTTTAAATTCCGATATATAAACATTTAAAGGTATAAGGTCAAATTCTTCTTCTGATTCTGGTTCCGATTGACCTCTACTTTCATTATGTTCTTCTAACCATTCTAAAAAATGATTTCTATTTTCAACTATTACTTCTAATTTTTGATTGTCCCCATTTCCGTAGATATCATTGTATCTTACTATGTACATTGTTTTTGACATAATGATATATTTTAAATGTTAGTGAATTGACAATAATCTTCAAGTTCTGATAGTGTAATACGACCATACCTTGATGAAGAATAATACCCTTGATGTTCGTAATTCTTTTTCCACTTGTCAAAAGCCTCCATTGCTTTTTTCTTACTTGTGTAAAAATATGGTTCTCTTTCAATAGTGAAACCATCCGGCGATAATATTTGATATTTCTTGTTTGACATAATATAAATTATAAGGTTGGTAATACACCATCTTTTCCGTAAAATAAAACTCCACCATCATTACCCTCATCATCACAAGAGAGAATACAACTTGTTCCATCGTTTAGAAAGAAACAAACAGGTCGTTTATACCAACCCATCATTTCCATTTCCTCATCGTTAAGATAACGAACTTCGGTAATTGTTTTACCTTGAAGGACTTTCTTTGCTTTGTCAGTCCATTGTTTTAAAATTTTTGGTTCTACTTTTGACATAATTATTTTTGATTAGAGTACAAAGATATAATAGTTTTTTCTTTTTACCAAATTTATTTTAAAAATTTTCATCACGACATTTATCCATAGTCTTCAACATATACTCATCGTATGTTTTTAGACTTTCCAAAATCTCTTCCAATATATCTTCCGAAAGGTCTTCGTATGACATATCGGTTTCATCGGTTACAATTTCGTGTACATAAGTTGTTACACCCACATAGTCGAGATGGAAACTTTCTGCCAAACTAAAATGGTCTTTTCCCATCTGGTTAATAACAGGTGAACTGATTAGTTCCATATCAGCATCAGTAATCGGACTACCCCAATTACTGATTATACCTCTGATTGTTTTTATTGTTTCTTGTTTGTTCATTGTATTTATTTTTTTAAAATTTCATGTAAAAATACTTCAGCTTCACTACCACCACCATATTGTATTAATATAGGTGTATCTTCATCAAAGTCTTCATTAATCGGTTCAATGTATGTGATAGTATAATCATTATTTTCTATTGGGTCTGGGTCATTCCACACCAATTCTTCATTATTATCAATCGACTTTTTTAATTCTTTAAATGTTCTCATTGTATTATTTTTTTTAGTTTAACGATAAAAGGTTACTACACTACCAAAATGTTTTTCAAGGACTGAAACTAAATTTTCATAATCCCCACTTGTCATCTCTTTTTCGACTTCGTCAGGGTTTAATCCAAGTTGTTTAGACCATTTGTTCGCATATCCTAAAAGGACAAATGCGTTACCTTCAGGACCTGTAAGGTCAACTGATACTGATTGAGATTCTTTTGATTTAATCATTTTATTTAATGTTGTTTGGTTTATTACAACGACACAAATATAAATTAGTTTTCCGTATAAAACTAATAAAGTTATCCACATTTTTGTTAACAGATTTCTCAGGGGACTCACCTGTCGTTCAGGATTCTGAATTAGGTTGGCAACATCTTGCAAAACTATATCCTCACCGTGCAGCACAGACCTTCCTTCTGTATCTTGCAAAACTAATTCGGAGTTGCACCTGTGCAGCACCAGTGCACAGGTCGGAGCATAAAAAAACCCCGACTATCTCACGACAACGGGGTTTTAGATTAGAAAAAAGTAAATTTATCGTATTACACCATTTCCACTAATTGTTTGAAAATGTGTCTCTCGCGATTCCCAAAAGTACCAAACATTTTGTTCTCAGTATTGTCACCCTTATTCATCGAGTGTGTAGTGTACTTGGTAACACCCGAAAATAATCCCCACATACTATCACCCTTTTCTTTCAACTCACCATTCAAGTCCACATAGAAACGGTTAAGTTTGTTACGAGTAACTGATGATACTTGTTTTTCATTGTTCATATCAACTTCTTTTTCGATATTAAACAGTATACGAGTAACCCAATCTTCGTTTTGTTTTGTCATACGGGTTTCTGATAATATCTTAATGTCATCAAACATTTTTGATTCTTCATCAATAACCTTTTCCAAACCTCTACAAATGTCCTCAACTCTCATTACCATATTTTTGGTGTGACGAACTTTTGTGTCCATACTTCTAAACGCTCCAAAAAATGTGTTCTGACAACTGATAGTAATGTTACTCGGACCGAATGCCAAACTAGTTGTACCATCGAAGGAATTGATACCAGTAATGTAACCTTCAATTCTGTCGTTACCCAATTTCATATCATTTGATTTTAATTGGATAAACACTTTCTCACCATTACCAAACAAACCACCACGATGAATAGGTAAACCCGATTGTTGAGATACCTTATCGAGCAATTCGATTAATTGATGATTCTGATAAGGATAGTAACCCTCACCGTGAATTGATAATACTTCGTTGGTGTCGTCACGAACTATTGCTTTTTGTTTTGGAATAATGATTCCACTTTGGGTTGTTAAAGATTCTTCTCTAACTGTCCAGTTCAAGTTTGTTTCATTTAGAACATCTTGAATACGATTTGATTGTTGTGTCATACGAATATTGATTATGTTGTTTTTAAATCTTGGACAAATGTAAAACAGTTTTTGTTATAAACAAAATAAATCTATCTTTTTTTTAAAAATAGTTATCAACATTATTTTTGACCACCTCACACTACTGTCACCTGTCGACGGATTACGAAATTAGTTCGGCAAGTGTCATATGTTGCAAAACTAATTCCACCTGAACCCAGGGTCACGGTAAAAATTCTTAATAGACAAAAAAAACCCCCACTTTTTAGGGTGAGGGTTTGGTTAATTTTAATCAAACTTACGAGGTGTATTTGTTGTAGAACACTTCCATTCGTTCCATTACCACATCTAAACTCCAACCACTTGTGTTTTGGTCGTTCCAATGAAAGTAACCCATTTGTATTTTCTCAATACTAGTGGGAATTGACTTGTCGTGTACGAACTCGGGTAAACCACCATCATTCAAATCATCTTGGTAATTACAACGATACTCAATTACAATATCCTTACCATTGAACTTTTTGGTGTAGGTTACTTTTTGAGTAAAATTTTTGGTTTGACTTTTACCCTTTTGTGTCCAACCATGTTCGAACATAAAAACATCCATTTGTTGATGAACACTTTCTTTTGTGTTAGAAAGGAACTCTTCCTTTTGTTTTTTCAATTCTTTTGAGAACTGATAATACTCTTTTACTTTTTTGTACATAATATATGTTTTTGATTTAACGGTACGAAGATATAAAACAGTTTTGAATAAAACAAGAACTTTTTTTTATTTTTATTTTAGTAATGTTACTGTTAACCGTCGTCTCGATTCTGAATTAGTTCGGCAAGTGTCATACAACTACAAGGTATTTTGCAAAACTAATTCGAACAGCGGACCCTGACGACGAAAAATTCTTAACAGCAAAAAAAATCCCCGACTTTCATCGAGGACTTCTTTTAACCAAACACCAATTTTAATTTTTATCTACACTATGTAACATATCCGAAAATTCTTCATCAGTTACAACTTCATTCTTAATGTAATACTCCACAATACCTTCACCTTCTGTCATACACTCTTCTTCTCCATAAAATCCCCAACAACTATCCAACTCTTCTTTATGTTTGTGTCCCAATTCACATTCGGTTACTTTGAAAATTTTATATCCATAAACATCACCAGTAAGATATTGGTCATACACTTTAACTTCACCTTCTAAAATGTTCGTTACTTTCTCAATCAATTCCTTGTTGATACGTTTAACATTGTATTCTTTACGGACTTGTTCTTTTGATACAACTATCCAACCAATTTGTCCACTATCCCAATTACAACTAAACGGACTTGTACTAATTGTAATTCCACTATGGTCGTAAAGGTACAAAGGTAACATCACACACACATTTTCATTCTTCTCAATATCTTTCCTTTGTTCACCCCAACCATTGTAGTTACCACTTCGATAATCATGTTTATCACCTAAATTGTAACGACCATGAAAACAAATCATAGTACCCAAGTTATCCCACTCGCGAGGACTTTCAGGACTTTCATCTTGAATTACCTCTATAAGGTAATTACTAATTCTTTTTTCTGTACTCATATTATATGTTGTTTTAACGAGTACAAATATAATACAAATACTATTATAAACAAGGAAAAGTTATTAACATTTTTATTTTTATATTTTGGGAACTTTATCCGGGGGAAGGTGACATGTAAAGTTAGTTTTGCAACTACAATCCTGAAGTACAGCCCACGCCCCCGCGAAATTTAGTTTAGCAAGTATCTTGCAAACCTAATTCCATAGCTCGAGATGTCGTAGCGCAAACACCAGCAATCTCTAAGCAAAAAAAAGGAGTGTACATATACACCCCTTTACACAATTCAAAGTTTGAAAATTAAATGTTACCCGAAAATACGAGGTCATTATGTTTTGGTAAACCTCCAATCATAATATTATTAGCGCCTTGTTCAAAATGAACATAATTTCTAACAATTTCTCTAAAGTGTCCTTCAACGGAAACCACATCTAACTCACCATTTCGTTTTCTTTTCAAATACGCATAGGGGCTAACAAAAATCTTGGTAGCAACTTTAGTTACTACTTCGTAGACGTTTTTATCTTTATGAAGATAACGTTCTACAACTTGGGTGTCTTCTGAAAATATCATTTTTTAATTATTTAGAATACAAAAGTATAATATAAATTACATTATACCAAATTTATTTTTAATTATTTTTTTGTAAGACCATTTTACCTTCGTCCGATTCAAAATTTAGGTTTGCAAATGTCATACAGTCGGGGTGTCATACGTTGCAAAACTAATTCCATTCTGACCGCAAACACCGGTAATTTTAGCGCAAAAAAAATCCCCAACTTTCGTTGAGGAAATTTTTGTTGTTAAACCAAATCATATGAACATGATTATATCTTTTCGTTTTGTAAATACAAACGATTAAAATTGTAATGAGCAACTGGGTTATGTTCCGCAATCTCTCCGTATGTTTTTCTTATGGTGTCGTACATGGCATCTTGGGGTTCGTTGATACATTCCGATAATAGGTTGCAAAAACCAAAATTACTTTCATCTACAATATCTTGTGTTGTACCAGGTAAACCACAATAATATGCTTCTCCTACTTCACTAATAAACATTCCACTATAAAATCCTTTTAGTTTGTGGTAGTTTACGAATTGGTCAGCATTACACCAAATAAAAATTGAATTATCTTTTTTCATTAATGTTTCAACCATATTTGAACCAATTACATATCCTTTACAATCGGGAAATTGTCCAACCGCAAATAATCCGTAAGGACTTCCGTGTCCACACATCATAACTCGGTCGTGTTCTTCAATTAACTTAATTAGTTCTTCTTGTGATACACCTCCCGTAATAATTGTTTTGTTTTCAATCGGTGTGTACACGATATCCAAAAATTGTGTTGACTTATCTTTTGGATGAATTATTAATGTCTTCATTTTATTACTTTTATTAACGAATACAAAGGTAATACAATCCGCAATAAAAACCTAATTTATTTATAACTATTTTTATTTTATTTTCCTGAAGACCAGCGACCCGGTCTTCTGATATTAGTTCGGCAAGTGTCATACAACCACAAGGTATCTTGCAAAACTAATTCTACCTGAACCGGGGTCACGGGAATTCTTCGGACAAAAAAAAATCCCCACCATTTCGGGTGAGGATTCTTAAATGTAATACAACTTTTAATCGGTACTTTCGGATATGGTATATCGGTCTTCACCAACTATTACTCCAAGGTTTCTACCATTATCCCAACGGACATTGATAACTCCACCACCAACATGGGTAATGATTCCTTTCATACCACTTTCAATTGGGTCGTGGTCATCCACCATTTCAATTAAGGTAATTCTTTTACCTACCATACTATTATCCATTGTGAACTTCATTTAAAGGTGAGAAATCAATTGAGGGGATGTTCTCAATATCAACTTCATCAAAATCACTCCAATCGGGTGAATTGTAAATACGATTACGAATTGACATTGTACCATTGTCAAACCAAGTAATTGTACCTTCGGTTCTATCTTCGGATAGGAAAAATTCATTTACCACACCAACCAACGAATTGATAAAATCAGTTACTTGTTTGTAGGTAACATCATCACTATGGTCTTCTCTATCACCATAGTCACTTAATACTTCAAATGTGAAATCTTCACACTCTTGTGAGTAGTCCATAGAATACTCTAATGTTTTAATTGTGTTCATAAAATTAAATGTTGTTTGGTTTATTACAACGATACAAATATAGATTAGTTTTCCGTATAAAAAAATAAAAGTTATCCACATTATATTAACATGGGAATCTTGAGTTGAGGTCGACAGGTCCTCCAGAAAAATTAGTTTTGCAACCATTTTAGTAATGTTACAACATCCAGGTCCTCCAGGAAAATTAGTTCGGCAAGATTCCTGCAAAACTAATTCCGTAGCTCCGGGTCACCATGCGCAAACACCAGTAATTTTAGCGCAAAAAAAATCCCCAACTTTCGTTGAGGAAATTTCCATGAACCAAACATTACATTAAACCAACTGTCTTCTAACTTCGTTTAGTGTATGAAACTTTACCATTGAAATTACTTCATCAATAGTTAATGTCGTATCAACACTTTCCCCATTTTCATCATCAAAACCTAAAACCAAACCATTACCACATAAAAAATCGGGATACCCCACAATTTTAAAAAACATTGAATCGGGTGTTAAGGTTAGTAAACCTTCTTCATCTACCCACACATCATTTTTTTCATTAAAACTTACACACTCCACAGTACCACATTTAATGTGTTTGTACATTGATTGTAATTGAGAACCTTCTTGGTCTTTGATTACTTCTACTTCTGTGATTGTTCTATTACGAACATCGATTAAAATTCCTTTTTTCATATTATATTTTCTTTTGATTTAACAAGTACGAAAGTAATACAATTATACCATTATACCAAATTTATTTTTATTTATTTTAGTAACGTTACAACATCCAGGTCCTCCAGGAAAATTAGTTCGGCAAGATTCCTGCAAAACTAATTCCGTAGCTCCGGGTCACCATGCGCAAACACCAGTAATTTTAGCGCAAAAAAAATCCCCAACTTTCGGTGAGGAAATTTTCGTAAACCAAACATTACATTAAACCAACTGACCTATTGAATAGAGGATTTGTTCTTTGGTGGGCTCTACATACTTACGACCATTAATAACTGAACCCATATAGAGGTGGGTATCGATAATATCTGACATATTATCTCCAAATGATTCCGAAAAGTCAACATTTGGTAGTGTGACATCTAGTTGTTTCTCTCTTAACCTATGATTAATCATATGTTTTACTTCGTCGGAGTCCAAAACTTCTTTAAGTACATCATTGATGACATCTACAACTTCATAGTATGCGTCGTCATCGTGGAATTCAAAATTTTCTGTGTTCATTTTTTTATTTTTTAACTATACAAAGATATAATGTTTATTTGATTTCACCAAATTTATTTTTATTTATTTTAGTAACGTTACTTTTCCTGTCGTTACCTATGGAGATTAGTTCGGCAAGTGTCATACAACTACAAGGTGTCATACGTTTGCTAACCTAATCTCATCTGTCCATCCCCGTCCGACGGAATTCCCGACTCAAGTGTCATACGTTGCAAACCTAATTTCGGGAAGGGACTCACATCTGAGACACAAGATACGGGAAACAAAAAACCCCCACCATTTCGGGTGAGGGTTTAAAAATTACAATGAATAAAATTAGTTCATCATATAACTCGGTAATTGTCTAACACTATCAGACATCTGACCGACTACATCTTCTTTCTTTGAAAATTCGTTTCTCAATAATTTCTCAATCATCCCCATATCTTCTTTTGGAATTAATTTAGAATTTTCTTCGTGGTCTTTCAAATACTTACTGAACCCATAATCACTTTCCTCAATTTTTTCCATCATTGTTTCAAATGGAATGATTGAAATGTGAGTTTCAGAGTAACCCAAAAGTTCACAACAAGTGATAAAACGAACCTTACCCATATCGTTTAAGGTTTCTTTTAATTCTTCGGGTTCTCCACCCATTTTACTAACCATAAATGTCATTGACATTAATAGGTCAAGTTCAAAAAGTTTACTTTCTAATTCAGTAAATGTTCTAATGGTCTTACCATAGAATTTGTGGTCTAATGATTTTGTATTGAAGTTCATATAATTGGTGTTGTTTGGTTTATTACAACGATACAAATATAACACAAATACAATTATAAACAAGATAAAGTTATCCACATTATTTTGGTTGATAACCCACGACCATCTCCGAACCCGTCCCTGAAAAATATTAGTTCGGCAAGTGTCATACGTTAGGTGTAAGTGTCATACGTTGCAAAACTAATTTCCGGATGGTACAGTATCCGACGAAAAATTTTCAATCCACAAATTTTTAAACAAAAAAAAAGGTGGAATTAACCACCTTTAGTTTACCAACATTTAAAGTAGAGGTACATTTACACGACCTTTGGTTCTACTCGTGAAGATTTTTATTTACCTTTTATTAGGAATCGGACACAATAGTAAAGTAGAATCGGGAAAATAATAATCAATCCCAATAATTCTTTTAACCTTTTACGACACGATAACTTTTCCATGACATCAACTCGTTAAGAATTTTTTGTCTTTTTTAAACTTCAAGTGTCTACACTCATCAAGTGTCAATCCCACGAACTCATTAGGTGTGAAACTAATTTCATCGGGATAATAGTCAAATAGAAATTCCTCAATACCATTTTCCATAGTAACAAACACTTGTGGCATCGGGTCAAAGAAACTTTTCGGTTGTTCGGTGATTCGTGATGATAATACTTTCATATTTTATCCCCCTCAAAATTGAACCCACTACTGAACCACCACAACGATAGTCTAAAACTCCAATAGATATTCCTACCATTCTTAATTCCATTTACGAAACATTCGTAAGATTTTTTGATTCTAAATTTATTTATTCTCATTGTTATTTTGATTTAATTGATTAAAGTGTTTTTGAAAAATCAATAACTTGTTGTTCAGTTAAATGAACACCAAACGATTGTGATGTTTCATTTTCTTCATCAGTTAAAGTTAAATCATCACCATTGTCTTGAATAAAATAATCATAACCTTTTACCCTTGAATGAACACAAGGAATTTCATTTTCTTTTAATTTTAAAATTGCAAGTTCTATTGACATAAGTTATTTAATTGGTTTAACGAATACGAATATACCACATATACAATTATAAAACAAATAAAGTTATCCACATTCTTGTCATACGAGTCCACCCTGATTCCCGAACCCTGAGAGGAAAAAACTTAGTTTTGCAAGTGTCATACAAATCCCGACCATCTCAGGATGCGCATGCAAAAATATTAGTTTAGCAGGTGTCATACGATGTATAGATTTACCGATGTTGCAAAACTAATTTCCGGATGGAAGGTTGTCCCACCAAAATCTTGGACAAAAAAAAAGGAGTAGATTTCTCTACCCCTTAATTCACAAACCAACTTCAATTAAATTCCGTATAAGGTAAGGTATTTTTCAACATTACCAATGTTTAGGTCATCTATTTTTTCGGTTGGAACTAACATTTTTTTAAATGTAGTCCACCAACTACGACCACTAAAATTCATCAACTGAATTTCAGATAGGATACCTTTCGGTTTATTATCAACGAATAATACAAATATTGTTTTCATAATTTATAAAAATAATTGTAATATCATTACTAAAACTCTTAAAACTATAACTGTAATACCAAATACCACAACTATAAAATAAAATGTGTCCGATGTTGATTTTTTCATACTCTTAATTTTTACCCATTTTAACAACTGTTGAATCATAGAAAACTCTTGTGATTGTTGAATCCGTTCTATACTCTTTGGTATAATTTACATTTCCAACAACTCGGTACGAACCACAACTTGTGAGGGTGATTAATAATAATACCACTATGAGTATTACGACTTTTGTAATTAATAAATTTTTCATTTTTATGTTTGGTTTAACGAGTACAAATATAACACAAATACCATTATAAACAAGAAAAAGTTATCCACATTTTTTTGTCATACGAATCCACCACAATTCGTCCTGACCGTGAACCCTGAGAGGAAAAAACTTAGTTTTGCAAGGTCAACACCCGACTGACCATCTCCGAACCCTGAGAGCAAAAAAATTAGTTTAGCAGGTTTCAACCAAAACCACACACCTTACCCAATGTTGCAAACCTAATTTCCGGATGGACGACACGGGTGGTATTCTAAAAACTTCAGACTTAAATCCCCACACCTTACCCAATGTTGCAAACCTAATTTTGGATACGGACGACAGAACAGTAACATTACTAAAAAACTTCGGACACAAAAAAACCCCACCATTTCGGGTGAGGTCTTCAAAACATAAAATAAAAGATTAGAACCTTTGAGGTCTTGGTTTTCTATTTTTGATAAACATACGAATATCATAAAAGGTTACCATTAACAAAACACCGAAAGACAATGAACCAAAAAATAACATTCCGATTTGGTTGTCGGTTGGTATGTCCATAGTAAATGCACCATACACCGAGAAGAAAGTAATAACACTAAATGTTAAGTAGATAAATAGATTTTTCATTTTTTTATATGTTGTTTGGTTTGTTACAACGATACAAAGATAATACAATTTTTGAATAAAACAAGAATTTCTTTTTATTTTTTTTTATTTAGTAATGTTACTTTTCACCTGTCGTCCGTATCCAAAATTAGTTCAGCAAATGTCATACCGATACCACCATTATCTATACCCGTTGCAAAACTAATTTCCGAAGGGATACCCCCACCAAAATCTTGGTCAAAAAAAAGGAGAACTAATTGTTCCCCTTTTCCTTGATTATACTTTCAATCTGTTTCCAATACTTCTTCAACTTCCCACCACACTTTTCAAGGTGTCCATTGTCAAGGTGTTTACCTTGTAGTAACCACCTACCACAATAAGAGAGGTAACGACTATCGGAACTATTAAAACCTACATTGTTTTGAACAAAAGTACCACCGACTTGTTGTTCATCTTGGGTTTGTCTTTGATACAATACAATAAGACTTCTTTCAATCCATTTAGGATTAGTGGAGAGGTTGTGTTGGATTTCTTCTTTAGTGTACATAATATGTTTGGTTTAACTGAGTACAAATATAACACAAATACCTTTATAAACAAGATAAAGTTTTCCACACCATGTGAACTTCGGAACTTGAGTCAGGGTCCATAAAAAAATTAGGTTTGCAACTTTACGAGGATAACCCCGTGATTCGCCCGGGTGAAAAAACTTAGTTTAGCAACAATCCTGCCAAACTAATTTCTACCATGGTCCTTGGGAAAAAGTAATGTTACTAAAAATGAGAAACTTGCTAAACTAATTTCCGGATGGAACAGGGTCCCACCAAAAAAAATCAATACCCAAATTTTTAGACAAAAAAAAACACCACCCTTTCGGATAGTGTTTTAATTCGTTTTAAGAGGTTTAATCTTCTACAACATAAACTACTCCGTTCAATGATATTTCTTTGATGTTGGTAGTTGTTAATGTACTTGGTAGGTGTTTATTCTCTTGTGGTTGTCTTGAAGTTTCCGACTTTTTAACAAGGTAACTTTCAAAAATTTGTTTGTCAATACTATTACCCTCAAATTCAAATTCCGACTTAATGTTTGAAGTTGGAAAAATAAAGTATTGTAAGTAATGTTTGTTTAATTTTTCATTAAACAACACACACTTTGTACCTTCTAAATGTGAACCTACCGAACACTCCTTACTTTCAAAGGTTGGTTCAATACCTTCTTTTACCATACGATTATTAACCATATCTTCGTAACTCCCACCGATAAAGTAATTACCTTTTGAAGTTTTGTTTACCTTGTCAAAATAAGGATTGTTAGTCTTATTCATTTTAGGTTGGGTTAAAGATACGATGTGTGTAAAGGTTGGTCTTTCCACTTGTGATAACAATGAAATCAATTCATTGTGTTTAATTCTAATTCTTTCTTTTACTAATGTAGTCATATTTGGTATGTTGTTTGGTTTGTTACAACGAGTACAAATATAGATTAGTTTTGAATATAAACAAGATAAAGTTATCCACAAAATTATTAACACTACCGAACCCTGATGAACCTGACGGGGTGAAATGAGATTAGTTTAGCAACCCCCCCATATCTATCCCCTACACCACCCCCCTATGATACCCCCCTCCCGTATCCCCCCTTAATATACCCCCTTTTCGATGTCTGTATAGGGGGGACAATGCTGTAACTGAAATTTTTCCAGAATTTTTGGGAAAAAGTCGGTTTATCTGAAAGACCCCCTATATGAAAAATAAAAATTTTTGGGAAAAAATTAGAAACTACCAATGTATTTATAATAAACAATATTATAATGGGACAAAAAATGGTTATTTCCGAACAAGAAAAAAATGAAATTCTAAGACAATATCATTTAATAAATGAAAGTATATCAACTACAATCGCTAATAAATTAAGCGGAACAAAATTATATCAATTAGTAGATAAATCATGGGATTCAAATCCAATGATTTTTGTTAAAAACATATTACAAGAGATACCAAGTCTAAAAAATAAACAATCTGAATTATCACAAAAAGTTACCAATATTACCAAGATGGACGATAATCAAAAAATTTCATTTATTAATGGTAATAGAAGTACAGTAGAAAAAGAAATTTCAAATACCGAAAAATCATTAACAGAACAAGTTATGTTGTGGTATACCATAGCTGCGGTTGTTTTTATATATTGTATAATAGGGATTGTTAGAATGGAAAAAATGAGAAAAACCGACCCCGAAAAATATGATAAGATTAAAAATCCACCCCCATCTGAAACTCAAATATATCAAGAAAAACTTAATACCTTATTGGGAAAGACAATAAATTTGTATGATGACATCCAAGAGACTGATTTAAGTGCAACAGCAAAAATAATAAGTATTAACCTTTTTATTCCAAGTTCGTTAAGGGGTGATATTCAATCAATAGACTTAGGTTTAAAAGTTATTACAAAAGGTGTTACCTATTCTTCAGGAGTTTCAAATAAAGTATATTGTAAATATAATCCTGATAGATTTGAAGACCGAATTACGATTAAGAAAAAAGTTAATGGTATTGATGTGGGTCAAGTTATTGGTGGTGGAATGTCATATGACTACAATAAAAAGTTTACAGATACATTGAATCAGATTGCTGGTGGATGGTGTAAAAAACCTGAGGCAGATTTTGGTTCAATACCTAACAAAAATATTGACTCATCCAAAATGGGTTAAATAAAAATTTTTGGGAAAAAAGTTAGAGAAGGGAAAAGGTGGTCGATTTCAAAATAAAAATTTTTGGGAAAATTTATATAAAATAGGATGTCCATTAGATATTTATGTATATGAAACTATCAGTTCTTTTACTTATCACATTCCTTATTATTGGTGTATCACCAATAAGTGGTCAACCGACCCCTCTAGACACAACATACAGAAAGGTATGGTTATCGAGTATGGGTGGAGTAAACAGTTTCTTACGTAGTCCCATTATAGGGATGACGGGTGAAATAGAAATTACCGATAATAAATACCCATTAATAATTCACTTTAATGGTT
>Ga0209354_10000621_pt1 | contig 16554 bp, 20 predicted proteins | sample LauGreSpBDMM15DD_2_FD_187562 | JGI IMG/M metagenome (GOLD analysis project Ga0209354, IMG submission 187562) | Freshwater lake microbial communities from Lake Michigan, USA - Sp13.BD.MM15.DD (SPAdes) (version 2) | ecosystem: Environmental > Aquatic > Freshwater > Lake | place: Lake Michigan...
ACTTAGCCGCTTTCGCTTGTGCTATTTGTTTAGCGTTTGGTATGTCTAAAGCCGTACCTTCAAAAGTTGCGTACACTTGCTTGTTCCATCGGTGGTGACAATTACCGCCACCCTTGTACTTAAATATATCGTAAGTGTCTATTCCTTTTGGTCCCCAACCTTCGTTTACTACTTTAGTACTCATACCTACTATGTCTTCTTTTCGGTATATCTTATTCGCGTTGATCATTTGTACGCAAAATGGTCTAGTATCTGAATGTACCGTACCCGCGTAAACATAACGTGTAACAAACTTAATTCCGTCTATAACATCGTCTTGCTTACTTCTTATATTTGGTCTTGCGTCGCCCGTGCTTACAAAGTTGTATATTTTACTTAAAAGACTTTGATTAGGTTCTTTAGATAGCAGTTCGTTTTCTTCTTCGTCCGTGTCGTAGTCTACAGGTGCTTCGTCTATTAGTAGCCAATTTTCTTTAGGGTCTTCGCCTAAGTCTATTAACGCTTGTGCTATTTTGTCGTCTTGTGAACTTAATTCTACACCAGTTTCTTCTACCGCTTGTTCTTCAGTCATCGCGTTTTCTAAGTCAGTAAATTCTAACGGCTTTAAAGTTCTAAAATATGTCTTTAAGGCTATACCGTTGTAACCTAAAATAGTGTCTATCGCGTCTAATAAAAGTTCTTGCATAGGTCTAATAACCATATTGTCAAACAATATATAAGAATTTTGTAGTTCGTCTGCGTTACTAGAAAAACCCGTAGTAGTAGCAATACCAAATAGCAAAGGACTTGTTACGTTATGCCCTAACATAATCTTACTTAACGCTTCTTTGCTTAAAGTATCGTACAAGTCAGGGGCATCGTTTACAGGCATAGAATCTACCGTAGTCTTGCTGTCTTGGTTATTGTTAAAAGCTACTATTACCTTTTCGCCTTTCGTTCCCGTTAGTTGGTTTAAAACTTGCTGCTTAATTAAAGTTTGCTGTTCTTCACTTGGTACACCGTTGTTAAAATTAATTACAGCGCGTCCTGAAAAACCGTTGTTTACTTCGTTAATTAAATATGTAGAAATGTCTTCTTCAAGTTCCGCGTATGGTAACGCACCGTGATAGTCTACATAACTATAATACTTCATACCTACCGAATAAGGTCTTATAAACATTATTTCAATAGGTTGGTTAGAAAACCCGTATGCAGGTATTCTCTTAGGTGTAAAGTTTCTTAGGTCTTGCCAGTTATCACAATAGTAATACGCTTCTATTTCGCCCTTTTCGTTGCACTTTTCCGCACGTAATAGCTGAACAGGAACGTGGTATACCTTGCTAATCTTTTTTCTGTCTTTAGAATATATGACTTGTACCGCACATTGCCCTAACATTTTAATATCGCTTACCATTTGACGAACACAACTTTTAGAAAATAGTGTCATCATTTGTGCGTATTCATTAGGCTTCCTAGAAGCATCTATAGCACTTAAACCTTTTCCGTAAACTAAACGCGTAATGTTATTTATAATAGCGTTGTTCGTAGTAGAATTTGTGTACCTATCTATTAAGTATTGGTAGTAGTTATTGTCTGCACCGTATTCTACCCACGCTTCGCGCTTAGACTCGGTTATTTCAGGTCTTGAATATTCGCTTAATTTTAATACGTGTATGTTATTCATAAACAATAAAGTCGTTAGTTGTAGAATTAGAAGTATACTGCCCGTTGTTTACGCTAAAAGAAACTACTGCTTGGTTAGTGCAAAATACCCTATCCTTAAATATTACGTCTGCACCGTCTTTTACTACCAAGTTATAGAAACGTCCCTCAGTTAAACTAAAAGTCGCTGTAATCGTGTCTAAGTAGTCACCTTGCGTACTTGAATCAATGGTAACTTCTACTTCTACGTTTGTTTGGTCGTCCGTTAAAAACAAAGCATCGTAACTTTGGCTTCTTGGTATAAAGCTAAAGGTTTGCGCGTTTGCCGTTTCTTGTAGAACTATCATACTTATATAACTTAATATTTAGTTTTTTGTGTTCCAAATGGTTTTTTTGTATATTTGTTTCTAAATTCATAATATGGACAAACAAGAAAGGTTAAAAATAAATAAACAATTGAATGATTCTAAAATATGTGCAAAATGCAATGTGGAAAAAAAATTAATTGAATATCATAAAAATAATGATAAACGAGATGGCTATCAATATTTATGTAAAGAATGTATTTCAGAAAAACAAAAAAGTGCTGAATACCAAATAAAACATAACATTAGATATAATAAATATAAAGAAAAAGAATTAATTCAATGGAAAAATAATCGTATAAAGAAACTGCAAAAAACATACTCCAATAATTCGAAAATTCTTAAACAAGAGTTATTAAATAAAGGATATAAAGAATTAAAACTTAATAAATTATTTTATATAAATGAATATGGAGATTTAAAAAAAATCCCTGCTCTAGGTAAATTAGTAAATAATAAAAAACATTATATAAATGAAGTAAATGAAGTAAATGTAAAAATAAATATTAACGGATATAAAATATTTTGTATGAATGGTAAAGAACATAGAGTGCATCAAATTGTTGCAGAAACATATTTAAACCATATTCCAAAAGGAAATACATTTGTTGTAGACCATATAGATGGTAATAAAATAAATAATCATTATAAAAATTTACAAATCATTTCAAATGTTCAGAATTTAATGAAAGGAATGTATTCTAAAACAAAAAACGATAAATTATTAAAACATCTTAATAAGATAAAATTATAAATCAAAGTATTTGTTTCTAAATAGAAAAGCCGCCCTTGTGAAAAGACGGCTTCGCAAAGTGTATGGAGAAATACTAGTTTGTTACAATATTCGCATCTACTGGCGCAGCAGTAGCAAACAAAGTTGCTAGTCCCGCTTCCGTAGTACATTCTAAGAAGTTCGCGGGGCTTACCTCTTGCGCTGTAAAAGTCAATCCGTAACCGTTAAAGTCACCCAAAGCACTTCCTGAAGAAATAGTACCCGCTGAAACGTCAGCGCCTTGGTCTAGTCCCATCAAAAAGAACTGGTCTGTCATACTTCTAACAACGATTCTAGGACGTCCGTACGCTAACATCTTAATATTTTTGTGCGTAGCGACATCCTGCTTTTTAAATTGTACCGTTAAAGTTTGTTCAAAGAATGTAGTTCCGTTTTCTCTACTTGAATTAATTGTAGTTTCAAAAGAGTTAGCACCTTTTAGTTCATATTTGAATAGGTCTAAAGTCGCGGCTGGTTCCCACGTTTCAATAGCGTCAGTATTCGTAGCATCGTAAACAACGTTAGCAACGTCTAAGTCATCGTAATTTATAAAATAAATCGCTTTAAGACCTGAAACGCTATCCTTACATTGCTCTAATCTGCCGTTTGCAATTTCACAAGACATAATTTTTAGTTTTTAAATGTTAAAAAAAAAGGGTGGCGTTTGTTTCACCACCCTATAAATAGTTATTATAATATTAAATTCCGTAAGAAACTACGTCTTCAGCAAAACCATATTTAGCGTCTGCGGTAAACCTCATTATTACTCTTACGTTTTGTGAACCGTCATTTTCAGACATATCCAAAACTCGAACTTCGTTCATATCGTTAAGCAATCCTGTAGCGAAATACAAGTTAGAAGTTTGAGCAAGTAACGCAGTGTTAGCAGCAAGACCCGGAGCCATAAATACTTTTACTCCGTCAAAATAAACATCGTTCAATACTTGGTTAGTTCCTTTGTTGTCGTAACCGTTAGCACCTACTCCAGCAGCAGCAAAACCACCTAAAGCACGTACATACGCTCTATAGATATTGTTAGAAACATATAGTTTCAAATCTTCTTTACCGTAAAGTTGTGAAGGTAGCGCGTCTAAAATAGAACCTAATTGTGCAATAACGTTAGTAGCATCTACCGTAGTACCCGCAATCTTTTGACCTGCAGGTAAAGTAGCGTCTGCGTCTAGTTGTGTCATAATACCCGCGAATTGTCCCGCTGTAGCATTAACACCTTGCCAAATAGAAGTTTCCATAGCAGCGGCAACTTTTTCAGCAGCGTGTGCGATTAAGAAATCAGCAAATGACTTTGGTAATACGTCAAACGCTGAATAACCCATTTGAATGGCATCAAAGTCGCTGCGAAAATCAGTTTTGCACAAAGTAAGGTTAACTTGATAAGACTCAGGTTGTAATATTTTTTCAGTCAAAGTAATCGTAGAAGTAGGGTCGAAGTCACAAGTTGCGTTAGCAATAATTGAATCCGTAGCAACCTTCTTAATTACTTGCTTAAATTTTACGTTAGGCATAATTGTTATTCCGCCTTTTTCTAAAGTTGGTGCGCTTAATAAAGCCGCAGCAATATACTTACCCGCAAATTCACCAGCATATGTAGTGCTTATTGACGTAGTAGTACTTAAATTAATTTTTTCCATTTTGTATAATTTTTTTGTAATTTATTAAACCGTTGTAAAAGTAATTGAGGCAGCAGAAGCACCGACTCCAGTAACGTACCAATTTGTACCGTCACAAGATAATTGTACAGTATCTCCTACCGTTTCAGCAGCGTGTGCGAAAGTAATAGTGTTTCTACTTGCTGACGCAACAAAAACAGAATTTACAATAGCACCGCCTTGTATAACTGCTGACGCAGCTTTTACCGTCCACGCAGTAGTAGCGAAAGTTGCACCTACAACAAACTTGTAAGAAAAACCAGCAGAAGTTGCTACAGCAGGTAAAGTTACTTGCGCACCCGCAGCCGCGCTAAGTATTAATAATTTTCCGCTTTCTTCAGCCGTCAAGGTTGCAGCAGCGCTTAATGTTTCTACTTGCCCTACTTGTCGTAAGTCATCGTTAGAAACGGTTGTTAGTGTTGTACTCATTTTCTATATTTTTTTTAGTTATTACTTATTTATTTTTTCTAGTATAGAATCCATTATAGTACGCTCTCTTTTAGAAGCTAACTTAATGTTTTCAATTTTTTGTACGTTTTCAGGGTTGAAGCTAATAGGGTCTACCGTTACTTCTTCCGAAGCAAGTTCTACTACGTTACCTGAAAGTTTTGCTTTTAGTTCTTCGTTTTCTTTTTTCAATGCTTCCATTTCAGAAAAGAATGTTTCTTTAACTACGCTTTCAATAGTTTTCTTTACAGCTTTTGTAGGTTCGTCAGACATTTCTTCTTCCATTGGTTCGTCTTTTTGTACTTCTACTTCTTCCTCTACTTCTTCTTCTTTTTCTTTTACTTCAGCAATAAGACCTTCTTCAGCTACTACCAAAACACGACCATCTTCCAAATTATAGCTTCCTACTGGCAAAGGTATTTTTTGTTCGTCTTCAGTTACGACTACTACTTCATTGTCCGCTTCAAATGCTTCCGCTTCTATTACGGTTACGTTATCGTCTAACTTCATTGTTTCAAGTTTTACTTCCATTCCTAAAAGTATTCTAACTTTGTTTAATATTTGATTTGTGTTCATTTTTGTTTTTATTTATTGTATTTATCTATTGCTTCATAAGTTTTATAACTTCTACTTCCGTCATCAATTAATTGATATAAATCTTTTAATCCTTGTATTCCATTTGGGTCAATACCTAAATCCTTAGCTTGTTGTTTTATATTATTAATTATTTTTTGAGACTCTGAATAAACTTTTTTATCAAATGCGTAAAATTCTTTTGCTTTTGCTTTTAAAGCCATAAATTTTTCATCTAATTGTCTATGTTCATTAAATGCGGTTTGAAAATTTACATTTGCTTTTATATAATCAGCAACTACTTTTTTTAAATCATCTACCAAAGCAAGTTCAACTTCGTGTTTTGCTAACTCTACCTTCTCAGTAAATAGCTTGTCGTAAATTGTTTTTCTAGTATTCATAATTATATAACTTTTTTATTAATTACTTGTTCCATTTTTAAGTGCTTACCCGTACCGTAGTTCTTACCCCGTTTACTTCCGTTACCGTTACTTGTTGTGGTGGCACACTTGCTGTTTTACCTATTCCTTGCGCTTGTAAGTCACCGTTGCAACACTTAGACCTGTACTTGCCGTCAGGACATAAACAACCACGCTTACCGCCTAAAGGACTTGACTTACTTTTTGTAGGTGTGTTCATTTATTGTGATACTATTATTTTTTTTAAATCTCTTACATATTGTGAATTAAAATTATATCTTCGTTCTAATTCTTTTAATTGTGGTACTTCAATAGGAGCTACTCCTAATTCACGCGCCATTTCTGTAATTTGAGTATAAGCTGTTAAATATTCACCTTTTTCAATTTCTCTAAATTTCTTTGTTGTATCGTCAACTTTTTTATTGTATTTTTTTATTTGTTCGTCTAATTGGTTTTTTAAGTCAACTGTATTTTGTAATTGATTATCTCTAAATGAATCAAAAGATTTAATTGCTTTATCTGCTATTCCAGCTAATTCAACTTTGTGTTTTGCTAATTTAATTATAACCTTTTTAGCTATGTCGTTTATTATTTCTTCTCTCATTGTAGTAAACCTTTTAGTTTATTAATTATTTCTTCTTTGTTTTTATTCTCTAAACTCATTTCGTACTTGTCAGCAAAATAACCCTCTATTGAAAAACCTTTTACCTTACCCGCTTTTACATCCTTCCAAACTTGATCGTTGTTTACCTTCATTGAAATCATCCAAGTTCCTTTTGGTAAGTTAAAGTCGTATAGTTTGCTTTTGTCCGTCTTTTCGTCTTCAATTATCCAACTTTCAACTACTGACATTCCGTTTAATTCTTGCTTGTGTTCGTAAGTAGCGTTGTTTTGATTACCACGCATTAAGAATAATTCACTTGCCTGACGTACCGTCTTTTCACTAAAGTAAATGTAGTATTCTTCTTTTCCGTTTTGACGGTAGATTTGTTTGTTAGGTATTAAAGCTGCACCCATTAGTATGCGTTTTTCTTCGCTTACTTCTTTAAGTTCTAGTTCGTGTTTTTTTAACGCTATAAAGTTTTCTTCTATAGCGGGTGAATTTACAACCGACACGGCAGTAATACCAGCGTCTTGGTCTTTTTCGTCTATTATTAGTTCAATAATATTCATAATCTTATAACTTAAAAATGGTTAAAGCGTTGCGTTTTGTATTCGGTTTCTGTCTAAACTTTGTGCGCTTGTTACATCACCGCTTACTACATACGCTTGTACTGGTTGTTGTTGAAGTTGTGCTAATTGGTTTACACCGCTAGAACCTATCGTGTTAAATTGTGGTGTAGTAGAAGCACCGCCTCCACCACCACCTCCACCACTAGCGGGAGCGCTTGGCGCTGAACCACCGCCTAAAGACTTTAACGCTTTAGCAGTTGCGGCAATGTTAGCCGCTATTCCTATTCCTGTTGAAATATTGTTAAGTGCTATTACGGGTAAGGCTGCTGCACCACTAGATGCGATTGCTTGTGGCGTTGCTAACGCTCCCGCATTGGCTAACTTATTTGAAATAATCATTTTAGCTATACCAATTGCACTTTCAGCAATAACCGCTGCTTTTTGCACACCCTTAGACTTTTCAAATAACCCTCTGATTAACTGAACACCTTGTAAAGCCGTGTCTAGTCCTTGTTGTTGAATAGCCGCTTTTTGTTCTGCTACTGCTCTTGCTTCTGCAACTGACTTTTCGTTAGCCTTTTTTTCAATAGCACCTAGTTCGTTTGCTTTTGCTTGTTCGATTATTGCTAATTGTTCAGCGTTACCCGCAGCTAAAGTTTGTAGTTCAAAGTACTTGTCGTTGACGGCTTGTATTTCGCGTTGTTCTTCTGTTAGTGTGTTTTGAAAATTCTGTTCTGCAAGTGCTTCTATAATATTGTCAAACTCCCGTTGTAAACGTATTTTATTATTGTTAGCGTCTTGTTGTGCTTTACGTTGCGCTGCATAAAATGCTTCGTCTGACTTTTCAAGGTCTTTGTTTAAGTTGTTTTGTATTTCAAGTATTAACTCTGCGTTTTTCTTTTTGTCTTTTGCCGTTAAGGATAAGTCTTCTATTCGTCTTTGCGCACTAACTATAAGCTGTGTTTGTTCTCTTTGGTTAACGTCTTCAATAGCTTTTATTTCTTCGTCTTGTATTTGCCTTTTTAAATTTCTTAAATCTTGTGCAGTTTGTTTAGCATTGTCTACAGCTGTTTTATTCCTATCCTTAGCATCTTTTTTAGCATTTATGTCTATAATTTTTAACTCATTCTCTGAGTCAAGAATGCTATTTACAGCCTCTTTATTTTTTGCTTTTACTATATCAATTTTTTCTTGAGCAACATTTGCAAAAAACCTACCTGATTTAGTAGATTGGTCAAACTGTAATATATTTACTTCAAGCGCATCTAGGGTAGCTTGTAGTTCTTTTTGTAGTTCCTTTTGGTAAGCAATAGAACCTGAAACTTTTTGTTTTGTCAAAGCATCAACAGATTTACCCTCAGCACTTCTAACAGCTATTAGTCTATCTATTGCTTTTTGTTCTTTGTTAAAAGCGTTTTCTTTTGCTTCTTTTATTTTTTGTATTCTTTTAGCTTCTTCCGCGTATCTTTGGCTTTCGTTTTTTGCACGTTCCTTACCAGCAAAATCCGTCAATCCAATCGCATCACCTATATTTTTTAAACCGTCTATAACAGGGGTAAAAACATTTAGTAATTTGTCAAAGTTAGCAACTAACAAACCTACACCCACAATTAAAGCACCTACACCAGTAGATATTAACGCTATTCTAAATAGTTTTAAACCCTTTGTCGTTGCTGTAGTTACAAAATTATAAGCAGCAGTAGCAGCAGTTAGTAAGCGTTGACCTAATGCGGTTTTTTTAGCATCATCTCCTAACGCTATAAAAGAAGTTTTAGCCTCTTTGAGTCCTTGTAACCCTTGAGATAAAGCCATTGCACTCTGCACTTTCAATAAAGCGGCTTGTACATTTTCACCTTCAACACCAAACAATGCCATAGAACCTTGAGCCAACTCAAAGCCTGAAGCAACACCACCTAAAGCACCGCCTAATTTTTGAGAAAGCGTCATTGAAGCTGCGTCAACTGCTAAATCAGTATTAATTTGTACTTTTCGATATTCACCTACTGTATTTAATAAGTTTTTATATTCGTTAGAGGTGTAATCCCCAGCAGCCGCAAGTTCATAAAGTCTATCTTCAGCTTCACCCATTCGAGTGGTTAACGGTTGTAAATCGCCATAGACATCTTCAAAAGATCTGTTTACGTCCCTTGCCGAATTTGCTGTATTATCTAAAGCTTTGTCTAAAGAATTTAAATCTTTTTCAACTTGTTTAAAGTTTTCTTTTATTTCTAATTCAATTGTCCGTTTTTCTGCCATCTCGCTGTTGTATTTTTAAGTTTCTTCGTCTTTTTTCAACTTTCCATATTCCTTTTATGTCGGTAGGCATAGAATATAAACCCTTTGCTATTTGTATGTTTTCGGACTCGTTGTAAAAGTCATCTAATTGTAACATAGCTATAATGTTCTTAATCATATTTGTAAAATTATAAGGTTGTTGGCTTGTGTGCCGTTCCAAAAAGTATACGTAACTACAACCGTAATTACTTGCGTTTGGCTCTCTTCGGTTATTATGTTTTCAAATTCTTCAGTAATAAAGTCAAAGCGTTCTTCGGTTATTAACTGCGTTCTAGTGTTAGGGTTTGCAGGTACGCATATTTCTACTACACCGTCAGCGGTTAACGTACTAGGTGTTATTGTTACACCCGCAGTAACACACGTTAAGTCAGCTTGTATAGCATTGTTTGGTAGGTCTACCCTTACGTCTACGCATTGTGCGCTTTCGTCTAGTTCTATTGGTCTACCACCGTTTAGTAAACCACCTGAAACAGGTCTAAAGTCTAAATACAAAGTAAAGTCTACGTCACCCGTTGTTAAATTAGACTTCATTTCGTTTATAATATACCTTTTGTCCCTTATTATTATTCTATCGTTTATTCTTAGTCCAGTAAGTAAACTTATTGGCAGGTTTGTTTTTACGCTTATTAGTCTATTCTTTAAGTTAAATAGGTTGCTTAGGTAAGGAAAATAATATGTAGCAAATAAACCGTTTTGTATTGTTTCATTGTGTATTATAGAATTGTCTGCGCCAAAGTTTAAACTATATTTCGTGTTTTGATAGCTGAAGTCTTGACCAAATAAAGCGTAGCTAGAAATGTTATCGTGACCGCTTCCGTTGTAAAATTTAATGTCGTGTACTAAAGCATCACTTTCGCCATACAAATAAAGCAAAGTAGGTTTAGGTGTATAAGCTTGGTAAGTTTCGTTTAAGAAATAACCTAATATAGCGTAGTCCCCCATATTGTCTAAAGCACGAGTAAATAGTAAATTCTCAAACGGACTTTCTATTATGTATTCGTCACCGTCATACGCGTATTGATATTCTACGTTTCCGTAGTGTTGGTTTGTTATTTTAAAATAGTCTTTGTTTACAAAACTTTCGCCTTCTTGGTATTTAAAAGAAATCTTTTTATATAGCTTAATTCGTTCTACGTCTATGCTATCTATAATCGTGTATTCAGTTACGTCAACTAAAGCGCCTTTTGCATACCATTCGTCTAATGGTAAAACTTCAAAAACGTTTTCGCTAACACCTACACACGTAGCGTTAAACTGCTTTAACACACCTGAAAAGAAATCCGCTACTTTCATTTCGGGTAGCGTTTGGTTTAAACTTACGTTACCGCTTAATGCCGTTGTATTCGTTTCTATCGTAGACATAGAAATAGTTTGTGAACCATTATAAATAGCTACAATTTTATAAAAAATCCTTAACCCTACGTTCATACTATTTGTAGCGCGTAACTGAAAAGTAATATTTGTGTTTAGTCCACTAGTGTTTTGAAATACAATATCGTTTAGCGTGATTGGTGTAGACGTTTCTAGCGTTTGAAATAAGTTACCGTCTTGGTATACATCAATATATACAGTACCGGCTGCACTTAATGAAGTTACTCTTAAACCTATTAAGTGGTTAGTTATAGCTGAACCAAACTCTTGTAAGTTAATAGTGTTATTTGCTAAATCTACAAAGTCACCCGCGCTTTGTGAACTGACGTTAGACCAGTCAAAACTATCAAAATCAACTTTAGTACTAAAGTCTACGTCTGTAGCTTCAGTAATAAAAAGATACTCAATAGCGTTTTTACCTACTAAAAAAACATTTGTAAACTTCGGGTCATCTAAAAAAGTACCTGTAAAAGTTAACCCGTACTGCGCCTCTATAGTTTCAAATATTTTACTAATCTTTACAGCAGGGAATAACTCATCGTATTGAATTGCGTGTGCTGTATTTGTAATGTCTTCACCAGCGCCAGTGTGGTAAGTCCAAAGTCTATCATTTGCTATTAAAGGGTAACGAACATCGTAGTCCGTAGCTAAGTCCGTAATTCTGTCTAATACTTCTGCACCTGTAAAAGCGAACTCTAACGAACTTAAATCTAGGTCGCTTAACTTCTGTTCTCCAAACGCATCTTTTAACGCTCTAATGTCACCGTAGAAGGTTATAGTGTAGCTTTCAGCTTGTCCGTTTTTTATGTTTGACTTTTCTAAACTAATCTTACCGCGTCTAAAAGGTGTTAGGTCTATTTCAATGTATGCTTTTCGTCTTTGGTTATGGTCTACTAAACTATTTGCCGTGTTTATTTCTCCTATGTCGCTTTGGTAAAAGTGCTTAAATATAGCGTTGTTTATAGTTGTAGCAGGAACGGTAAAACTTTGCGAAAAGTCCGTATATACTTTGCTAATGTCAGAAATGTTTTGTACGCTGCTATTTACTACTATTTGTTCGTCGTTAAATAGTTCTAACTGCAAGTAGTCACCGCTGTCTATTACTGGTTCTATAAAAACTTGTATTCGTCTTTTCATTATACTACACTATTTATAACATCGTAAGCAAACTCGAACTCTAATTGGTAGTTAATCATTTTTGTATTTATGCTTTGAAATAACTCGGTTGACTTCGTGTTAAGTTTTGCAGGGTAATTGTTAATAAGTATTTTTTCACTTAGCATTAATTGCTTTAGTAAGTCGTTGTATTCTTCAGCTACCCAGTCCGTGTTTACCTTAATAGACTTTTTACCGTTAGTGTTAAACATTTTTCTTTGTCCTTCTAAAACATTGTAATCAGAAAAAGAAGATTGCATAGTATTATATTCCGTGTTTTCAAAGCTAAACGTGTTATTGTTTACAGCAAAAAACCAAGTGCGTTGCCAACAGCCATACTTATTTACAAAGTCACAAACTACGGGTACATACTTGCAATTTATGTAAGGTTTAAATATTCCTGTCCATAGTACCGCGTTACCTGTGTCAAGTATTTCTAATTTGTTACCGTCATCGTAGTAACTTACATACAACCGCATTACGTCTGTTAGTTGGTTGTTAGTTAAGTTTTGTGTATGCGTTGCACCCGTTACTAAATTCGTGTACTTTGCTTTGTATGAAGTTCCTGACTGCACCATAATAAAACCGCCTCTATAATCTGCGTTTGTACTTGGGTCGAAGTTGCTATCGTAAGCATATACATACGTGCCTTCTTCGTGTAGTATGTCATCAGTCAACGTAGGGTTATAACCTTCTTCGTAATAACCAAAGCCGTCAAAACCTTTATAAGTAGTAGTGTCTAATAACGTGTAAACGTGCGCGTCTAGTTTATAGCGTTTTACTTGTACGTTACACCACTGGGTAGTTTGACTTGCGCTATATGTACTATACGGTGTTTGTCTTACGTTCCACGTTATGTACTCGCGTATGTAAGGACTTATATTATAGTACGTGTTTAAGTTGTTAGTAGCGGGTATTAATTTACTTAATGTATACTGCGGTGTTGCGGGTGCTGAACCCGTACCATTCCATATAAATAGTTCTACCTTACTGCCTTCTTGTCCTGAAGAATTTATTGTAATTATGTACGGTGAACGTGCGAATATGCCCATCTTATTATTTTTTAAAGTTTTCGTTTAGTATTTGTGTGAATAGTTCTTCGGCTTCTAGTCCGTATTTTTCTACAAGCGTGTCAGGTAGTCTTTTAAAAGCAGCTTCAAAAGGTTTCGTAAAAAATAAACTTGGCTTTATACCACGCGAATATATGTTACGCGCTATTACATACGCTAAAGACTTATAGTTTCCTTTTGCGTATTTTCCCTTTGCATCCCTAAATCTTATGTTTCGTCTTTTTGCCCACGTTTCTATGCTGTTAACAAACGTTCCCCAGGTGCCACGCTTTGAACCACTACCAAACTTAAACCTACTATTTGGTGCCTGTTGTCCTTTTATCTTTGCGTTGGGACTTACGTTACTTGGGTTAGCACCTCGCACACCTTCGTTTTGATACCAACCGTATTCAGACATCTCAAAAGACACTTGTATAGAATTCGGACTTTCCTTAACATACCCCTTTATAGAATTTTGTAGGTTGCCTAAACTTTTAGGTGCGTTTCTTTTTGCCTCGCTTATTACGTGATCACGAAATTCGTTTAAAGACTGCTGAACGGTTTTTAACATATTGTCATATCGTTAGGAAACAATACATCAAATGTCATAGTCCACCCCGCTAACTTGTTTTCAAACCTATCTATAAAAGGTTCGCAGTTAGGACTTCCAGTAACTTGAAAGCTATCGTCGTACAAGTCACCACGTCTTAGCATTTCGTACACCCTGTTTAATATTGCTAGTTGCGTATTAAGTACGTCTAGTTCGTTATCGTTGCCTTCAAATAAAGAAGTTGTTTCGTCTTTTGATATGTCTACTATGTCCATAGCCATTATACTAACGTTTGCTTGTTGTACGTTATTTACAAACTGAACGCTGTTTACAATTATATGTACTAAAGGAAAAATAGTCTGCTTGTTTAAGTCAACTTCAAATATGTCACCCTGCGTAACCGTGTTTACTAACGCATCACTATCAAAGTGTGCTTTTATTTTAGTTAATAAGTTGTAGTACCCCGTCATTGTCTATATTGTTTTCTAAGTTCGTTGTGTTCGATTTGGTTCTTTTGTTTTTCAAAGGTGAGATAGGTAAGACATTTAGTAAGTCGTAGTCTAGTGACTTCGTCAAACTTTGTAGCATCTCCTTTAGCGATTGCATATATGCTTCCATACCACCCCCAAGTTTTGTTGAATTGTCCTCGTTCGGTAAAGTCGCTGAAGTTATTTTGTTCTTCTTCGTCTCGCGTTGTAAATAACTCATTGTAGCTACTAACAATTCTTTTTCTAAATTCCAAAAAAAAAGCGTTGCGCTAATTGCTACTGACAAAGGTGCGTACTGCATTAAGTCTTGAAATGCTACGTTTGGTTCGTAGTCTAATATTTCGTAACCGTTCTTAGTTCGTGTTTTTATAGGTCTATAAAGTACTGCCATAGCTTTATGGTAGCTACTCCAGTTTTGAACGTGTGCGTCTAAGTCTACGTATTCACCAAAAGTAATTTCTTCTAGGTTAGGTATAAACCCAAACTCATAGCTACCCATTACAAAGGTTTGCTTTAACTTAGGTTTTTCGCTGAACAATTTAGTAAAGTGTTGTATTAAGTCGTTTAAGTCCGTTACCTTAATTTTTACCACGTCTTTTAAATCTACACCGCAAAATATTTCAATCATTTTCTGCGCTACAAATTCTTCATCGTTAGACGTGCTTTGTACTTTTAAAAAGTCTTGGTAACGTTTTAAAGGTATTTCGTCTAGACTTGTCGGTATGTTTATTTTAACCTTCATATATGTATAACTTTATTTTTTGTTATTGTAGTAAGCAAGTGCTACCGAATACGCTTCGAATAGCATTTTAATATGGTACATCATCCTGTTAGGATTGTCGAATACTATCTTAAGTTTTTTGTTCGTCTTTTCGTAGATATAACTTTCAACTAAGACTATAGCTTTGTTTATTTCAGGATCGTTCATTTTATAAAGTATTGTCCTCTAGTTGGGTTTTCTAATTGATAGCTTACCGCGTATCGTATAGCGTCTAAAGCGTGATTGTGTGCGTCTATAGGTGTGGCAGACTTTTTTTCTAACCAACAATAGTTATTAAGTTCTTTTATTAGTTCCGTGCTTTCAGGGTCTACTATTAAGTCAAAGTCTTGTAGTAGTGCTATGCCGTAAGTTACCGAACCTTGACCTTTAATAGCTGCTACTATATTGTTGTTTACTTTTAGTTCTGTTATAAGTCTAGGTTCTGCGCTGTCCGCTACAATTAGATTGTCTTTTGCAAATCGTTTGTTTAAGTCTGATATTTGCGAAGTCGTTAAACCTTGCTTGTAGTAATGTAACTTTAGGTATATTCTTTTATTCGTTTTGTCTATAGAAGTTTCTACTAATGTAGTAGGGTCTGCACTAAACCCAAAGTCTTGACCAAATACACTTTTAGAAACTTGCTGAAAAGAACCCATTTGCCAGTTAGAAAATACAACACCTTCCGCTTTGTCTAACCAACCCCCTAGTATTTGGTGTTTGTACTTTTCAGGTCTTCGTAGTCTAATGTTTTCTAATTGGTTTATGTAGCTACTACTTAAATTTTCTTTGTTATCTAAATAAGTAGTGTGTATGTATGTAGTATCGTGTTTTTGTAGGTTCTTGCCGTCTTGCATTCCTTTAGATTCAAAAAAGCGTTGGTATATCCAATGTTCTTTAGTAGACGGGTTCATAATCATTATAACCCTGTTTTGTGTATCTTTTGATCTTACAGACAGATCTATTTTATCAAAGGTTTCTTCGTCAGTTAGTTCTTCAGCTTCGTCTAGTACCCACGTTGTAACACCTTGTAAAGATTTTAAGTTAGCGGTTTGGTCACCTGAACTTGTTTTAATACCTCTAAACAATATTCTACTTCCTGACTTCTTATTTATTATTTCGTCTTTTGTTATGTAGAAGTCTTCTTGTATTCCTAACAATTCTATTTTTTCTAAGAACTCAGGTATAATAGATATACTAGCAGAACGCAAAGTATAACGTGTAAATAAAATAACGTGCTTAGGTTCAAATGTCATAAGACAAAGAAGTAGTCCAATAGAAAAAGACTTACCCGAACCACGACCACCTGTACAAATAAAGTACCGCGTGTCGTTATCTAATACTAAATATTTGTCATTTATCGTTATCACTTTTTATAGCCCTTAAGATTTCGTTAAAACTTACTACACTATCACCCGAAGTGTGTATGTCTACGCTTTCTTTTGGTTTGCCTAAGTAATATTCTAAATATAGTTTTGCCGCTGACATATCTTGTTTATTAACGGCTTTGTCGTATACCGTCTTTAAAACTTCTACTACGTTTTCTACTGAAGCAGCAAGTTCTAAAGCGTTTCTATATTCGTTCTTTCGTTTGTCCGCTCCTTGACTTTTAGTAGAATGTCCACCGTTATTTTTTCTATTGTCCATAATTTAAAAGAAATTAACTATTATTTTTTTTCTTATTGGTTTTAGTTTCGTCTTTTACTTTAACTATTTGCATCACTGGCTTGTTTAAAGTAGTTTAAAAATTCGTCTTCCGTTAGTTCTTCTACTCCTAAGAAATTGTCGCACTCGGTTTGTAAATACATTATATGGCACTTCTTTTTTTCTAA